>Ga0209415_10012741_pt1 | contig 13965 bp, 12 predicted proteins | sample PeaSoiSIISIP2007_FD_187696 | JGI IMG/M metagenome (GOLD analysis project Ga0209415, IMG submission 187696) | Peat soil microbial communities from Weissenstadt, Germany - SII-SIP-2007 (SPAdes) (version 2) | ecosystem: Environmental > Terrestrial > Soil > Wetlands > Peat | place: Germany... | reverse complement strand
CGGATTTCGGCCTTCGGATTTCGGATTTGACCTGAGCGCCCGTGCCATCATTGGGGACTGCAGGCGCGCCCCGGCGCAACCTGGGCTTGGCCGGTTTCGCATTTGCGGATTGTGATTGACTGGGAATGGGTTTTTGGATATTAACTTGGCTGATGCAAATCGAAAGCCTTAAAGTTTTTTGCGATTTGAGCGAGACACAGAGCTTTACCAAAGCCGCCCAGATCAATGAAGTCACGCAGTCGGCCGTGAGCCAGACTGTCAGCGCGATGGAAAAGCAGTTCCGGGCGCTGCTGGTTGAACGGAGCAAGAAGAACTTCCGGCTGACGCCGGAAGGGCAGATGGTTTATGAATGCGGCAAGGAGATTCTGGAGGCCTACGGGGGCCTGCACGGCAAGCTGGGCGAACTCAAGGTGATCATTTCCGGCACGATTCGCCTGTCCACCGTCTATAGCGTGGGGCTGCACGAGTTGCCCGCTTACATCCAGTGGTTCCTCAAAGACTTCCCGCATGTGAACGTCCACGTGGAATACCGGCGGGCCAACCAAGTGTATGAGGACGTGCTGGGCAACGCGGTGGACCTCGGGATTGTGGCCTATCCGACGCGCAACTCGAAGCTTGAACTGGTGCCGCTGAGAAAAGACGCGCTGATCCTGATTTGCAATCCGCAACATGCCTTCGCCAAACTCAAGAGCGTGCCCCTCAAGGCGCTGACCGGCCAGAGGTTCGTCGCCTACGAGAGGGACATACCGACCCAGAAGGCCCTGGACAAGCTGTTTCGACAGCACGGCGTGACCGTGCAAACGGTGATGGAGTTCGACAATGTCGAGACGATCAAACGAGCCGTCGAGATCGACTCGGGCGTCGCCATCGTCCCGGAGACGACCGTGGAGCAGGAGGCAAGGGGCCGGACTCTCGTGGCCGTGGGTTTGGAAAACGGGAACTGTGTCCGGCCGGTGGGCCTGATCTACAAAAAGAGCCGAGTCTTATCGCCGGCCATGAAGCGGTTTATCGAACTGCTCAAGAAGCCGGCTCCAGCGTAGGCGGCTATTCTGATTCAAACTCGATTGCCGTGGCGGAAAGGCCGGGCAGGACGAGCTTGTCGGGAGCGGGCGAGAGCGGGACGAGGGTGACGCGCTCGGGGGCGTTCCAGTGGTTCATGACATCCGGCTGGCCGGCCATTAGCGGGTCGCACACCGCCTCGGCCTTTACCGGACGGACGGCCCGGCCAAATCCGTTGAAGGCGGCTGAGAACTCGACCGGGCCGGGCCGGGCATTGACGGCGAACAGGACCACCGACTTCCGGTCCTCGGAGCCGCAGGCGAGCAGGTCCAGGCGGTCGCTGAATTGTTCGAGCCACAAGGGGACGGGCTTGGCATGATGCGAGTACAAATACATGACATAGTAACTGCCGCGTTTGAGCACGCCCGAGCCTGAGGCGGCCGTTTCGATGATCGCCCCGCAGTAGCTGTTGGCCAGGTTCGAGCGGCAGGCCATTTCCACCCGGTCGGAATGGCGCATGAGCAGGTGGAGGTAGCGGGCGTTCATCAACGCGGCCTCGAGGGTCGCCTGTTTGGCCCGGCCCAAGCCCCAGGAGCCGGCGTCAATATTCCACTCCGTCACTCCCAGCTTGAGCTGCGCGCAGCCCGGCGTGTGGTCGAGCATCTCGGCAATGTGAAGAAAATCGCGCTCGCATTCTGCGAGGTCGGGGGTGTAGTGATGCGGACAAACATAGGCAATGTCACGGCCCACCCGGTCGAGCAGCTTCTGGCCCGGAAACGAGGTCATGATGCGCGCGCCCGCGTCCGCCTTTTTCATCAGGTCGATGAAGGCTGGAAACTGGTCGAGGTATTTGGGGTTGTCCGGGTTGATCTCATTGCCGATTTGCCAGTACTTCACGCGGTAAGGCGCGGAGTGGCCGTTGGCCGCGCGCCGGGCGCCCCAGGTCGAAGCGGTATCGCCATTGCAGTATTCCACCAGGTCAGCCGCGCTTTGAGGGCCGTCGGCAAAGCTGACGCAAATCAAGGGCTCTACTCCGGTCAGTTCGCAGAACTGGCAAAACTCGTCCAGGCCGACGTCGTTGGGATCCATCCTGCCCCAATTCTCATTGCGCCAGGGCACGCGCCGGTCGCGATCGCCGATGCCGTTCTTCCAGCGGTAGTGTCCCGGGTCCACGCTCGAGCCGCCCCAGCGGATAACCGCCGGACGCACCTCTTTGACCGCCTCGACTACGTCTGGCCGCCAGCCTTTGAGATTGTCCTTGGCCATCAACGAGACCTTGTCCGCCCACAGCCGGCCTTGCCCCTCGACGCGGAGCTCGAAGACGGCGCGGTCCGTTTCCCCCCCCGAGGTCATCTCGACGGCGCACTGGTTCCATTCCGCCGAGAGCGGGGGCAGTTCCACCCGAGCCAGGGTCATCCATTCGCCGGTGGGCAACAGGCACTTGAGCAGCACCGCCGCCTTGACCCCCGAGTCCGAGCGCAGGTAGCCCGAAAAGCGATAGCCCACCCCTTTCCTTGCCGCCAGGCCCGACTGCGTCAGGCTTGCCGGCTGCGGGCCGGCGGTGAGCCTGGCGCTGCGAGCGCCGTTGAAGGGGTTCTCCGGATCCCGCGTCCAGGTGGGATTGGGGTCCCAGGGGCGGTCGCAGATGTCCAGGGACCCGTCGAAATAGCACCAGTTTGCCGACGGAATAATGCCCTCGAAGGAGCGATCGTTGAGCAGCTCCGCCCACATCCCCGGCGCCACGTCATCCAGCAGCTCGATGAAGTTGCCGAACAACATCGGATTGATCTTGCCGGCGTGCCGCGCCTGGGAATGGATAATCGTGTTGACCTTGGGCATTTGAGCCGCGGCCTGACCGGGAGGCAGGGCCATCCCGGCAGCCAGGAGCGCCAGAGCGAGCGGTTGCTTCATAGCTGGAGCCTGTCACAAAAGCCCCATGAACGGAAGACTTTGTCGCAACCTTCGGCGAAACCTTTGTCGGGAACCTTTGTCGGGAACCTTTGTCGGGAACCTTTGTCGGGAATCTTTGTCGAAAAATCGCCCATTCGACAAAGGGTTCCGACAAAGGTGCCCGACAAAGGTCTGGAACGCGCCGGCGCCATCATTTCGCACTCCGCATTCCGCACTCCGCACTCCGCATTCCGCACTCGCTCGACTCCCCTTTGCGAAGCGCCTGCGCCAAGGCTTCCTTCACCGCTTCCAAGCGGGCCGGGAGCTCGAGCGGTTGGTTCGCGTGCTGGCACGGGAACTCCAATTCGCGCTGGTGATATTTGACCTTCATCTCGACGAACTTGAGCCCGTGGGCGGTCGAGATGACCACGACGCGCTCGGCCTTATCGATCTTGCCGGCCTTAAGCAGCTTGAGGAGCACGGCCAGCGCCACGCCCGTATGCGGGCAGTTGAACATCCCGGTCCGGTCCCCCAGGGCCGCGGCGTCCGCCAGTTCCGGCTCGGTGGCCTGCCCGACGATGCCGTTGAACTGGCGGAGGATGCGCACCGCCTTTTCGATGCTCACCGGGTTGCCGATCTGGATGGCGCTGGCCAGGGTCTTCTGCGCCTGCACCGGCTCGAAACTCTCGAAATTCCGGAGGTAGGAGCGATAGAGCGGGTTGGCCCTTTCGGCCTGGGCCACCACGAGCCGGGGCAGCCGCGCGATCAAACCGAGGTCCCGCAGCATGAGCAAGCCCTTGCCCAGGGCCGAAACGTTGCCCAGGTTGCCCCCGGGAATGACGATGACATCCGGGCTCGCCCAGTCGAATTGCTGGACGATTTCGATGCCGACGGTCTTCTGGCCCTCGACGCGGAGCGAGTTCATCGAGTTGGCCAGGTAGAGTGTCGGGTCCTGAGTGATTTCCCGGACCAGCGCCATGCAGCCGTCGAAATCCGTGTCCAGGCAGAGCACCAGGGCGCCGTTGGAGATGGGCTGGACCAATTGGGCGAGGGAAATCTTGCCGCGCGGCAGCAGCACGATGGACGGGATGCCTGCCGCGGCGCAATAGGTGGCCAGCGCGGCCGAGGTGTCGCCCGTCGACGCGCAGGCCACCGCCTTGATGGGCGCCCCTTGGGCGATCATCTGCTTGACCTGCGAGACCAGGACCGTCATGCCCAGGTCCTTGAACGAGCCGCTATGCGTGTTGCCGCATAGCTTGATCCAGAGGTCCTTCACTCCGATGACCTTGCCGAAACGTTCGGCCCAAAAGAGGTTGGTGCCTCCCTCGTAGAGCGAGACCACATTCTCGTTGTCGATTCCCGGCAAGATCCACTCTTTCTTGCCCCAAACCCCGGAGCCGTAGGGCCATTCGTTGCTCTTGTAGCGGGCCTCGAAGAGCTTGATCCAAGCCGCCGCTCCTCGCTGCGCCAGTGCCGCCATGTCATGCTGGACCTCGAGCAGCGACTGGCACTGCCGGCATTGGTACACGATGCTGTCCAGCGGATAGGTCGCTCCGCACTGCGGGTTGATGCACTGAAACCAGGCTTTGTAGGTCATCGATCAAATATACGTAGCACGTTGACTTGCCAGTAGAAAGCACATTGCGAGTTTTGCAGCGCTTCGTAGAAGGTCATGCGCGCGCTCGGCGCGGAGCGGCTTTGGGCTGGTCGTGATGGCGGGTCGGTACTCAACGGCCTGGACTGTGGTTCCACCGTTTCTGGCTGGCAAGATGCGCCTGCTCTACGTGGCGCTCCTGCGAGGCAAATCCAGCCAGGGCGTTACGGCAACCCCACCAGGCGGTAGAGCCGGGTGGGTTGGCGGAACATGGTGGCATCGAAGTAAAGTTGTGGCGAGTTGGTCAGCGTCACGGTGTCCAGCGTCACCCAGGCGTTGGTCGGGCCGAACCGGTTGATATAATCAATCTGCACCGAACTGCCAATCGCCCCGGCCAGCGGAATCTCGGTGGCCATGCTCATGTCCAGCATGGGCTGCGGCCCGTTGGTCTGCCAGGCGCGGTAAAACCGTTGCGCGGACAGCGGCTGGGAAAGGTCAAAGCAGAGTTGCGGACCGCCGCTCAGGGTCAAGTTCGTAAAGGAGGACCAGGTCGGGGCGTCGGCCAGGCTGTCGGCATACTCAAGGTGCAGCACGTTGCTGGTGCCGCCGGGCAAATGGATGGCGGACACGACTTGGCTCTCGACTGGCGCGATGACACTCAGCAGGGCCGGCGCGCTGGTCACAGCCCCGTAGAGGTTCGTGACGACCACGGTGTAAGCCCCCGCCTGGAAGGGTTGGACGTTGGTCAGTTCCAGCGAGGCGTTGGTGGCGCCGCCGAGCGCGTTAGTGTCGCCAAAGTACCATTGATAGTAAGTTGATTCCGGCGGCGTATCCGTTACTTCGACCAAGAACGAGCCAACTGATCCCATCTCAGCCGTTTGGGTCGCGGGCGGGGTTGTCATGGATGGCGGCGTCATGGTCACACTGAAGACCACGCCACAACCTGAACTCCCGCCACCAAACGTCGTTCCATAGAGCGTGTTGCCCGCGAGGACCAAGTCCGCACGAGGAGACGCCCCGTCGCTGCCCGTGAAACTCTTGAGCACAGTATAGCCCGAGCCATCCGTGTTCACCTGGAAGGCCACGCCATAACCTGAATCAGGGCCAGAAGAAGAACTGCCGCCCCAAGCCGTGGTCCCATAGAGCGTGCTGCCCCAGAGGGCCAGGCCCGCCCGCGGCCCCTGGCCGTCGCCGCCGGTGAAGTTCTTGAGCACGACGTAGCCCGAGCCGTCAGCGTTCATCTTGAAGACCACGCCATAACCTGAATAAGGGCCGGAAGAAGCACCGCCGCCCCACGTCGTGGTCCCATAGAGCGTGCTGCCCGAGAGGATCAGGCTCGCCTGCGGGCCCACCCCATCGCTGGCGTCGAGGTTCTTAAGCACCGTGTAGCCCGACCCGTCCGTGTTGACTTTGAAGACCACCCCAACCGACGGGTCGCCGCCTTGTGAGGTCGTCCCGTAGAGCGTGCTGCCCCCCAGGACCAAGCCCGCCTCTGGATTAGCGCCATCGCTGCCGGTGAAGCTCTTGAGCGCCGTGCAGCCTGACCCGTCCGTGTTGAGCTTAAACACCGCGCCGGCGCCAAAGGGATAGGTTGAAGTGCCGCCATTTGCCGTCGTGCCGTAGAGCGCGCTGCCCGCCAAGACCAAACCCCCACACGGGTACGCCCCCTCGCTCCAGGTGAAGCTCTTCAGCGCCGCGTAGCCCGAGCCGTCTGCGTTCACCTCGAAGACCACCCCATGATCGCCATCGCCACCGTAAATCGTCGTCCCATAGAGCGTGCTGCCCGCCAAGACCAGGTCCCCAAACGGCGACTGGCCATCGCCGCCGGTGAAGTCCTTGAGCACCGTATAGCCTGAGCCATCCGTGTTCATTTTGAAGACGACGCCGTTGCTCGAACTGCCGCCAGATTGCGTCGTCCCATAGAGCGTGCTGCCCGAAAGGACCAGGCCGGCACAGGGATTCTGGCCATCGCCGCCGGTGAAGTTCTTGAGCACGGTGTAGGTTTGGGCGGACGTAACGTTGGCCAGAGTCACGGCCAGCGCCACGCCCAGCCGAAGTATCTGCGGCCCCCGGCAAAGCCTTTGCCCGTGCCCATTGGCGCTTCCGAAAAACGCCCTGAGTTCAGTCGTTGACTTCATAGTGTGGTTAATCCTTTATACTCGCTGGCCGAGGAACGCGCCGCACCGCGTCCCTGAGTTTTGTTGAGGAAGCGGGGCGAGGTTGAACCCGGCCCTGTCGGCACTGAATCGGACGCTGGACAGCGGACGCTGGTTCTCGCGTGAGTCTGGCTGGAGGCTCGTTCTGGACCCGGCTTATGTCCCTGTTGGTCATTGTGATTACGGGCAAAATGCAGATGCGCCGTCACTGCGCATCACGCAAAACGTCCTCGGTCGAGGAGGGTAACAATCTGCCGCGTCTGAGTCGACTCAAAAGTGGCCACGCACCATTGGCTCGAAGCCCTCCCTCTGAAGTCTTCGACCGTGTCGAGGCCGCGGTGCCGAGCGGCGAGACGTTCGAGCAAGGCAGGCGAATGCTCCGGTCCATCATCCGCACCGATGCTGGCGGCGATGGGCGTCACCTTGGAGCGGCTGCGCGGGAATGCTGAGCAGAACTGACCGCCAAGAAAAAGCCCCAAACATCGCTGTTCAGGCCCTGTGCTTTCAGACCATTAGAATCAGGCGGCGTCCGTTAGCGCCGCCAGCCGCCGGAGCGGTAGCCGTGCCAACCGGGGGCGTAGCGCAAGGCCGGGCCGTAGCGGTAAGGTCCGTAATACACCGGTCCGGGCGCAACGACGACGCTCGGCGGCGCGATATAAACCGGCGCGGGTGCCGTGTAGCAGGCGGGCGGGACGGCGTAAACGGGTGCCGGAGCCGGGTAACAGGCCGGTGCCGGAGCGACATAAACGCGGGGGGCTTGGCCAATCACCACCCCCACCGCCGGCAGAGGAAGGCCGATTCCGATGTTGAAGCGCACACCGGCGTGAGAGGCCGTAGCAGCCCCGAGGAGAAGAACCACAATCAGTTTTTTCATACACCGAACCAGACGCGGCCAACCCTGGTTTCATTCACCCGGAGAGTTTCTTTCTTGCGACATTATCTTTGAATAAACGACCAGGAGATGCGTCTGTGGGCGCGCGGCAGGCGAGACCTCCGCACCGGTTGCCAAGGCGCTGGTCGAGGCACACCGCCGGGCGTCGAGGGCCCTCGCCTCGCAGACGGAGAATCGACTCAACTCCGGTCCCCTTGGCAAATGGCCCTCACTATCAGCATGACGGGGAACCAGATTTTCTGATTGGAGTGGTAGATTCCAAAAACCACGCCGCTATCTTGGCGAAACCTGTGAAAACACCGTTTGGAGCCACCACGCGAAGACCCGCGACGCTTTCCCAGGAGCTGGAGACGACGGTGTTCGCGCTTCGGGATGCCGAACTTCTTGCCGTGGGCGCAATCCCGAGCACTTGCGTCATCCATCGACATGATGTCTATTAGAGTATGGCGGATTATTTTAGAACCGTTAACGCTCCAGCCCTCGAGGTTCCGGAACTAGGAAGGCTGGAGCGTGTGAAACTATCGGTGCCAGTTCTCGAAGGAGTTCCCTTTGCAATAGTGGAGTTGGACGGAGCGAAAGAACAGCGCCAGACTTTGCGACTTGATCTGGATAAACGCAGATTCTTGGACCTTCCCGAACGGACTGAGTATGCGGTTGCAAGCAGGCAAATCGCCGCGAGCATAATCGAGTTTCTCCAGCGTGAGCCTGCTGCTGGAAGAGATTGGGCCGTTCAGGTCGGGAAACGAATCCGTCCTGTGGGCAAGGTACCCGGCAAGGGCATAATCGAAAAGGTGAAGGGCACGTTCATTCACGGCGGCACTGGTGAGACAAGCGTGCTGATGTCGGGCGGCCACGTAGCTAGCCTTGGGGGCAGCGGCAAGATTGTGACCCATACCTTCCGCAAGAAGAAACCCCGGAGAAAAGGCCACTTCACCCCAAAGAATAAGGCTTGAATTGCCGGAGAAGCTTGCGCTGCCTGGCTTTCTATCTTGGAGTTCAAGAGAACCACTAAACACCTTCAGGCCTTGCCGAGTTTGCTCCAGAGCGGCTCCAAGTCCCGGTCTTCAAGCGCCGCCAGCGTCATTTTCATCGGGTCGCCCAGCGCGAACGCCTTTTCAAGCCAGTCCCGGGCCTGCTCCAACCGGCCCAACTGGCACTCGTAACAGGCCAGGTTGTAGCGCATCGTGGCGCTGCTTGGAAACTTATCCACCACGCGCAGCAGGTTGTCGCGGGCCTCCGCCGTGCGCTTCAATTCGTGAAGCGCGTAGGACCGATGGAACCAGCCCTGCGGGTCTTCGGGGTCGAGTTGGATAAGCGCGGCGGCAGTGTCCATCACTGCTTCCCATTTCCGAGCGGCTACGTGAATCTCGCAACGCACTTTCAGGACATCCGGGTGCGCCCGAAGCTCCGGGGCCAGCTTCTCCAGTTCGCCGTCGGCCTCGACGTGGTTGCCCAGCTCGAGCCAGCCTTGAGCGGCCTGAAGGCAGAGGCTATCGGGTGGTTCAAGCGGCTTCATCTGAACGGCCTCACGGCATCTTCCTCAGCGGCTCCAGGTCCGTGGCTCCGAGCGCCATCTCACGCAGGCGGTCCACCTCTTCCAGGTCACTGGCGGCCAGCAGACCCGCGCTGGGGTTCGCGCCTTCCGAGTTGCCGTAATCAAGGCCGGCGCTTGCGCCAACGCATCTGCCTTATCTTAACCATCCGCGCCTTGCCTTCCGGGGTCTGGGTCCAATGTAGTTTCTTGCGCCTGGCCACAGCAGGCCTGGCGAAGCTGCGCCCGCTGTTGCCCGCTAATCCGCCTTCCAAAATGGAGGCTAGTTCGTTTTGCGCTGCTTCCAGTTGTTCCTTGAGTTCGGCAGCCCGCCGAAGCTGAGCCGCACTGAGTTCGTGTATATTCATCTGTAAGCTAATAACTTTCCTCGCCACCCAATTGCAAGCCATCTCGGCATTTTCCTTGCACCTCGGTAGCACCGGTTTATCGTAGAAAGTGTTTCACGATGACCATTCCTGAAATCCTCAAGGAACTGGAGGCCTATACCGGGCGCTTCCCCAGGGAGGCCATGCAGGCCGCCATCGAGCAGCGCGAGGCCATCACGCCGGAGTTGCTGAGCGTGCTGGAAGCCGTAGCCGCAAACCCGTCCGGGTTTGCAACCGCACAGGACTACGGGCTCCATCTCTTTGCGATGTTCCTGCTGGCTCAGTTCCGTGAGAAGAGAGCTTACCCGCTCATTGTCCAAATGTTCAGTGCCCCGGGCGATACGTCGTACCATTTGGCAGGCGAAACCGTCTGCGACGGGCTGGACCGGATTCTTGCTTCCGTGTACGACGGCAACGCCGCCCCGTTGCGCCGTATGGTCGAAAGCGAAGTAGTGGACGAATACGTCCGCGCTGCCGCTATCGACACGTTCGCGGCGCTGGAGCGCACCGGCCAGGTGCCCCGTGCCGAGGTGGTTGAGTATTACCGCAGCCTCTTCCAGGGAAAACTCCAGCGAACACACTCGTTTGCGTGGGACGGACTCGTCGGCTCGGTGTCGCGCCTGCCCGCGCCGGAGTTGCTGGAGGATGTGCGCCGGGCGTACGCCGAGAATTTGGCCGATTCTACGGTTGCCGACCTGGAGAGCATCGAGCGCGACCTGGCTGCGCAGAAGCCGGGGCGCTCTAAGAGTCCCGGCCTGGTCACGGAGGCCATCAACGACATGGAGTGGTGGGCGGCCTTCCACCCGGAAGATTCCCACCCCGAGGTGATGCCCGAGCCGCCAGAGGCTCGAGTGCCACTGCCGCCGCCGCCCCCTCCCCCTCCCGAGAGCTACACGGTCCCGAAGCCGTTCGTTCGTGAGCCGAAGATCGGCCGGAACGACCCGTGCCCATGCGGCAGCGGCAAGAAATACAAGAAGTGCTGCGGGAAGGGCTGAGGAGGGGGTACGAACCTCAACGACCAGGTCAGGCTGGCAGCGGAGGCCATCAAAGCCGCCGACGCCCTGTTGGTCACTGCCGGGGCAGGCCTGGGCGTGGATTCCGGAGAATCTGTGACCTCCGGCTGAAGCGAGGCCCGGAGGATGCCGAATGAAGCGACGGACTTACAGGAAGCTGCGTGCAGAACAGCAGCCGGGGCACCACCACAATGTTTACGTCGTGCTGCTCGACCCGGCAGTCGGCGGGATCCGAAAGGTGCGTGCTGCAAACCCGAAGCGCGACCCGAAGAAGCCCTGCGTCTATGTGGGGATGAGCGGCTTGGCCCCGGAAGAACGCTTCGCCAACCACAAGGCGGGAACCAAGGCCGCGTGGGTCGTGAAACGCTATGGCATCCGGCTGCTGCCGGCGTTGTACGACCACCTCAACCCGATGCCCTATGAGGCCGCAGCGCGGATGGAGCAGGATTTAGCGGAAGACTTGCGCCGGGCCGGTTACACGGTCACGGGCGGGCATTAGCCGGGTGAGGACTCGAACGGAATGCGGAAGTCCTGGATCTTCGGGGCCATAGCTCACGTATAATCCCGATCGAGGATTCTGCAACCGAAAAGAGGCTGGTCCGGGTCCGACAACTTTTTCTTGCCTCAAGGCTTTCTTTCGCGCAAGGTCTGCGCCGCTCGATATGGCCAATATACATTTAATCGGCGGCGAAAAGGGTGGTGTGGGCAAGTCCCTCGTGGCGAGAGTCCTGGCGCAATACCTGATCGATAAGCAACTGCCGTTCCTCGGTTTTGACACGGATCGCTCGCACGGCGCGCTCATGCGTTTCTATGCTGGCTTTGCGTCGCCGGTCCTGGTGGATCGCTACGAGGCCCTGGATACGATTGTCGAGGCTGCCGTCGCGCAGCCCGACCGCCGGATTCTGGTCGATCTGGCCGCCCAGACACACGAATCTCTGGTGAAGTGGGTGGACGAGTCCGGGGTGCTGGAACTCGCCGAAGGAGCGGGCCTCGCCCTCTATTACTGGCATGTGATGGATGGGGGCAAGGATTCGGTGGATCTGCTGTCAAAGCTGCTTGATCAGTTCGCCAATCGCCTCCGCTACGTCCTGGTGCTCAACCAACTTCGAGGTGATGATTTCAGCCTCCTCAAACAGTCTGGAGAGCAGGCCAGAGCGCTAGCCCTTGGGGCACGCACGATCTCCATTAAGCGCTTGCACGAAAGCGCCATCCAAAAGATCGATGCCAGGAGCACCAGCTTCTGGGCCGCGAAAAACGCCGCCGAGAAGGAAAGCACCGGTCTCGGCCTGATGGACCGCCAGCGCGTCAAAATGTGGCTGCAAGCAGCGTATGGCGAGATCGACGCCGTCGGCGTTTAGCCGGACCATCGCGCTGGGCAGGATGATTACGACGTTCTGGCCCGTCGCTTTGTCCTTGCCGGCCACAGAAATCGCCCCGTAGGGCCCCCAGCAGGGTGCGCTGGCCGCACGGGCGCGGACCGCTAAAGTCTTCGCCGCGGCCGATTTGATGAAATCCGATTGCCCGTGAGTTTCATGCACTTATCGTTTTTGCTCCCCTGGTGATTCCCTGGGGTGTTTTCCAGGAACGCCCCGAATTACATCTGGCGACGGGAGTGTTAGGCTCGGTACATGAAAACGTCCGGTTTTGGTCAGACCAGCCCTTCGCGGCGGCATGATGACCGGGGGTCGGGCAGCGTGTTCACCGGCCTGGGCTCACACAAAGCCACGCTCCAATCGAAAGTGAGGATAAGCAGGAGTTTGAGCCTGAAAACTCGATGCATCCTCCAGGTGGAGGATGACGAGAATGACGTGCTCATTTTCCGCCGCGTTTTGCAGAAAGCTGGGCTCGCGTGTCAGCTCCAGGTTGTGCGAGACGGGCAGACGGCCATCGATTACCTGTCGGGGGCTGGGGCCTACGCCGACCGCCAGAAATACCCCCTGCCTTATTTGGTCTTGCTGGATTTGGGCCTGCCGAAGCGAAGAGGCCTGGAAGTGCTCGAGTGGATTCGCCAGCACCCGAGCCTGAAGAAACCGGTAGTGCTGGTCGTCAGCTCGTCTGCGCTCCAGGCGGATGTTGATCGAGCCTGCGAGCTGGGAGCAAACTCCTATTTCACGAAGCCTTCAGGGCTTCCGAAGACCCTTGAACTGGCGCAACTGCTGGAGGGTTGGTGGTTGCGCTACCACCGTTTTGCGTCCAACGTGGCATCCGCCGATGGCTCATCGCCGGGGGGCTGAGCGGGTCAGCTTGTAGCTCATCCAATCCTGGTCCGAGATCATGGGCAGGACTTCCTGAACACATTTAGGAGTGGTGTACACCAAGGAAACGAAGAAAACGAAGGATTTTATCCTGCGCCCTCGTGCATTCCGGCTGGTGTTTTGGGCTTGACGGGCGGGCTGCGAAGGGGCCATAGCAGGCGATATGACGAAGACGCGCATAGATGATGCGAGGCCGAAAGAGGAGAACGGCTTTGAGAGAGGGCTGAGCCGGCGCCGGTTTCTGGGCCGCGCGGCGGCGGTGGCTGCCGGCATCAGTGTGGTGCCGCGGCATCTGCTGGGCGGCCCCGGGTTTGTGGCGCCGAGCGAGAAGATCAACATTGCGATCATCGGGTGCGGCGGGCAGGGCCAGGCGAATGTTCGGGAGCTGTTCAAGTATCCGGACGCCCAGATCGTGGCGCTGGCGGACCCGGCTGAATTCGAGGATCTGCACGCGTTTTACTTCCAGAGCAACGCGGGGCGGCTGCCGGTCAAGGCGGAGGTGGAAAGACATTACTCGGCGGGCAACCCGAGCTACAGGGCGGCCGAGTTCGAGGATTTTCGCGTGATGCTCGAGCAGGAGAAGGCGATCGATGCGGTGCTGTGCGCGACGCCGGACCACCTGCACGCCTATGTGTGCGTGGCGGCGATGCGCCAGGGCAAACACGTCTATTGCGAGAAGCCCCTGACGCATAATGTGTGGGAGGCAAGGCAGGTGGCCAAGGTGGCCCGGGAAACGGGGGTGGCCACGCAATTGGGCAATCAGGGGCATTCCGGGGACCACATTCGCACCACTTGCGAAATGCTCTGGGCCGGCGTGATTGGCGACGTCCGCGAGGTCCACGCGTGGACCACTGCGAGCCGGTGGAACAAAGGGATTCTGGCGGGACGGCCCGCCTCGCAACCGGTGCCCAAGGGGCTCAACTGGGACCTCTGGCTGGGTCCGCGCCAGCCTCGCCCGTACAGCCAGGCCTATATGCCGGTCACGTGGCGGGATTTCTGGGATTTCGGGACGGCGCCCATTGGGGATTTCTTCTGCCACAACTTCGACCCTGCCTGCTGGGCGCTCGAGTTACGCCACCCGCTCAGCATCGAGGGCCACGCCGCCGGCGGGGTGGACGGCTACATTGCCCCCGTGGGCGGGATTTACACCTACCAGTTCGGGCCGCGCGGCGCGATGCCCGCGGTGAAGTTCACCTGGTACGAAGGCGGGTTGATGCCCCCGCGTCCCGAGGGCCTGGAAGAGGACGAT
>Ga0209415_10012740_pt1 | contig 13966 bp, 8 predicted proteins | sample PeaSoiSIISIP2007_FD_187696 | JGI IMG/M metagenome (GOLD analysis project Ga0209415, IMG submission 187696) | Peat soil microbial communities from Weissenstadt, Germany - SII-SIP-2007 (SPAdes) (version 2) | ecosystem: Environmental > Terrestrial > Soil > Wetlands > Peat | place: Germany... | reverse complement strand
GGCCATCGGCATCGCGGACGGCCTGGTCCGGCTCTCGGTGGGGATCGAGGACGCGGCGGATCTCGTCGCGGATCTCGATCAGGCGCTGGAGCGGTCAGTGGCCTAGCGCTTCCCGCCGGCGAGCATCGCGAGGATCGCCTCGGCGTTGGCGGTGGCCTCTTCGGTCGTCGTCGGCGCATCATCGGTCACCTGAAGCTCCTCGTAGAGCTCCGCGGGGACGTCGAGGAGGAAACGGCTCGGCGTACGTGGCACCGCCCTGCCTCTCAGGACGCGCGACCGCGCGCGCGCCAGGACGAGGCGCTCTCGCGCTCGCGTGACGCCGACGTAGAAGAGGCGGCGCTCCTCCTCGATGTCGCCCGCGGCTCCCTCGGGGCCCGCGGACGGGTCGCTCGCGCGCGCGTCGAGGGTGCGGGCATGCGGCAGGTAGCCCTCCTCGCATCCCACGAGAAAGACGACATCGAACTCGAGCCCCTTGCTGCCGTGCAGCGTCGAGAGCGTCACCGTGTCTCCGGGGTCCTCCGTATCCGCCTCGATGCCCATCGTCAGCGTGTGAAGGAACGCCGCGAGACCGTCCGTGCCGCCGCCCCCCTCGCGCGCCTCGCGCCGCGCCAGCGTGGCCAGGACGCCCTCCACGTTCGCCCACTTCCTCGCGGCGGCGTCCGACGAGGGAGCGGTCGCGTCGAGGTCGGCCTTGAGCGAGATCCGCTCGCACATGGCGCGGAGCACCTCGCTTGGCGGTCTCTGCGCGCCGAGCCCGCGACGCGCTTCGGCGACGACCTGCGCGAGGGACCGGCACCCATCGCGCGCGACCGATGGCACGTCATCCAGGGCATCCACCCGCTCGATCGCCTGCCAAAGCGACCATCCCCGGCCGAACGCGCTCGCCACGAGCCTGTCGAGCGAGGTCTCGCCGATGCCCCGCGCCGGGGTGTTCACGACCCGTCTCAGGCTGATCTCGTCGGCCGGGTTCAGCGCCAGCTTGAGATACGCGAGGACGTCCTTCACCTCCTTCCGTTCGAAGAACTGCGTCCCCCCGACGACCCGGTGCGCGATCCCCTGCTCGCGCAGCGCCGCCTCGAGGAGCCGCGACTGCGCATTGGAGCGATAAAGAACGGCCACGTCGCAGGCGCGGCGCCCTTCCTCGCGGAGCATCTTGCGGATCTCCCTGCCGACCCACGCAGCCTCGGCCTCGGGGGTCGTCGCGACCAGCACGCACACCGCGTCGCCTCCAGCCCGCTCCGTGAACAGCACCTTGCGCCACCGGGCGTCCGCGCGCTTCGCGATGACGGCGTTCGCGACTGCCAGGATGGGGGCGCGCGACCGGTAATTCTGCTCGAGCTTGATGACCCGCGCCCCAGCGAAGTGGCGCTCGAAGTCGAGGATGTTGCGCACGTCCGCGCCCCGCCAGCTGTAGATGGCCTGGTCGTCGTCGCCCACGGAGCAGACGTTTTTCCGCGTGCCGCCCAGCAGGCGCAAGAGCTCGAGCTGGGCCCTGTTGGTGTCCTGGTATTCGTCGACCAGCACGTGGAGGAAACGGTCTTGCCAGCGCGCCAGGACGTCCGGCCGGTCGCGCCAGAGCACCGCGACCTCGCATACGAGGTCGTCGAAGTCGAACGCCCGGTACCTCCGGAGCGCCTCGCGGTAGCGCGGATAGACGTGCTTCGCGATCTCGTCGTACGAATCCTTCTCCGGGAGGTCGGCGGGGTCGAGGAACGCGTTCTTCGCGTTCGAGATCCGGGCGAGGACCGCCTGCGCGTCGTACGCTCGCTCGGCGCCGGCCGCCCGGAGCAGCTGCTTGACGAGCGCGATCTGATCGCCCTGATCGAAGATCGTGAAGCGTCCTCCGACCGCCGCGCGTTCGCGGCCGAGGACTTCCAGCCCGAACGCGTGGAACGTGCACACGGTCAGCGCCAGTCGCCGATCGGGTGCGGGACCGTCCGTCCGTCTTCGGCCACCTCCCAGCAGTGCGGTCGTTCGCTCGCGCATCTCCGTGGCGGCCCTGTTGGTGAAGGTGAGCGCGACAATCGCCTGCGCCGGGACGCCCCGCTCGACGAGGCGCGCGATCCGGTGCGTGATGACCCGCGTCTTGCCCGAGCCCGCTCCCGCGAGGACGAGGAGCGGGCCCTCGGTGTGCTCCACGGCATCCCGCTGGGCGCGGTTGAGGGCACTCTTCATGGGGAGCGAGGGGCTTATCCGCGCCGGGTCGGCGTGGCTAGATTGCGGATTCGGCTGGCATATGCTCTTGCTGGATTTCATGCTCCCCGGCCGCGCGCCCACGTTCGCCCGCCTCGTCATCGCAGCCGGGGTCGCTGTCTCGTGCGGCGGCGCGACACCTCCGCCTGCACCTGCGGCGCCGCTCCAGTCGGCACCCGTCGTGCAGTTGCCGCCGCCGCCCGACCTTCGCCCTGTCCCCGATCCCGCGGGTCTCGTCGTGTCGGGGCGCATCGGCAATCTCTCCGGGATCTTCGCGACGGTCCGCGCATGGTCCAACCTGCCGATGCCCCAGTCCGACCAGCTGACGGAGATCCTCACCGGAGAGGCGGTCGGTCCTCTGATCGATCTCGATCAGCCGATCGATTTTGCCGTTGCCACCACAGGGACGGGCACGCACATCGCGGCGCAGGTCGCCGTGGCTGCGGCGGTCAAGGACGCCGACGCGGCACGAACCGCGCTCTCCGATCGGTTCAAGCTCGCCCCCGGCGACAACGGCGTGCTCGTGATCCAGGGGCTCGGCCGCCGGTCGCTCCACGACGACGCGGACCAGGACGACTCCGACGGCGACGACAAAGACCACCGCACGTGCGAGCTCGCGCCGGCGTACGGGGCCGCGCCCGTGCGGCTCGTCTGCGGCATCGACGCGGGGACGCTCGCCGCGCTCGGTCCCTGGCTGACGCGCACCGCGACGCGCGCGCCGGCCGGGTCGGACGTCCACGTCGACGTCCGCCTGCGGCCGCTCAAGCCGGCCATCCCCGGGTTGAAACGGACGTTCTCGGTCCTGGCGGGCGGGGTCCTCGGGCCGTCCGGCGCGTCGGGTGTACGGGACGCCGCCATGGGCCTCGCGAACGACTTCGTCGACAGCCTCCTCGATCTGGACACGGTCTCCTTCGACGGGCAGCTCTCCGACGCCGGCGCGGGGCTGACGACGACGACGCGGTTCTCGGGACACACGTCGGCGTTCACGCGCATGATGATCGGGCACGCCGACGGGGGGGTGCCCACTCCCGCGGCATTCTGGCGCCTCCCGGACGACACCGATCTGGCGATGTTCACGCGGGGCATGGATCCCAACGACCTCGGGCATGTGCGAGAGCTCGTGCTCAAGCTCCTCGACGGAAAGCTCACCGAGGACGGTGTCCCCGAGGCCGACCGCAAGCTCCTGGTCGAGGCGCTCGGCAAGATCCCGTCGTCGTCACCGGCCCTGTACGCGAGCGGGGTCGACCTGGACGCGGTGAAGAAGGCACGAGGAGCGATCGCCGCGCTCGGCACCGCCCCGGATCGGGCGCTCGAGCTCGAGGCCGCACGTGTCCTAAGCGAGGCGCTGCTCGGCTGGCACTTCGTGGAGCTGGAGGAGGCGTCGCCGCGCCTCTCCGGGGCCATCAAGGACCTCTCGGCGGCGTGGAGCCGGCCCGGCTTCGCGGGGGTCTATCGCGCCAAGTCCAAGGGCGGCCCGCTGCCGACCATCCGTACCGCACCGGTTCCCAAGGCGACCAGTCTGCCGAAGGGCAGCCAGCACTACGTCATCGAGGTCCCGTTCGAGCCGGAGGCGTCAGAGCCAAAAGTCGCGGGGGCCCTCGCGGTGGGTCCAGGCAAGGGGGCGGCCAGGCAGCCGAAGGGACGCAGCAAGCCGCTCCTGGTCCATCTCTTTCTCGCCGGGGATGCGCAACGGACATGGCTGGCCTTCGGCGGTGAAGAGGCGTTCGTCGCGTCCAAGCTGGGCGCAGCGATCGCGGGTTCGCCGGCGAATCCCCGCGCCGATCTGGGCTTCTTCAAGGACGCCCGCACCGACGGCGCGGGCTTCATCACGCTTCGCACCGGGTCGGTTTTCGCCGAGCAGGCGGCCGTGCTTTCGCGGGAGCTGGGCCTCGGCTCCTCCACGCTCGACGCGCTCGACGATCTCGCCCACGTACCGCACGGGGGGAACACGCCCATCGTCTATTCGTTCACGGCCAAGGCGGGAGGCTCTCCGGCGACCGTCGTCTCCCAGGTGCAGGTGCCGCGCGCCGCGATCGAAGACTCCATCGTCGGCATCCTGCGGCACGGAGGGTTTTGAGCGAGCCCGTAGCGCTCGGGCAGCGGCCGAAAGTTGGCCGCCCCCGCGCCTCTGCGTACCTTTGTCCTACATGGACCTACGCCCAAGCCTCGCCCTCGCAGCGGCGCTCGCGGTGCTGCTGGCGCCGGCACGCGCCCGCGCCTGGCAGGAGGCCCATCAGGTCGGAGACGACTCGGTGGTGCGCGTGGACCCCGACGGTATGGCCGGCGTCGAGCACACGTTGCGGTGGCACGTCGTCCGGGGGCCGCTGAAGGCCATCGACCTGGTCAACGTCGACCCGAGCGCCACCCTCGATCCGGATGTTCGCATCACCGCGGAGGACGGGCATGCGCTCTCGGGCCACCTGGTCCGCGTGGACGACAAGGCCGTGCGCGTGATCGTCGACGAGCCCCGCGCCGTGATGCGCGGCAGGTTCTCGTTCGCGGTGAGGTGGCGCGTCGATCTCGTCGTCTCACACGCCCTCGAGCGCGACGGGCCCACGTGGCGATTGACGTGGTCGTCCCCGGTCGCCAGCGAGGGCCTCGAGGCCGTGCACACCGAGTTCGAGCTCCCGCCGGCCCCCGATGAACCCCGTCCGATCCTCGCCGACACGGGGGCCGTGGACGACGGCGCCGTCTCCTCGATCCATCGCGAGCCCGGGCGCGACGTGCTCGAGCTCGTGAGGCCGCACGTGGCCCGGGGAGAATCCGCGTCGTTCACGCTGCGGATCGATCCACGCTCGCTCTCCGGTGTCGTGGATCCTCGCCTGCGCCCGCCCGCGGAGGCCAGGGCCACCGCGGAGCCGGACCGGGTGCACGAAGCCCTGCTCGCGGCGTCGCTCTGCAGTCTCGCGCTTGCTTTCGGGCTGCTCGTCGCGCACAAGGGGGCCGCCTTCGAGCGAGCCTGCCGGCCGCAGGGTGCGCGCGCGCGGGCGATGATCCCGTTGCCGCTCGGCGCGCGGGCGACCCTTGCCGGGCTGGCCTTCGCCGCGGGAGTGGCCCTCGAGGCCCGGGCAGCGCCTGGAGCCGGCGGCGCTCTCGTGGCGCTGGCGACGCTGGCTGCCGCGCTGCGCACTCCGCTCGCGACGCGAGCCGCGAGAGGCCCGGGGCGCTGGCTCGCGCTTCGCCCGGAAGACGCCTTCGCAGCTGCGCCGGCCGCCGGCCACTGGCTCGACACCGACACGCGGCAAGGCCGCCTCACGGCGCTGCTCTCGGCGGCGCTGGTCGCCGGCCTCGCCGTCATCTCGGAGCGGTGGAGCTCGCAGGGCCCATGGCTCGTCGCGCTCGACGCCGTCGCGCTTCTCCCTCTGCTCGTGACGGGACGCGCCGCGCAGCTTCCCCCTGACGGAGCGCGGTCCGCCGCATCCTGGCTCGCTCGCGTGCTCCGCCGCCTCCGCGCGAACGGCGACGTCCGCGTCGTCCCCTGGGGACGCGTGATCGTCGACGGCTCGGCGGTCGACGAGCTGAGGCTGCTGGTCCTGCCCCGCGTCGCCATGCCGGGCGTCATCGGGATCGAGGTCGGGCTCGCCTGGACCTTCGCGCAGACCGGCTGGGTTGGATCCCCCGAGATCCTGGTCCGCATCCTCGAATCGAGCCCAGCCGCGACCATTCTCTCGCGGACCTCGGCGGCGGCGCGGACGACGCCCGGTCGCCGCTCCGACGAGCGCGTCGTGCGCCTCGCCCCACGCTGCCCGACGCTCGACGGCGTGGTCGCGCTCGTGCGCGGGGTGGCGGACCTTCTGACGGATCGCCGCCTCGAGCTCCCGGCCAGGACATGGACGGCCGCCGAGCGCCGCCTCGCGCGACCGGCGCCGTGGGCGGCAGCGAGGACGTGCTAGAACCGTCCCACGCCGGCATGGACGTCCGCGTCACTTCGCACCTCGCGCTCGGCGTCTACGCAGAGTCGCTTGCGGAGCGAGGGCACGTGACGATCCTCGGCGACTCGTCGCTCGCGCTCGGCTCGCTCATGGTCCACCTGGGCGCACGCGCCGTCGAAGTATGGGACCCGGACGACGCACGAGCGGGGGTCGAGGCCGAGCGCGCGCCGCGCGGCGTCACCGTCCGCGTGCTCTCTCGTGATCAGCCCGAGATCCGCGGCGTCGACCTGGTCATCGTTCCGGACCTTGGCATGTTCTCCCAGCCGGCGGACGTTCTCGCTCGCGTGCGCCGTATGGTCGGCGAGGAGGGCGCCGCGATCATCGCCGCCGCCAACCGGGACGCCGCCGCGAACGGCGCCGCCGGCGCCTTCGACTACTACGAGCTCTTCGACCTCGTGGCGAAGGAGTTCGACTGCGTGCGGATGATCGCGCAGCTCCCATTTCACGGCGTCACGCTGGCGGAGCTCGGAGAGGAGCAAGGCTCACCTGCGGTCGGCGTCGATACGCAGCTCGCCGCGACGGATCGCGATCCGGAGACGTTCATCGCCCTGGCCGGCCAGCGCGACGTGCGTCTCGACACGTATTCGATCATCGAGCTTCCCGGACCGCCCGGGCGCGAGATGACCGCGGCCCTCGAGAGAGCTCTCGCAGAGCGGTCCGAGTCCGCCGCCGAGCTAGCGGTCCTCCTCGCCGATCGAACTCGGCAGGCAGAGCAGCTGTCGTCCGAGCTCGAAGACGTGCGTGCGTCTGCGGACGAGCAGAGGATGGCCGCGACCCAGGCTTCGGCGACCGCGGTCGAAGAGGTTGCTCGGCGCGCCAACATGGCTGCGCAGCGAGCCGTCATGCTCGAGGAAGAACTGCGGCGGGCGGCCGGGCTGCCCGACGAGCACGCCCGTCTCGAGGAGGCATTGCGCGAGCGCGCCCGCGCCGTCACGGTCCTCGAGGCGGAGCTGGCGCGGCGCGATCAGATGATCCACGAGCTGGCGGGCGCTCTCGAAGAGGCGGCTTCCAGCGTGCCGGGTCCCTCGCAGCGCGAGGAGGTCGATGGCGTGGACGCGCGCGACGAGCAGAACGCGAGCCTCCGCGAACGCCTTGACGCACTCGCGCTCGAGCTTGCTCGCAGCGCGGGAGAGGCCCGGGCCTCCGAGTGGAAGATCACCGAGCTCGAACGTCGCATCGCCTTGGGGCTCCCCCCGGCGGAGCCGTCGGACGGCGCCCAAAGCCGGCTGTCGGCGCTTCTGGACGAGGTGGAGGTCCTGCGCCAGGCGCTCGTCCAGGAGCACGAGGCTAGGGTCCGCGCGGAATCCGCGATCGCGCCGGGCGCACCAGAGCATGACCGGGGCACGTGACCCCTGGCGGCCCGGCGAGAATTCGCGTTGACACGCGCCGGACGAGGCTTAACTTTGGCTCCGCGGTCCCCCCGTACGTACGGTGGCCGAGCGGCGCGTTCCGAGAGGTCCTAGCGGTCGATGTCCTCCAAGCGCGACTACTACGAAGCCCTCGGCGTCTCCCGCGATGCGTCGTCCGACGATCTTCGCAAGGCGTACCGTCGCGAAGCGCTGAAGCACCACCCCGACCGGAACCCCGGAGACTCGGCGGCGGAAGCCAAGTTCAAGGAGATGAACGAGGCGTACCAGGTGCTGTCGGACGAGGAAAAACGCCGGATATACGACCAGTTCGGGCACGCTGGCCTCGACGGCTCGGCAGGCATGGGTGAGGGCATCAGCGACGTCTTTGCCCACATGCAGGACCTCTTCTCGGAGATGTTCTCCGGCGGAGGAGGCTTCGGCGGCGGGGGCAGGCAGCGGCGCGGAGGAGACCTGCGCGTCCAGACTCGCCTCACGCTGCGCGAGGCGGCGTTCGGGTGCAAGCGCGAGGTCGGCGTCAGGGCTCCGGCCACGTGCGCCGACTGCGCGGGAACCGGCGCGAAGAGTGGAACCAAGCCCGAGGCGTGCTCGCATTGCCGGGGCTCCGGGCAGGTCTCGAACGCTCGCGGCTTCGTCATGTTCACGTCCACCTGCCCGCGCTGCCGGGGCGCGGGCAGAGTGGTGAAGAGCCCGTGTCCCTCGTGCGCGGGCCAGGGTGCGGTCGAGCGCCCGCGAAAGGTCAACGTCACGTTCCCTGCCGGCATCGACTCCGGCCAGCGGCTCCGCGTGCCGGGGCAGGGAATGCCCGGTCCGCAGGGCACCCCGCCCGGGGACCTCTACGTCGAGCTCGATGTGGAAGACGATCCCCGCTTCGAGCGCGACGGCGCGGACCTGGTGACCCGGATCCACCTGACGTTCACGGATGCGGCGCTCGGCGCGGAGGTTTGCGTCCCGGCGCTCGAGGTCGACGACGAGAGCGCGACGGCGCCGGTCGCGGTCCCGGCGGGCACCCAGTCCGGTGCGGTCTTCACGATGAGGGGGCGCGGCATCCCTCGCCTCGACGGCCGCGGGCGCGGAGCGCTCGTGGTGGTCGTGCAGGTCGACGTCCCGACGTCGCTGACGCCGCGCGCCCGCGAGCTCCTCGAGCAGCTGGGCAGCGAGCTTCGACAGCCCGACTCCGACAAGGAAGGGAAGCGAGCGGCCGCCGGAAAGTAGCCGATGCCGTCTGACGCCGAAGCCCTCAAGTCCAAGCTCGCGTCGAAGCTCGCGAACGTCGCGACGCTGCGCGCGAGCGGTCGCGTCACGGCCGTCACGGGGACCTGCCTGCGCTTCGTGATGCCGGGCGTCCGCATCGGGGACGTGGCGCACGTCAAGAGACGGGGCCGTCCCCTTGCGTGCGAGGTCGTTGGCTTCGACGGCGGACAGGCGATCGCGATGCCCCTCGGCTCGATGGTCGGCGTCGGTCCGGACGACGAGGTCGAATCGACGGGGGGACCGCTGGTCGTGCGCGCGTGCGAGCAGCTCCTCGGGCGGGTGGTCGACGGGATGGGTCGCCCATTCGACGGGGGACCGCCCATCGAGGGGGACCTCGTCCCGGTCGACCGCGATCCGCCAGGTGCGCTCGATCGACGGCCGGTCTCTCGCCCGATCGCGACCGGCGTGCGGGTGCTCGACGGGCTGCTCACCCTCGGCGAGGGCCAGCGACTGGGCCTGTTCGCCGGATCCGGCGTCGGCAAGAGCACGCTCCTCGGGGCCATCGCCCGCGGCGTCGACGCGGACGTCGTCGTCGTCGCGCTCGTCGGCGAGCGGGGCCGCGAGGTCGGCGAGTTCCTCGATCGTTCGCTCGGTCCAGCCGGACGCACGAGGAGCGTGGTCGTCGTGGCCACGAGCGACGCGGCCGCGCTCGAACGCCTGCGCGCCGCGCAGGTCGCCACCGCCTACGCGGAGTACTTCCGCGATCAGGGCGGTCGCGTCCTCTTGCTCGTCGACTCGATCACGCGCTTCGCGCGCGCGCAGCGCGAGGTAGGGCTCGCCGCGGGAGAGCCCCCGGCCCGACGCGGCTACCCACCGAGCGCATTCGCCGTCCTGCCGCGCCTCCTCGAGCGCGCCGGCCAGGCCGCTCGCGGGAGCATCACGGCGATCTACACGGTGCTTGTCGAGGGCGGGGACATGGACGAGCCGGTCGCCGACGAGGTGCGCGGCATCCTCGACGGCCACGTGGTGCTCGACCGCGCGGTGGCGGCGCGAGGGCGCTATCCCGCCGTCGACGTCACGGTGTCCCTCTCTCGGGCGATGGACTTCATCGTGTCCGAGGAGCACCGGCGCTCCGCACGCCGCCTGCGGGCCCTCGTCGCGACGTACGAGGCGAAGCGCGACCTGGTGACCCTCGGTGCTTACGCGAAGGGGACCGACCGGGACCTCGACGAAGCGATCGCCCGGCTGCCGAGGATCGAGGCGTTCTTGCAGCAGGACGCGGGGGACCGCAGTCCCTTCGACGCCACGGTCGCGTCCCTCGCCGCCGCGGTGAGCTGACGACCCCGGCGTGCTACTCCCTGCCCGGGCGCGATGACGGTTCTCCAGGTCGCCGACCTACGCTTCGGCTACGCCGGCGATACGCTCTTCGAAGGCGTCACGTTCTCGCTCGCCGCCGGGGATCGCGTCGCCCTGGTGGCCCCGAACGGGTCCGGCAAGACGACGCTCCTGCGCATCCTCGCCCGCGAGATCGACCCGGACGCGGGCTCGGTGGTCCTGCGGCGCGACGCCTCGTTCGGCTACTACCGGCAGTCCCACGAGATCGCGCCCGAGGGCGACGTGCTCGGGACGTTCCTCTCCGGCTTCGGCGGAGTCCTCGAGCTACGCAACGAGCTCCATCGCGCGCAGGTAGATGCGGCGAGTGGCTCGGCGGAGGCCCTCGCCAGGCTGTCGGATGTGACCGATCGCTACCACCTCGCGCGCGGCGACGAGGTCGAGCACGAGGTCGCCATGCTGGCCAGCCATCTCGGCTTCTCGGACGCCGATCTCGCTCGCCCCGTCGCGTCGCTCTCGGGCGGCGAGCGCGGGCGCTTGCGCCTGGGGCTCACGCTCGCCCGGAAGCCCGACGTCTTGATGCTCGACGAGCCCACGAACCACCTCGACCTCGACACGATCGACTGGCTCGAGCGTTGGCTGGCCGACTTCCGCGGCGCCGTGCTCGTCGTGAGCCACGACCGCTCGTTCCTCGACAGCACGTGCCAGACGACGATGGAGCTCGGTCGCCGCTCGTTCCGCGTCTACCCCGCGCGCTACTCCGAGTACGTCGTCCTGCGCGACGATGACCTCGCCCGCGAGCGAGCCCTCGTGGAGCGGCAGCAGGCGATGATCGCCAAGACCGACGAGTTCATCCGCAAGAACATCGCCGGCCAGAAGACGAAGCAGGCCCAGAGCCGGCGCAAGATGCTCGACAAGCTCGAGCGACTCGAGCGCCCGGAGGACGTCTGGGCGACGGCCGAGCGCGTTGCATTCCGCTTTGCCCCCGCGGCGCGGACGGGGGACATCGTCGTCGACGCGAAGGGACTCGGCGCCTCCCGGGGCGGCCGGGAGCTCTTCTCGGGCTTCGATCTGCTCGTGAGGCGCGGCGAGCGTATCGGCGTAGTCGGTCCCAACGGGAGCGGCAAGACCACGCTCCTGAAGATCATCGCGGGCCGTGGTGCGCCGGAGGATCGCGGGTCGGTCAAGCGCGGCACCAACCTGCAAGACGGGTACTTCGATCAGCACCTGGGCGACGTCGACACGCGCATCACCGCGGTGGAGAACGTGCGGCGCGTCCGGGGGGACTTCACGGTCGAAGCCGCCCGCCAGTACCTCGCCCGGTTCCGCTTCTGGGGGGACGACCCATTGCGTGTCGTGAGCGGCTTCTCCGGGGGCGAGCGATCGCGCCTGGCGCTGGCCAGGCTTCTGCTCGAGCCGAAGAACCTCCTCTTCCTCGACGAGCCGACCAACCACCTCGACATCCCGGCGGCCGAGATCCTCGAGGAGGCGCTGGCGAGCTTCGAGGGGACCGTCCTGCTCGTCTCCCACGACCGGCGCTTCCTCGAGAACGTGACGACCCGCATCGTGAGCCTGCGGGACGGGCGCACGGACGTGTTCCCCGGCGGCTTCCGAGACTACGGGCGCACGATCGTCCGCGGCGCCGAGGCCCGCGCGGCCGCGTCGGCCGGCGAGCCCGCCGCGCGCAAGGACGCAGCGCCTTCGCCCGAGGACGAAGCGAAGAGGCGCTACGAGGCGCAGCGGCAGGCGGCGCGAGCAGTGGAGAAGAAGAAGAGGCGCATCCAGGAGCTCGAGGCCGCGATCGCCGCGGGAGAGAAGGACGTCGATGTGCTACGCGGCAGGCTGAAGACCGCGCCCGGCGACAACTGGGAGAAGCTGACGAGGATGGCGCAAGAGGAGCAGGCCCTGACGAAGAAGCTCGATGCGATGCTCCTCGAGTGGGCGCGCCTCTCCGAGGAGGTGAAGTGAGCCGCCGCCGGGTCGCCCTGGCTCGCGCGCTGGTCATAGTCATCGGCGTCGTCATCGGCGCTGCCGGCGTCGCATGCAAGCGCCACCCCGCTCCGGCGGCGGCCGTCCCCGACGAGCCGGGGATCGTGGTGCGGCCGGAGAGCGAGGGGCTGCTCCTCACGTGGATCGACGACAAGGGTGACTTTCACGTCGAGACCCGCGTCGCCGATGTCCCGATGACGGGGCGCGACGCCGTGCGCGTCGTCGATCCGAACAAGGACGAGAGCACGCGCGGCGACCGGATCGTCGTCGTGGATCTCCGCGCGACGGGCGCCGACGGATCCTACCCGGTGCGGAGCATGACCCGCGTCGATTTCGAGGCCCTGGCGGTTGGGCGTCGCGAGAAGACCGGTCCAACTCTCGCCAGCGCGGCGCCGCCCGAGCCTTCGCCGAGCGCGGCGCCGCCGGCCGGACAGGACGTGGGAGCCGCGAAGCCGTCCTCCCGCACGACCGTGGTCGTGTACGGGGCCGAGTGGTGCGGCGCGTGCCACGACGCGGCGCGCTATCTGCGCCGCAAGGGAATCGCGTACGTGGAAAAGGACATCGAAAAGGACCCCGCCGCCGCCAGGGAAATGCAGGCGAAGCTCGCGAAGAGCGGGCTCCGGGGTGGCTCGATCCCCGTCATCGACGTCCGTGGCAAGGTCATGGTCGGCTTCAATCCGGCCGACATCGACGCGGCGCTTGGCCAGGCCCTTTGACCTGTCCTACCAGCTCCCACCTGGCGTGAGTTCGTGCCGCCGAACAGGCAGCCGCGCGGCTGCATTCGGCTGGAAGCGGTCGAAGCTCACGTTGACCCGCCAGTTGCGACGGAAAAAAGACCGAGTGAGGAGCGGACGTGTGATCCAATCGGAGGTAAAGAGACCACAGGGGGACGGAGGATGTCCGCCTCGCGGCGGCCTTCCGAGTAGACTCCGATTAGACAGGGGAAATCCATGCGTCACGGCAAAGTAGTTTGGGCCCTCTATGTTCCCTGCGGCATTGCAGCGACCGCCCTCGTGGCCTGCGGGGCCCGGAGCCCGCTCGACGTGGGAGAGGAGGGGCTCGGCGTCGGCATCGACGGCGGGGCGACCGACGGCTCGGACCTCGGCGATGCGTTCTCCTTCGACTCCGGCCCGGGCGCCGACGCTGGATGCGCCGCGACCATCTCGGAGTGCATGGATAATCCGTCGTGCGCCAAGGTCTTCGACTGCATCGTGACGACGTGCGGGGCAGCGGGCGGTACGGCAGGCGGTGCGATGCCAGCCCCGGTGCCGTTCGGCGAGCCTATCGGCGTCACCGGAGCGGACGCGGGCGGGGGTGGGGGCGGGGGCGGCCTCGCGTGCTTCATGACGTGCATCGGCAGCAACCCCGGCAGCGCGCAGACCGTTCTTCCGGCCTTGATGTGCCTCGCGGGCGGTGGCGGGGGCGGAACGGCGGGCACGGCAGGGACGGCCGGCGGATTCCCGGGCGGGACAGCGGGAGGCGCCGGCGGGTTTCCCGGCGGCGGGATGGCTGGAGCTGCCGGCGGGTTCCTAGGCGGCGGGATGGCCGGGGGCGCGGGCGGGTTCCTCGGAGGAGGCATGGCCGGGGGCGCGGGCGGTGTCCCGGGCGGCGGCTTCTTCGGTGGCGGAGCTGGTGCTGCGGGCGGTGTCCCGGGGGGCGGCTTCTTCGGAGGCGGAGCCGGCGCGGCGGGCGGTGTCCCGGGCGGCGGCTTCTTCGGAGGCGGAGCCGGCGCGGCGGGAGCCGCGGGAGGCGTGCCGGGCGGCGGGATCTTCGGAGGCGGAGCTGCGGCAGGCGGCGGGATCTTCGGAGGCGGAGCCGCGGCAGGCGGCGGCGTGCCGGGTGGCGGCTTCCTCGGCGGAGGCATCGCCGGCGGCGGCGGACGAGCCGGCGGCGGTCGCGCAGGCGGAGGGGCGGCTGGCGGTCGCGCGGGCGGCGGTGCGGCTGGCGGTCGCGCGGGCG
>Ga0209415_10012739_pt1 | contig 13967 bp, 13 predicted proteins | sample PeaSoiSIISIP2007_FD_187696 | JGI IMG/M metagenome (GOLD analysis project Ga0209415, IMG submission 187696) | Peat soil microbial communities from Weissenstadt, Germany - SII-SIP-2007 (SPAdes) (version 2) | ecosystem: Environmental > Terrestrial > Soil > Wetlands > Peat | place: Germany... | reverse complement strand
GGCTTCGATCGAGACCCGCCCCATGTCGAGCAGCTCGACGACGGGTACCGGGTCGGTGGACCCTCCGCTCCCGTCGGTCGGCCGGATTCCGGTGCAGGATCCCTTCGGAGGAAGGTCGAGGCTTGCGCCGATGGCCCTCAGCGTGTCCGCCGGGGTGACCCCTGCTGCGACGCGCGCAAAGCGAGCGCTAGCGGTTGCGCGGGCGCCCTCGATCGATTTGTCGTGGTAGTCAAAGCCAAAGAATTGCGATTTTGGGAAGCCCTTAGCCATCAGCACGGTGGACGCTCCTTTGCCGCAGCCTACGTCGGCTACGCGCGCGCCCGCTTCGAGCTTGGCCTTTACGCCTTCCAAAGAAGGGATCCACGAACTTATAAGGTTAGCTGCATAACTCGGCCGGAAAAATTTCTCGCAGCCATGAAACACATCTTCCTCGTGCTCGTGCCAACCCATGCCCGCGCCAGTGCGGAAGGATTCGGCAATCCTGGGGACAGCGGCCAGCGAGCCCAGAGCCAATTGGAAAGCGCCAGGAAGATATGCGGGACTGTCTTCGTTCGCCAGTGTAAATGCCTGCTCTTCGCTCAGACTAAACTTGCGCGTCTGCTCGTTATACGTGACGTAGCCGCCAGCGGCTTGTGAGCTCAGCCATTCGCGTACATATCGTTCGTCTGTTTTGGTTTTAGCAGCCAGCTCGGCCGAAGTTAGCGGGCCATCGACGAGAGCCTTGTACAACCCCAGCTTTTCACCAATCACCACCATGCCAGCGTGAACTGCCGCCCCTAGATCCCCAACGAATTGCCCTACGAACCCATTCAGTTTGTCCATATCGAGTGCCATTCTAATTCTCCTTTTGCAGATGCGATTTCTTTAACTATTCGTTCCGTGATGGTTTATTTGCAGGCTTCTCGCGATGCCGCTCCCTTGGTTAGGCTCAGGAAGCGATCGCACCGCTTCCTGAGCTGGTTAGCGTGCTCGCCCCAGGTGCTGCGAGTCCCGATTACTTACTCTTGCTGGGGTCGTCTTCAGGATGGACGTAGCTAAATTGAAGCGGAGATTGACCGTGGACCTGCACAATCGTCTCTCCGCGAGCCATGGCGTAGTGGTGCATATCGGGGTCGAGGAAGGCAAAGCTCCCGGCACCGAAAGCTGTCATCTTGCTGGTGTCAAACTCATCGCCCATGCCGACTTTGAACGTCCCGGAAATAATCGTGACGTTTTCCCGGTTCGTGTGCCAATGGGGCGCGATACGGAACCCATCAGGCATCTTCAAGCGAACCGTGTAGTCGCCGGTGGAGGCGGTTGGGTCTCCTTCGAGTACGGCAAACTGCGCGCCGGGACGCACAACGGGCGGTGCCGCCCCCCAGGAAATCGTATCCGGGGTGAATATGTTCCTTGCGTGCGAGTTATCGTGCGCGGCGCTGGTGAATCCCAGCCCCGCCCAAGAGAATATTCCAGCTACTGCAAGAGTCAGCAACAAGTATCGTTTCATTGTCGAATCTCCTTCGTTCAGTATCGAACTGCGGGAATCATGTCTTGAGCGGAGAAGGATTCCAATGAAATGCAGATACCGTTTGCCTATCTTTTACATATCGTCGCAAATTACTGATTCCTAGGGGATAATGTCCTTTGAGAGCCCTATGCGCCGCACGAGACCGACAATGGGCGAGATCGAACTGGACCTGGGGAGCTACGAGCTTCGCCGTCAAGGCCGGCGTGTCAAACTCGAAAAGAAGCCCATGGAGTTGCTTATTTTTCTAGTGGGCCGTCGCGAGCAACTGGTTTCGCGCCGCGAGATTGTCGGCAAATTATGGGGCTCGGATCTCTTCATTGATACCGAGCCGAACATCAACAACATCGTGCGAAAAATTCGCGCCGCTCTGGGCGACGACGGCGCCAAACCGCGCTTCTTGGAAACTGTAGTGGGCAAAGGCTACAGATTTATTGGTCCAGTGCGTGTGATTGATGCGCGCCATCCACAGTCCGAGTTCAGTTCAGGTGCAGGACCCACACTCGGCTCTGAGAAGGTAGGCCGAAGCGAGCGCTCGTCGTTGGCCGTTTTGCCGCTCATGCTTCTAGGCAAACCCACCGATGACCACGGCGTGTGCCTGGGGTTTGCAGACGCACTTGTCGTCCGCCTCGCGAATTTGCCGGGGGTGGATGTCCTGCCGATTTCTGCTGTGTTAAACGCGCCCGCCGAGGCCACACCTGCCGAGGCTGCTTCACGTCTTGGCGTGCGTTTTATCGTTCGCGGTGGCATTCAAGCGTCAAAAGGACTTTGGCGCCTCTCGATGGAGATGTTCGATACTCATCGGCAGCGCGTCTGCTTCACGCGCAAACGCGATCTCGACCTCAACCATCTCTCCGACCTCGAGGACGAGATTGCCAAGCAAATCGCCACGGCATTGAGCCGGCCACTGGCTCCAGCAATGGTTCAGCGCTCCCCTCGCTATAGCAAAGATCCGATGGCCTATGCGGAATTCATAAGAGGCTACAAGCTCAGTTCCTCAGGCAACCCGGCGATGCTGGACGAAGCCGCTCGGCACCTCAGCAATGCGGTTGCTCGCGATCCCGCATTTTCCCTGGCCCATGCCGCTCTTTCCGTGGTCTGCGCGACCCGTCACTTTGAACTTGAGCCATCGAGCACGTTATTCGAGAAGGCCGAGTTCCATTGTTGCCGCGCGCTGGATCTGGATCCGGATTTGCCTGAGGGACACGTCGCCCGCGCGTTTCTCTTTTGGGGCCCGGCCAGGAACTTCCAGCACCTTGAAGCGATCGACGAACTCAAGCGCGCCTTGGCTCTGCAAAACAATCAGCCCCAAGCGTACAACCGTCTGGGCACGATCCTGGCTCACATCGGATTGCTCGAGCATGCCCGTGAAATGTACGAGCGGGCGAGGCCATTTCATCCAAGAAAGGTTGTTAGTCACAGCGTCGTGCAAGTGTACGTATGGAACCAGGAATACGACTTGGCACTCGAGGAGATCGCAGCCTGGCGCGCCGAGACTCCAGAGAACAAGTACCCTGTCTACTTTGCTGTTCAACTGTCCTTGTTGATGGGAGATTTAAAAGAAGCAAGAGCCCGGTTGGACGAAGCGATTCGTTTAGTGCCGGATGAACCGCTCATTGTCAGTTTGGAGGGCGTCTATTACGCGTCGACCGGATTAGCCGGAAAGGCGCTCGATTGCCTGACGGCCGCTTGTGCGAACCCAAAATCTTTCGGCCATGCGCACCACAGCTACTATCAAATCGCCTGCATACTTGCACTGTTGGAGCGGCGTGAAGCCGCGTTTGAGTGGCTGGAGCGAAGTGTCTCCGGTGGTTTCGCCTGCTGGCCTTTTTTCCTCAAGGACCCTCACCTCAAAAATATACGCGAACTGCCCGACTTCGAGGTTCTGGTGAGCTCGCTGCAAGCCAAGTATCCCGACCATCTCGGCTTGCTCTAACAGGCGCCCCAACGCGGGATGCGCTAAGCGGAAGTATTTGGCGTGATGCACACACGATCGTGGACGCGCGGCAACCGGAAGCAGTTGCCTTGACACAATCTCACATTAGACATAGTCTAAATGCTCGATGGACGCCAAAGCGATCAAACGATCCTTCGACGGCAGCGGCTTGCGATGCACTCCGCAGCGCTACGCCGTAATGGCTTTCTTGATGGAACAAAACAGCCATCCCACGGCTGCGGAAATCTTCGAAGCGGTGAATCGCATGGATCCACGCTCTTCCAGGGCTACGACATATAACAATCTGCGGGACTTGGTGCAGGCAGGTTTGGTCCGCGAAGTGGCCGCCGAGGGCCGCGCTGCGCGATTCGACGCCAAAGGCGTGCAGCATCACCACTTCATCTGCGATCGCTGTGGCACTGTGGAAGACATGGAATGGTACGAGGTGTCAAAGCCCGCTCCCCGCTCTCTCGGCAAGCGCACTCTTCGCGAATGCGAACTCATCTTCCGCGGGCTCTGCACAAAGTGCGCTCCGCGGCGCGCCTCCCGTTAGTTTTTCGAAAGCGAGTGATCAGGCGCAGTGACGATGGCACGAATGCGAAACCTCCAACGATTTTTAAGTTCGTAACGCAAATTTGACTAACCCAAGAAAGGTGAACAGATGGACAAAGAAATGACTAGCTCAGTGGCAGCAACGACGGAATCCAAGTGCCCATTTTCTCATGCATCATCCGCGCGTACGAACCATGACTGGTGGCCGAATCAGTTGGACGTTCAGATCCTCCACCAGCACTCCACCCTGTCGGATCCCATGGGCGAAGAGTTCGACTACGCCACGGAATTCAAAACTCTCGATCTAAATGCCGTAGTCAAAGACCTCCATGCGCTTATGACGGACTCGCAGGATTGGTGGCCAGCCGACTTCGGTCACTACGGCGGCCTCTTCATTCGAATGGCCTGGCACAGCGCCGGCACCTACCGCATCGGCGACGGCCGCGGCGGTGCCGGTGCGGGCCAGCAGCGTTTCGCGCCGCTCAACAGCTGGCCGGATAACGTGAACCTCGACAAAGCTCGCCGTTTGCTCTGGCCCATCAAGCAAAAATACGGCCGAAAAATTTCCTGGGCCGACCTGATGATTCTCGCCGGCAACGTCGCCCTTGAGTCGATGGGCTTCAAGACGTTCGGTTTTGGCGGTGGCCGCGAGGATGTGTGGGAGCCGCAAGAAGACGTCTTCTGGGGCTCCGAAGGCAAGTGGCTGGCCGATGAGCGCTACTCCGGCGAACGTGATCTTCAGGATCCGCTCGCTGCCGTGCAAATGGGTCTGATCTACGTCAATCCGGAAGGGCCGAACGGCAAGCCGGATCCCATCGCCGCGGCCAAGGATATTCGCGAAACGTTCCGTCGTATGGCCATGAACGATGAAGAAACCGTTGCCCTGATCGCTGGCGGGCACACCTTCGGCAAAACCCACGGCGCCGGCGATGCGGCACTGGTGGGCGCGGAACCGGAAGCAGCGACCCTTGAGGAGCAGGGTCTCGGCTGGAAGAGCAAATTCAATACCGGCAAGGCTGGCGATGCCATCGGCAGCGGTCTGGAAGTGACGTGGACCAAGACGCCGACACAGTGGAGCAACAATTTCTTCGAGAACCTCTTCGGCTACGAATGGGAACTCACCAAGAGTCCAGCCGGCGCACATCAGTGGACACCAAAGAATGGCGCTGGCGCCGGTGTGATTCCCGACGCGTTCGATCCTTCAAAACATCACGCACCAGCCATGCTCACGACGGACCTCTCCCTGCGGCTCGATCCAGCCTACGAAAAAATCTCTCGCCGTTTTTTCGAGCACCCCGACCAATTCGCCGACACCTTTGCCCGCGCCTGGTACAAGCTGACGCACCGCGACATGGGGCCGATCGTCCGCTACCTCGGCCCGCTCGTCCCGAAAGAAACGCTCTCGTGGCAAGACCCGATCCCCGCGGTGAATCATCCGCTGATCGGGGCTCCGGACATTGCCGCTCTCAAGGCAAAAATCCTCGCCTCAGGTCTGTCCGTGTCCGAACTGGTGTCGACGGCTTGGGCTTCCGCGTCAACCTTCCGCGCCTCCGACAAGCGCGGTGGGGCGAACGGCGCCCGCATTCGCCTCGCTCCACAAAAGGACTGGGCCGTGAACCAGCCGGCGCAACTGGCGAAGGTTCTCCAGAAACTCGAAGGCATCCAGAAAGTGTTTAACGATTCACAGACTGGTGGAAAGAAAGTTTCGCTGGCCGACCTGATTGTTCTCGCCGGTGATGCCGCCATCGAAAAAGCCGCCAAGGCCTCAGGGTACAACGTGGATGTCCCTTTCGCGCCGGGGCGCATGGACGCGTCTCAAGAGCAAACCGACGTCTCTTCGTTCGAGCCTCTCGAGCCAAAGGCGGATGGATTCCGCAACTACCTCAACGGCAAGCAGCGCATTTCGCCTGAAGAGCTATTGGTTGACAAAGCGCAGTTGCTGAAGCTGACCGCCCCTGAAATGACCGTGCTCGTCGGTGGCCTGCGCGTCCTTGGCGCAAATGTCGGCAAGTCTGCACATGGCGTCTTCACCAAGCGTCCTGAGACGCTGACCAACGACTTCTTCGTCAACTTGCTCGACATGCGCACCGCATGGCAGCCATCCAGCGAATCCAACGGCTCCGGAACGGTCTACGAAGGCCGCGACCGCAAGACCAACGAACTTAAGTGGACCGGCACGCGTGCCGACCTCGTCTTCGGCTCGCACTCACAATTGCGCGCCCTCGCCGAAGTCTATGCATCCTCGGACTCGAAAGAGAAGTTCGTGAAAGACTTCGTCGCCGCCTGGATCAAAGTAATGAACCACGATCGCTTCGACATCGCCTGACCTGGGCAAAACTACGTCTTATCGTCGCCAGGATCGGGAAAACCGGAGTCACCGGCTTTCCCAGCCTGCGGCGGGAGGCTGCGGCAGTGGAAAAAACAGCGCCGTAAGCCCAGGCACATTGTTTTCATATTCATTTCTCCCCCTTGGACTGAACCAACCCAGCGATCGAGCAATTCTCCAAATCGCAGCTGCGTATGCTATCTTCGATAACTTCGATGATCCCCGCTCACGACATTTCTCTCGGTTCCCTGCGCTTGGGCATCGGCAACCCTCTTTTTCTCATCGCCGGCCCCTGCGTCATTGAAAGCGAAGCGCACGCTCGAAAAATGGCGGAAAAAGTCTCCAAGATCGCCGCCGACGCTGGCGTCCCCTACATCTTCAAAGCCTCCTATGACAAAGCCAACCGCTCCTCCGTCAAAGCCTTCCGTGGGCCAGGCCTTCAGGAAGGCCTCCGCATCCTCGCCAAAATCAAAGCCGACCTGAACCTCCCCATCCTCACTGACATCCACGAATCCTCCCAAGCGCAACCCGCCGCCGAAGTCTGCGACATCCTGCAAATCCCCGCCTTCCTTGCGCGCCAGACCGATCTCCTCCTGGCCGCCGCCAAAACCGGCCGTATCATCAACGTCAAAAAGCCCCAATTCGTCTCCCCATGGGACATGGCCAACGTCGTCGAAAAAATTGCCACCACCGGCAACAAAGACATCATCCTCACCGAACGCGGCGCGACCTTCGGCTACCAAAATCTCGTCGTCGACATGCGCTCGTTCCCTATCCTGCAAAAGCTGGGCTATCCAGTCGTCTTCGACGTTACCCACTCCGTCCAGATCCCCGGCGGCCAAGGCCACGCCAGCGGAGGCCAGCCCGAATTCATCGAGCCACTAGCCCGCGCCGGTGTAGCCGCAGGCGTCGACGGCATCTTCCTCGAAACCCACGACAACCCCGCCGAAGCCCTCTCCGACGGCCCTAACGCCCTCCCCCTCTCCCAACTCCCCGCCCTCCTCAAACGCCTCAAAGAACTCTCCACAGTCGTCCGCCGCTGGAGCGTCCAATGACCGCTCGCCACGCCGATGTTCAGTCCGTATGGGCACGGGACGCCGTGCCCGTCTTGTCCTCCAGTTTGCCCACCCCCACAGTGAGCTTAACTCCTTTAAATGCAACACTTACAAGACCTCCCCTAACTATGGCAAATAAACGACTTACAGAAATCCTAAGTCCTTTAAACGCAACACTTACAAGAAAACCGGGGGGGGCTGTTGACACTAAGGCGGTGCTTCTTGAGTCTTGACTCCGCCCGCCGCGTCCTCAAAATCGAAGCCCAGGCCATCCAGGACGTCTTCGCCCGCCTCGACGCCAGCTTCGAGAAAGCCGTCGACGTCCTCTTCGCCTGCAAAGGCCGCGTCGTCGTTACCGGCATGGGCAAATCCGGGCTTGTCGGCCGAAAGATCTCCGCCACTCTCTCCAGCACCGGCACCCCATCCTTCTTCCTCCATCCCGCCGATGCCCTCCACGGCGATCTTGGCATGCTGGCCCGCGGCGATTCCGTCCTCGCCGTTTCCTACGGCGGCGAAACCGAGGAAATTATTAGCCTCCTGGAAGCCCTCAAGCGCCTGGAAGCCCCGCTCGTAACGCTAACCGGCAAAGTTTCTTCCACTCTCGCGAAAGCCAGCGACGTAACTCTTGACGTCAGTGTCCGCGAAGAAGCCTGCTCCATGAATCTCGCGCCCACCGCGAGCACTACCGTCGCGATGGCCGTAGGCGATGCGCTGGCCGTTTCGTTGCTCGAGCGCCGCGGATTTCAACCTCAGGATTTTGCCGACCTTCATCCCGCGGGCCGCCTCGGCACAAAACTTCTTCGCGTCGAGCACACCATGCACGCCGGCGACGCCCTTCCGCGCGTCGCACTCGACACGCCGATGCCCGAGGTGATCCACGAAATGAGCCGCAAAGGTCTTGGCATGACCACGGTACTCGAATCCGACGGCCGCCTAGCAGGCATCCTTACGGATGGCGACCTGCGCCGCCTGATGGAAAAGCACCGCGGCGCAACTCTCGAGATGTCCGCAGGCGCCGCCATGACGCGCAACCCCCAAACGATTGGCCCGCACGTCCTGGCCAGCGAAGCCCTGAATCAAATGGAAAAACGAAAAATCACGAGCGTCGTGGTCGTCGACGAATCAAAAAAAGTTCTAGGCGTCGTTCACCTCCACGATCTCTGGACCCTGGAGCTGATTTAGAGATTTTCTCGGAGTGCGTTCTTTCGCTGCAGTGGCGGACATTTGGGTTAGGTCCGCGATTTTCTCCAACTTTTTTGCAGGAGCAAACCTTGGCAAAAGGCATGAGCAAAATCCCCGCAAGCTTAAAAAGGCGCGCCAAACAAATTCAGCTCCTCCTGATGGATGTGGATGGCACCATGACGGACGGGTCCGTCATTCTGCTTTCTCAGCCCGACGGCACAGCTCTCGAGATCAAGAACTTCGATGCCCACGACGGCCAGGGCCTGACTCTAGCCCACACCGCCGGAATCCGCACCGGCGTCATCACAGGACGCGAAAGTCCAGCCCTCTTGCGCCGCGCCAACGAAATGAAAATTGAGTTCATCTATCAGAAGCAGCCGACAAAAATTCCCGCGCTCGAAGAAATCCTGAAAAAAACCGGCGTTCCGGAGTCCGCCGTCGCTTACGTCGGTGACGACCTTCCCGATTTGCCTGTGATGCGCCGCGTGGGCCTGGCCGTGGCTGTCGGCGACGCTGTTCTCGAAGTGAAACTCGCCGCTCATTACGTCACCAAGGCCGTTGCTGGAAAAGGCGCCATACGCGAAGCCATCGAGCTCATCCTGAAATCCAAAGGCATCTGGGACGAAATGATTGAGAAGGCACGGGCCTAGCGCCACACCACGCTTGTGCTGCAACACCGCCGCGCCCAGCAAGCGCCTGCCCTTTACTCTTTTGGCGCGAGGACACTTTTCCGGCGATAATGGGGTGCAGCAATCCATATTCCCTTGTTGAAGGAAGTGCCCTGATGCTCCACGCCTGGCATGACGTTTCTCCAGGAGACGAACTCCCCCGCGATTTCCAAGCGGTGATCGAAATTCCGCTCGGCTCGAACGTGAAGTACGAGCTGGACAAGCCCAGCGGCCTGCTGAAAGTGGACCGCATTATCCATTCGGCCGTCTTCTATCCGGCGAACTACGGGTTCATTCCCCAGACCTACGCGGAGGACAACGATCCTCTCGACGTGCTCGTTCTTTGCCAGGAGCCGGTGCAGCCCCTCGCCCTGATCAAGGCGCGCGCCATCGGCCTTATGTCGATGATCGATTCCGGCGCCAGCGACGACAAAATCATCGCCGTGGCCACCGGCGACCCGGAATTCAGCAGCTATCTCGAAGCGCGCGATCTTCCGCCGCATCGGTTGCTGGTGCTTCGCCGCTTCTTTCAGGATTACAAGCTGCTTGAAGGCAAAAAAGTCGAAGTCGAAGAAATCCGGCCTGCGTATGCAGCCCTAAACGTGATCGAGCGCTCGCTGGCCCGCTATAAAGCTGAACGGGAGCACCTGCTGGCGAAAGATGCCCGCAAATAGCCGGGGAAGCCGCCACTAGTACAAAAATACTATTCATCCCGCAGCACGAGGGTGTTACGTTTCGCCGCCGTGAAAAGCGAATGGAACTCATAACGATGAGTCTTTTCTGGAAATGGACAATCGCCGTTTTCCTCGTGCTGCTGATCGGCGCGTTCCTCATGCTGTGCAAAATGGCTGGCAGCCCCAAGGATGCTTACGGCATGGTGCGCTATGCCCTGCCGCACATGCACCGCGGCAATCTGAAAGTTGGCGACGACGCTCCCGACGCGCGGCTCGTCGCTCTCGACGGCTCCGATCATTTCCATATTCGCGAACGCACCGGCGGACGTCCTCTCGTCATCATCTTCGGTAGCTACACTTGACCGCCTTTTCGCCGCCACGTCGGTGACGTGGTGCAGCTTTACGACGACTACAAAGATCACGCCGACTTTCTGACGGTCTATGTCCGCGAAGCTCACCCTACGGACGAATGGCAAATGAAATCCAACGTGAAGGATGACGTTTGCTACGCCCAACCGAAAACTCTTGCGCAGCGCGTAGCCATCGCCAACGATTTCATCCAACGCTTCCACTATCCCATTGCGTTCGGCATCGACGACCTCACCAACGCTGCCAATGACGCGTACGCGGCCTGGCCCGAGCGCCTCTACGTAATCGACGAATCCGGCCGCATCGCGTATCGCGGCGGAATGGGGCCATTTCATTATGACCCCAACGAAGTCCGCACCTGGCTCGCCTCCCGATACGGCACGGTAAAACACGACGCGCCAGCCCCTCCTATCGCTCCAAATCCAGCTGCCGCACCAACTTCAACTCCACACGCAACATGATCGAGGCGAGCCGGTTTCACTGAGCAATTTCTCTGCGCTTTGATTAGTGTTTCTGTTGGTCAGAAATTTTGGTCATGACAGTCGTTGCCACGTCATGCTACAAAGAAGTTAGGCTGCAGCTGATGCGAGAAGGTGAGTTATGGCGCTTGATTGGTCACAATGCCCTGCCGTTGAGAGTATTCCAGATAAGGTAGGCGGCGCGTGGGTTTTCAAGGGTACGCGCATGCCCGTTTCCGTTGTCTTTGAGAATTTGGAAGATGGCATGACCATCGAAGAACTTATGGAACAGTTTCCTGTCTCGCGTGAAGAGGTCAGGGCCGTACTTGAATTCGCGGCGCGAAGTCTGGATGCGCCCGTCTGCCAGCCTTAGATGCGTGTCTTGCTGGACACCCGCGCACCGCGAGGCGTCGCTTCCGCCCTTCTTGGTCATACCGTCACAGAGAGTAGGTCACTGGGTTGGGACAGGCTAAGAAATGGCGATTTACTTGACGCTGCTGAATCAGCCGGATTTGAAGTCTTCCTGACTACCGATAAAATATTAGGTATCAGCAGAATCTTTCAAAACGAAAGATCTCTATCGTAGTGCTTGGAAGAGGCCGGTGGCGCCTTATTCGGCCAATGCTGTCTCGGGTCGTAGCCGCCGTTAACGCCGCGGCCCCCGGCAGCTTTGCTGAAGTAGGCATCCCGGATGAGTAGAGATCTCCGTGCTCCCAACTACAAGTAGGACAGGCCTGACCCGCGCGCTTTCCAAGCTCGGCTACTGTTCTAGAGCGCAAGCTGCTGGAATGATTCGCGCGGGCAAAGTGCGCGTGAACGGTGTTCTCCGCCGCGATCCGGAAACACCGGTGCGTCTCGGCAAAGATAGAATCGAAGTCGACGGACACCAACTTAAAGCCGCAACTAAAATTTATCTGGTTATGAACAAGCCACGCGGGATCGTCACTACCGCTTCGGATGAAAAGGGGCGCGACACGGTTTATTCGCTGCTCGGCGAGGACCTTCCCTGGGTGGCTCCCGTCGGCCGCCTCGACAAAGCCAGCGAGGGATTATTGCTGCTTACCAACGATTCGGAGTGGGCTGCTCGCGTCACGGCGCCAGAGACGCATCTCGACAAAACGTATCACGTGCAAATCGGAAAGATTGCGGATGAGGGGCTGCTCAATACGCTGACGAAGGGAGTTCGTACGAAAGAAGGGGAAACGCTTCGCGTTAAGAGCGCTTCCCTGCTGCGTCGGGGCGAACGAAATTCCTGGCTGGAGATTATTCTTGACGAGGGAAAAAATCGGCACATCCGGCGAATGCTGGAGGCTGTGGGAATTGACGTTTTGCGTCTTATTCGAGTGGCGATAGGCCCGCTTGCGCTCGGCGAACTCGCTAAAGGTGGCGTGCGCGGGTTGACGGCGGAGGACAAACTGGCGCTCGATCGCGCCTTGCAACAGAGAAACTGTTAGCGCCACAGCGGTCAGCCTCAGAAGGCTGACCCTACATGCTGCGCGCGGCTATTTCTTTTTCGCCGGTTCCGCGGGCTTGGGCTCAGCGGCGGGCTTCAAATCCTGCGCCGCTAGTTGCAGACCGCTGATGACCGCCGGATCCAATTGATATAACGCGGGCTCGCCATCGCGCTTGGCGACGTAATGGTCGCCGTCTTTCGCGATCAAGATTTTCTCAATGCTTTTGCCGCCGTTCGAGGTCGCCGTCACTTCGATTTGCGCCGTGCTGAATGCGGAATCCAGAAATTTGCTGGCGGCAAGGTCGCGCACTTTCTGCACAAAAGTTTCCGAACTGATCGCATCGACTTTCTTGCCGTCGCCGGCGAACCAATCGGAGCCGCCCTTCGTGAGGAAATAGGCTTTCGCATAGTCGTGAAACTCAATCTTGTCGGGATCGGTGAAGCCAAAATCGAAAAGTTTCTTGTTCCGGAAATCGTCGACGGCCTTGTCGAGCGAAGCGCCTAAATCGCTCGTGACTTTGTAGACTCCTTCGACGGCGCTCGATTTTGCGTAGTAGTCGTCTTTGCTCTTGCGAACCTGCAATTCTTCCGTGTCCGAAGCATCGGTCACTTTGGCGGTCGCCACCGCAGTCCCGGAGTTGAACGCGGCCGCCGCTTTCTTCTGGTCGTCAGCGGAAAGGTTGAGGTCCATCTTCGCGTCGCCGAGCTTGCGAATCAGCTCTTCCACTTTGGAGTCATCGGCGCGGAAAGGTTTGGGCTTCACGATTTGCCACTGGTCTTTGTTGCGGCCGAATTCAATGTCGACTTTCTTTGCGTTGAGTTCGACGCGGCTAAGTTTGTCTTGCTCGAAAACCAGCAGGCGCTTGTCGCGCAAATCTTTCTCGCTCTTTTCCAGGCTGGTCTTGCTGTAGTTCGCGAGAGTGAAGACGCGCGGATCTCCCGCCAGCGCGACGTAGGCCGCATTTCCCGACGGAGCGTTGTCTCCGATCCACAGTTTCTGTGTCTTGTTGTCTTTCTCGGTGACATTCACCTCGACGGCGGGCTGCGCGAGTCCGTAGTCTGCAAGGCTCGTTGCTTTTTGCTCGATCAGCCGCTCAGAGGTCAGCGAAGAGAGCGTCGAAAGCATGCTCGATACTTCGTTTTGGTCGGCGCGGAGCGGCTTGTCGCCGGCGATCTGCCATTTGCCTGCGCTATCTTTTTCAAGTTCTACGTCGTCGCCGCTTTTTTTCTTGATTTCCACCTTCGTAATGTCCGCCTGCGTGAGCGTAAGGATTTTCACCGGAGCATCGGCGGAAACTTTGACGGCATCCTCCGCGGGCTTCCGGTGATTCGACCAGTAAAGCACTCCGGAGAGCGCCGCCAAAACAATCGCGGCGACCAGAAGACTATTCATTTTCATTGGAATTGCCCCGGCATTTTGCGAACGGCTCTTTGCAGCTCTGGCTGCGACTTATCTTCTCCGCCACCAGACCGATAATCCTGTGCCAATCACAAGCAAAGGAATCAAAAGCAGACTCGTGATGCCTACCCACCGGACCTGCGCGCGGTTCATCGTCAGCTTGCGATCTTCCGCCTCTTTCGGGCGAATGGAAATGAGGTCCTCATCCGAAGACAGCCAGTTGACGGTGTTCAATGCAAAATCCGGATTGCCGATTTGCGTCACGAAGGAATTCGTTGCCCAATACGAGCTGCCAATCACCACGAACCGCCCCTGCGAATTTTCTTTTCCCGTGCGGTAGTTTCCAGCAACCGCGATCGTCATCGGCCCTTGCTTGTTTTTCGGATCGCGC
>Ga0209415_10012738_pt1 | contig 13968 bp, 11 predicted proteins | sample PeaSoiSIISIP2007_FD_187696 | JGI IMG/M metagenome (GOLD analysis project Ga0209415, IMG submission 187696) | Peat soil microbial communities from Weissenstadt, Germany - SII-SIP-2007 (SPAdes) (version 2) | ecosystem: Environmental > Terrestrial > Soil > Wetlands > Peat | place: Germany... | reverse complement strand
GGTTGAAACCGGCGGTCTTGAAAACCGTTAGACTCGAAAGGGTCTCGGGGGTTCGAATCCCTCCTCCTCCGCCAGTTTGTCGAGCAACAGCGGTACTGGTGACCACTCCTACAGAGCGCCCACAGAAAAAAGGAAGATTCTGCCAGCGCGCCAGCATTTTTTCGCTTAACAACAATGCCAAGTTCGGTCAGATTTCTCACGGCTGCGCAGGGGTTACACGATTCCCATGCTGAGGCAACTTTTGCGCCTGACGCACGTCCTGCCGAGGGCAGGGGAAAAACAGGGACTTCGTGATATTTACCGGGATACGACTGACGGCGCGGTGATACTTACGCCATCCGTCGGCCACGCGGCGGGCCGAGGCTCCCCGGAAAACGCCTAAAATGGATAGAACAACGACTGTGACGACTCCCCGTGCAACCGTGTGGTTCGTGGGGGCCTGGGCTGCCTTCCTGGGCTTCTACGCCCTGGTGTCTCATCTCCTGGGACCTGGGACGAAACTCAACACGTTTGGAGACATCACGCAGTGTTTTGTGCCCCTGCTGGCGAATGCAGGCCTACTGATGAACGCCGGCACGCCACACTGGCGGCGAAACGCTTTCTGGATGCTGGTGGCGCTCAGTTGCACGCTGTGGATGGTCGGACAGTTCGAATGGACGTATTACGAAGTGTACCTACACAAGCCGGTGCCCGACTTGTTTGCAGGCGACATCATCTTCTTCCTTCGCAATATTCCCCTGATCGCGGCGCTGGCGATGCGGCCACACCTGAAGCGCGGCGAAGTGCGCATCGGCCTGGGGTACATGGACTTTGCGCTGCTGCTGACATGGTGGACATTTCTGTACGCGTTCGTGGTCCTGCCGTGGATGTACGCGACGCCAACGGTGGCGGCCTACAGCTACAATTACGACGTGCTGGACTATTTCCAGCACATGGTGACCATCGCGGGATTCGCGTGGTTTTGGCTGCGGACACAGGGGGCATGGCGGAGCGTCTACGCGCACCTATTCGGGGCCACGGCGTTGTATATGCTGACGTCTCTGGCGGTGAACGTGGCGATCAGCCGCAAAGAGTATTTCACGGGGAGTCTGTACGACCTGCCGCTGCTAACGGTTTTTTTCTGGTATGCCTATGCCGGCTGGATAGCGTACAAAAAGGGCGACAAACTGGATGCGCCGCTGGAAAGCAGCCATTTCGGTGAAATCGAAACGGCGGTTGGCGACAGCGTGTGGGCCAGCCGCATGGCGATGGCGGCGGTGATATCGCTGCCTTTGTTTGCACTCTACGCGCTGTGGATGGAGCACGATACGCCAGCCGTGAGGGAATTCCGGCTGACAGCGACGTTGATTGCCACGCTGCCCCTGGCCCTAATTGTTTTTCTGCGCACGCACCTGGCGGACGCCGACCGCGCGCGGCTGTTGGAGAAATCGGAGTCGTCGATCGAGAGCCTGCAGCGGCTGCAGGCGCAGTTGGTGCAATCGGAGAAGCTCGTGTCGCTGGGGCAGTTGGCGGCCGGAGCTGCCCACGAAATCAACAATCCACTAACGGCGATTCTGGGATATTCCGATTTGCTGGCGGACGACCCAGCGCTGCCGGACCGTGCGCGGGGCACCGCGGCGAAAATTCGCGAGCAGGCCCGGCGGACAAAAAACCTGGTACAGAACCTGCTGAGTTTTGCGCGGCAGGTGCCGCCGGAACGCACCCTGCTGGACATCAACTCAGTGGTGACAAACGCGGTGCAATTGCGCGCGCTAGACCTGCACAGCGGCGGGTCTCGCATTGACATGCAACTGGAATCGGTTCTGCCGGGCGTGCGCGGCGACAACAACCAGTTGATGCAGGTCTTCTTCAACATCATCAACAATGCCGTGGATGCGATGAACGAGGCGGGCGGAGGCGTGCTGACCATCCGGACGCTGCGGGATCGCGCCAGTGTGGTGATCCTGTTTTCGGATACGGGACCGGGAATCCGCGAGCCGCACCGGGTGTTTGACCCCTTCTACACCACAAAACCCGTGGGCAAGGGAACGGGGCTCGGACTAAGCATCTGCTACGGCATCCTGCAGGAGCATGGGGGGAGAATCCTCTGCTACAACGGGCAAACCCGCGGCGCGGTTTTTCGCGTGGAGCTGCCGGCAGTACTGGCGGCATTGCCAGGGCGCGGGCCAGAGGTGCCAGGAGCAACGCCGGTTCCCAGCAGCTAAACGCAGCGCTTCTGTTTCCCGCGATGCACTGAAAATTCCGGCGCCAGGCTGCGTATGAAACAGTGCTAGAGTGGCGTGCTCAAGTGTGCCAAGACAGGCGGAAATGATGAGCGAAATCGCGATTGCGACGGAGAAACTGACCAGGACGTTTGGGGCGTTAACGGCCGTGGATGCCATCGACCTGAAAGTTCAGGCGGGCTGTTTCTTCGGGTTTCTTGGGCCGAACGGCGCGGGGAAATCCACGACGATCAAGATGCTGACGGGGCTGCTGGGGCCGACGTCAGGGCGAATGGAATTGCTGGGGCTGGATTTTGAAAAGCACCCGGTGGAGGTGAAGCGCCAGATCGGCGTGGTGCCGGAGGGCATGGGGTTATTCGAGCGATTGACAGGAGTAGAGTATCTGCGGTTTGTGGGGAGAATGTACGGATTGGATCGCGCGACCACAGAAAAGCGCGCGCAAGAATTGCTGGAGTTCATGCAATTGGCCGATCGGGAGAAGACGCTGATCGCGGATTATTCGCACGGCATGAAGAAGAAACTGGCGCTGGCTGCGGCGGTGATCCACGGGCCGCGTATTTTATTCCTGGATGAGCCGTTTGAAGGCGTGGATGCGCTGGCGGCGGGGGCCCTGAAGGCGCTGCTGGGAAGGATGACGGAGCGTGGCGTGACGATTTTCCTGACCTCGCACGTGCTGGAGATTGTGGAGCGCTTGTGCAGCCACGTGGCCATCATTCACCAGGGCCGGCTGGTGGCGCAAGGATCGCTGGAGGAACTCCGCGCGGGAGTTGCCGGCAGCGAGGGCGATTCAAAAACCCTGGAGCAGATCTTCCTTTCCATCGTGGGGCAAAGCGGCGCGGAACAGGCGCGCCTGGAGGAGCTCACGTGGCTGACGTAGCGCGGGTGCCAGGAGTGCCGGCGCAATTGCGGTTGATTGCAGGCTTGCGCTGGAGCTTGCTGAAAAACGGCCTGCGGCAGAAGAACAACCGCTGGGACCTGGTGGGAGTCATTGTTGCGGGTGTGTTCGGCGCATTGCTGGTGGTGGGATTGTGCTTCGCCTTTTTTGCCGGGGCGTATGCATTGCTTGCAAAAAACCGGGCGAGTTGGATGGCGTTGCTTTTCTGGGCCATTTTTCTGTGGTGGCAGGTGTTTCCGGTGTTTGTGGCGGGATTTGGTGCGAATTTTGAGTTCAAGACGCTGCTGCGCTTTCCGTTGAGCCGGCGCACCTTCTATTTGCTGGGATTGGGTTACGGATTCGCGGATTTTGCGGCCGTATCGGCCATCTGCTGGCTGGCGGCGATGGTCCTGGGCGCAGCGGTGGCGCGCCCGGAAGTGCTGCCGGTGATGGCCGCTGTGAGCGTGTTGTTTGTCCTGATAAATGTGACGTTGGAGCGGCTGATTGGGTCGTGGCTGGAAAAGATCCTGGCGAGGCGCAAAACGCGAGAGCTGTTCATCGGGCTGTTCGTGCTGTCCATGGTGTCGCTCAATTTCCTGAATCCCGTGCTGCAGCGGTACGGCCGCGCAGCGTCGCCTAAGATTCTAGAGTACCTGCCCTATCTGGCCTGGCTGCCAGGATCCTTGGCGGGGAGTGCGGTGGCGGGAGCCGTGCATGGGGATCCACGGGCATTCCTCTTGGGCACGGCGGGGTTGTTTGTGTGGCTGGTGGTAACGAGCGGATTATTGTGGCGACGATTTGCGGCGCAATATCGCGGCGAAGAGATCAGCGAGAGCGCGGCACCCACACCGACGAAGAGGAACACAGCCTCCGCCGCTGCAGCCGAAGAGGCAAGAGGCCAAAACTCAAATGGAGAATGGCTGCCGCTGGTGCCGGCAACGGTTGCCGCCGTCGTATTGAAGGAGTTCCGCTATCTGACACGCAACGGCATGGCATTTTTGACTTTGCTGCTGCCGCCGATCATGGTGGTGTTTTTCACCCTGCAATTCGGGAAAGGCTCCGCGTTGCGGGAACATTCGTTGAAGCCGGAAATGTTCTTCCCGGCGATTATGGCGTACCTGATCTTGATCCTGATTTCGCCGGCGTATAACGCGTTTGCGTACGAAGGTAAGGGCATTCAGACGTACTTCATGGCGCCCCTGCGTTTCCAGGACGTGCTGATGGGGAAGAACCTATTTCTGGCGGCACTGATCACGGTTGAGCTGAGTTTGTCCCTGGCGCTGCTGGTGTGGCGCGTAGGGTGGCCAAGCGCGGCAATGTTTGTGGCCACGATTGGGGCAGGCGCGTTCGCGGTGATGGGCCAATTGACGATTGCAAACTGGTCATCGCTGAGCTTCCCGAAGAAAATGGAGATCGGGAAGATGAAGGGGCAACGAAATTCGGGAATCGCGGTGTGGACGGCTTTGGGCGTGCAGATTGTGGTGGCAGCAATCTGCACGGTGATCATCCTTGCCGGCAGACTGCTCGGAAATGCGTGGGTGCCGGCAATGGCGTTCACGGGGTTGACGGTGGCCGCAGCGGGGGGCTATGCGGCGTCGCTCGGGCCGCTAAGCCGCTTGGCGGAAAAGAAGCGAGAATTGCTGATCGAAACGCTGTGCCGATAGAGAGAAGAGAAAGCCCACCACAGTGACCTCTGAGATTACAGAGAGAGAACGGGGGAAAAATCAACCCCCGGCAAGAGGAGCGACTAGGTGGTTTTGAGAAGGGCAGCGAAGCGGGCGGCGATGGCGGGCCAGCAAAAATGCTGGCGGTAGGCGAGGGCGTTCCGTTGGCGGAGGCTGGCGCGGAGTTCGGGATCGGAGAGGACGCGGACGAGGGCTTCTTGGAGTTCGGCGGGGTTGCCGGGCGAAGTGAAAAGTACGCCGGCATCAGTGATTGGCCAAGTGGTCATTGCGCCAGCAAACGCAACCATAGGCACACCGGCGGCGATGCCCGCGATGGCGCTGCTACGGCCCGTCGAGATCGGGGCGCGCACAAAGAGCAACACATCGGAGGCGCGGAGGCGATCGATCGCCTGCTGATCATCGAGCACACCTTCCGCAGATACTTCCACGGGCAAATCTTGAAGCCCTTCACGAAGCGCAGCTCCGCGTAGCTCGGCGTGACGCCCAAAAACGGAAAAACGCAGCTTGCCGAGTTTTTGGGCGGCGTGGCGAACGGCGGCGAGAATAATTTTCGTCTCACGGGCACCCGGATCTCCACCAGTGATGATGAAGACACCAATCGTGGGAATAGCGGAGAGGTTGGCGGCACGGCTGAAGTCCTGCTCTGACGGAATGGGAATCGGGAGGTTGGGGCCGACGGGAATGAAATGAGCGCGGGAGGCAGCGCCCATGAGCCAAGGCAGTTTTTCGGTAGGAATGGTGAAGATGGCCAGGTCAGCGGCAGCCAAGGCGCGGCGCATGGTGTGGAGCTGAGCGCGAGTGCGCAGAGCATCCACGAAGCGCGGACCGCGGAAAGGTTCAACGTCATGGAAGACGATGCCGATGCGAGCACCGGCGGACTTCAAGATTCGCAGGACACGAGGAAATTTGTAAGGAAAACCGCGCGCGGACCAGGCAAGGGCAGTGTACTGGACGAGAACCCAGCGGCCGCGCCAGGACGGCGCCTGGAGGCGCAGTGCGTCGAGGGCGTCGCGCCAGCCGAGAATCTCCCAGGGAACTCGGCGAATACCCAGTCGAAAATCATGGGACTGCAGAGCGGCGCCGAGGTAGCGGCAATATTGCTCGACGGCGTCCGTGGGCACGTCTCTGCGTCCGAGAAGGGCGATGACAGGCGTAGTCATTTGGGCAGAGCCAGAAGGTGATTTTCGTCGAGATTCCGCACGGTATAACCAAGCCGCACGAATTTCTCCGTCAACGTGTGGTGATTTTCCGGACCATGCATTTCGACGAGCAGAATGGTGCGCCTTTCCGCCAGCAGCCGATTGGCGCCCTGGAAAACCTCCGCTTCCGCTCCCTCGACATCACACTTCAGAAAATCCGGACAATCCTCCGCGGTGACGTAACGGTCCAAAGATACCGCTCCGACCGTGATGGTATCTCGGGATGAATCGGCGGACACATGGCCCAAACCGCGGTCCGGCGAAGTGGCCGGGTCCGCACGCGCAAAAGACACGGTCGTGGTTTCCGACCAAACCGCTTTCTGCTCAACACTCGCGTGGGAGAAATTATTGCGCGCCAGATTCTCGCGCAGGCGCGCCGCGATTTCAGGATCGGCCTCAAATGAAATCACGCGTCCCGTGGGCCCCACCAGGCGCGCAGCGATGAGCGAAAAGTATCCGATATTCGCTCCGAGATCATAAAACGTCATGCCGGGCCGGAGATGATCCACCAGCGCCTGCTGGACTTGCGGTTCGCCGATCCCCTGTTGGACGTTTCGCCCGGTCCGCGGATTGACGCGTATCCAAAGGCCTTCCGCGGGGCCGTGCTGAATCTGAATCCAGACGAGGGTATCGCGAGGAAGAAGCTTGCGGCCAGCCCATTTGAGGAAATCGCCAATGATGGGAAGGCGGCGCAGTTCAGCGAAGGGCGAAGCGAAGCGCAAGAAAAGATTCGCGAGGCGGTTGCCGGGTTCCCGCATTTTATTTCGCCACAAGGAAGCTGCCGAGAACCAGGGCGTCCATGCCGGAGCTGAAAAAAGTGCGGATGGCATCCGTGGGGGTGTGGACAATGGCTTCACCCCGAAGGTTGAACGACGTGTTCATGATGACAGGAACGCCGGTGCGCTTGCCGAATTCGTCGATGAGCCGCCAATAGAGCGGATTGACTTCCTCCTCGACGGTTTGTGGGCGGGCGCTACCGTCAACGTGCGTGACGGAGGGAATGACGCTGCGTTTTTCAGGGCGCACCTGCGCGGTAAGAATCATGAAGGGCGAGTCAAAGGCGGATTCGAGAAATTCGGGCGCGGCTTCCTTTTTGAGCGAGGGCGCGAAAGGGCGCCACCACTCGCGAAACTTCACCGCGTTGTTGACCTTAACGTTCATTTCCGAATCGCGGGGATCAGCAAGGATGGAACGGCTTCCGAGGGCGCGCGGGCCGAACTCCATGCGGCCCTGGAACCAGCCGAGGATCTTGCCTTGGGAAAGGAGCTCCGCCGCGGTGGCAGCGGGATCAGAGAGCCGCGACGAGCGAATCTTGTAGGTCTTGAGAGCGGCTTCGATGGCATGGTCATCAAATGCGGGACCGAGATACGCGTGGCGCATGGGCTTGATGGGGAGGCGTTGGCCACCATCGAGATAGGGCGCGAGGGCGGCGCCGAGGGCTACGCCATCATCGGCAGCGGCGGGCTGAACGAAAAGGTTATCGATAACGCCGGAGGCAAGGATTTTGCCGTTGGCTTTGGAATTAAGAGCGACGCCCCCGGCAAGACACAGATTGCGGCTGCGGGCTTTCTCGAGAGCGAGGCGGACGACGCTCATCATCGCGGCTTCGCACAAATCCTGAACGGCGAAGGCGATATTCTTGTGGCGGCCATCGATGTCGGTTTCGGGGACACGCGGAGAGCCCAGCGCTGCCGGCCAGCCGGCAAAGGAGCCGCTGCCGTCGCCCATCAGCAGATCGCTGTGGACCTTGTAGGGAGACGCTTCTGGCTCAAGGAATGCGCGGAGATTCACTCCGGGTTCACCGTAGGGAGCGAGGCCCATGACTTTCCACTCGTCGGCATTGGGAGTGAAGCCGAGGAATTCGGTGAAGCGGGCATAGAAGAGGCCAAGGGAATCGGGCCAGTTGATGGTTTGCAGATGCTCGATGCGGCCTTTGCTGCCGCGCCAGATGGAGGTGGCCTCCCAGGCGCCGCGTCCGTCCATGACAACGATGGCAGCATCGTCAAAGCCAGAGTAGGAGTAGGCGCTGATGGCATGGGCGAAATGATGGTCCACAAAACGGAATTGTGCCTTGGAGGGGCCAATTTGCCGGGAAAAGCACCGCGCGCCGCCGCCCTGGTGCCGCATGCTGAGAAACTGGCGCGAAGAGTTCAGCACACTGAAATAGCCGACGGGCCAACGGCCGGTGAAGAAAAGCTTCAGGTCGTGGCGAAAAGTTGCGCCCGGAGTTTGCCATCCAAAACAAACCTCATCAATCTGGCCGGGAGAGATTTTTGTGAAATCGAGGCAAGCTTGAATGGCGAGGTGGGGGAAGCGGGCATCGTGCTTGAGGCGGCTGATGCGTTCTTCGGCGACGGCGAAGAGAAGCTCGCCATCGCGGACAATGCAGGCGGAGGAATCGTGCATCTGAGAATAGTTTAGACCGAGTGTGATCATGCGGAGGTCGGACCTTCGCGAGCAATGACGTGACGGAATAAGCCTTCGAGCATTTCGGCGGAGCGTTCCCAAGTATAGCGTTTCATGGACTGTTGCGCTGCCTGGCCAAGGCGCTGGCGCAGGGCCGGGTCGGCGGCGAGGCGCAGGACAGCGGCTTCGATCGCCGGAGCATCGGCAGGAGCAACAAGCAGACCATTGAATCCGCTTTCGACGACGTCCGGCATACCGCAGGTTTCCGTCGTGATGACAGGCATGCCGGAAGCCATGGCTTCCAATAGGACCGAAGGGAGACCTTCCATGAGCGAGGGAAACAAGAAAACATCGTGCGCGGCGTAGAGTTCCTGCATGTGGTCGGAGGGAACGACGGGCTGAACCACAACCGTTGAGGCGAGTTGCGGACCGAAAAACTCGCGAATTACTTCCGGAGGGCAGCCGCATCCGGCGAAGGTCATGGTCAGACCGGGAAGCAGCGTGGCAAGGCGGAGGAGGGCGTCGCGCAAATAGAAAATACCGCGCTGGTCCAGCCAAGTGCCGGCGTAGAGAAGCTTGAGAGGTCCTGAATCGGCGTAACTGCGAGGGGCAAAGAAGCGCGGCTCGACGCCATTGGGAATGTAAGCGGTGCGGTCCGCATCAAGATTGTATTTGAGCTGGAGAATATTCCAGACATCGCGGCTGTAGGCGTGGGCCCCATCCGAAGTGCGGATGCACCAGCGAAAGCGCGGCAGATTGTAGAAGCGCTGCCACAAGCGGTTCCTCCAGGAAAAATGCCACGCACGGCCCTTGCGGACCTCTCGGCTCATGACGTGAATGCGGCGTTCTTCCAGGCCATGAAGCGTCATGACGTAAGGAGGCAAGCTAGGCGAGCGAGTGAGGCGGCGGCGCAGGCCGTAGGGGAAACCCACGGGGGCATGCAGATTGACGATATCGAACTCGCCGCGGTGCTGCGCGATGTACTTTCCCAGGCGCACGGAAAAAACAAGTTCGGCAAATCGGGCGGACACTTTTTGACTGTCGATCAAATCCTCCCGGAAGAGATGCCGGACCGTGTGGCCGCGGCGCTCGAGTTCGCGGCTGAGGTTGTGGATAATGGCCGAGACTCCGCCTTCGCGGCGGCTAGGAACACAAGAAGACATCAGGATGCGCAGGGGACCCGAAGTCATCGCGGGCTCCAGTCGCCAGTGCGATCGACGTGGGGGGGCTGAAACGCGGGCAGGACTTTGCGACGTAGCTTGCGATAGAGAGAACTCGAGGCCACCTTCTGCTTGAGCGCGGCATAGCGACCCGGAGGAAGAAACAGCGCGGGAAACAGGCTGATGTATTTGAGGAACCAGCGAAAGCGCGAAGCATTCTCCTGCGTGATGCGGTAATTGAGCAGCTCGTTGCGGATGGTGTCGAGCGGCGTGCCGCCATAGAGGCAAAGAGCCAGCGCATCCGATTCGCTCTTCAGGGATTCGAGAACGACGTTGCTGACTTCGGGAGGGACTTGCTCACGCGTGAAGCGGCGGTGGAGAGCTTCCGTCAGGGAAACCAGGACATCATGTTTCCGCTGGAGCGCGGAGCGGCTTCCATCGCTCACCTGGAAGAGATTCCGACCGTGCAGGCGATAAAAGGTCAGAGGCTCGCGCAGGAGCAGCACTTCGGAAAACAGGGCGCCCAAGGTAAAAAGAAACTCGTCGGCTTGGATGCTCAGAGATTCGGGCACCGGGCCGATGCGGCGGAGAAGCTCTGCGCGGAAGGCCATGCGGCTGGTGCCGAGGAAGCTCTTGCGGCACCGAAATAGCCGCGCGCCAGCGATGGAGTCAATGCGAAATCGCGGTGATTCGCGGACCAACTCGCTGCGGCGGGCGCCATCGGCGAGGACTTCGGTGATGCTATGGCCGATTATGCCCACGTCCGGATTCTCCATGAACGCCGCAACCACAAGCTTCAACTTGCCCGTGGCCCACCAGTCGTCCCCATCGAGGAACGCCACGATTTCCCCCTGGCACTCCGGGATGCCTGCGTTGAAGGCAGAAGCCTGGCCTCCGTTGGCCTTGCGGATCAGGCGGACCTGGGGGGCAAATCGAGCGGCAATTTCCGGCGTGAGGTCCTGCGAGCCGTCGTCCACCACAAGGATTTCGCGGCCGGAGGCGGGAAAATCCTGTTCCAGGGCGCTGTGAATGGCCTGCTCAATGAAGCGCTCATGGTTGTACGTGTCGATCAAAACGCTGACAAAGGGCCTTGCCATAAAAACTCAGCCAAACCTGACCTTTCGGGACAATCCTGGGGCGGGGATACGCACAATCGAGTGCAATCGCGACGTGGAAATCTTACTGTACACACCTAAGCGTTGCAATCGCGCTCCTTGCAGTGATTCGCGATTGCGGGTATAGCATAGCAGCACGATCAACCGGGCGGGGTTGCGCCGCCGCTCCTTTGGCGTTTCAAGGAACTGTTGCATACTGGATGCTTACAAACCGAAAACAGTACTGTTGGGATGCATACGGATTGTGCCCTTCGGAAGGATTGAGATGCGAGTGCCGCCAATTGCCCGCCAGCGCGTTTGTCCGAAATGTGGAAGCAAGGAAGTGCACCGGGAGAGAAGGCGAGGCTTCTATGTGAGAGCGGCATGCCTGGTCTGCCGTGTGCGGCCGTTTCGGTGCACTTATTGCGACCATTTGTTTTTGGCCCCTTACGTATCTAAATCCTGAGAGAGTTGGTGGAATCGAGCGGCTGCTCCTTGCTGTGTTTTGCGATTGAGGGTATCGTGAAGGAACTCCGCTCGCGAGGATAATGAGTCAGAATGGCCACTGGATTCCGCCTTTCCGTAGCGATTCCCATACACAATGAAGAGAGCGTGCTGCCGGAACTTCTGCAGCGCTTGCGCGCAGTTCTGGACCGCGTGGCGGGGGGACCGCACGAGATCGCGTTCGTGGACGACGGAAGCACCGACCGAACCTTCGAGATGCTTGCGGACGCGGCGAAGGAGGACGGGCGGATCCTGGTGTTATCGCTTTCCAGGAATTTCGGGCACCAGGCAGCGATCACGGCGGGCTTGGATCACGTGACCGGTGACGCAACCGTCGTGATGGACGGAGACCTGCAGGATGTCCCCGAGGCTATTCCGCAGTTCGTGGAAAAGTACCACCAGGGTTACGAGGTGGTGTATGCACAGCGGGTGAGACGCAAGGAACCGTGGCTGCTGCGGATTTGCTACTTCGTGTTTTACCGCATGATGGCGCAGCTCTCTGATATTCAACTGCCGCTGGATTCCGGAGATTTTGGTTTGATGTCGCGGCGCGTGATCGAGCACTTGCGGCGAATGCCCGAACATCACCGGTACCTGCGGGGCATGCGGAGTTGGGTAGGGTTCCGGCAGGTGGGAATTGAGGTTGAGCGGGCGGAACGTCACTCGGGGGAAAGCAAATACAGCCTGATGCGGCTGGTAAAACTGGCCTTCGACGGGATATTTGCGTTTTCCATCGTGCCAATCCGGGCAGCGGCGTTGTTTGGCGCGCTGGTGATGTTTCTTTCCAGCCTATACGTGATGTACGCGGTGTACGCCAAGTTCGTTTACCAGAAATCGCCGCAGGGGTTCACCGCGCTGCTTGTGGCGATGACGTTCTTTTCAGGCATTGTGCTGTTTTTTCTGGGCGTGATCGGGGAGTATGTCGGGCGCATTTACGAGGAGACCAAAGCGCGTCCGGAATACATTGTGGGGCGCGCCGTGGGGCTAAGGAAAGAGCGCGCGGACCTACACGACGGCGCGGTTGAGCAAGGTCGAGAATAAAGATGTGCGGATAGCGGCGAGACCCACGGTAATGAGCGCCACAAAGGCAACGGCAAATAAAACGGCGGAGCGGAACGTTGAGTATTTGTCGGAGCCCGCCGAAGTCAGCATGGCCGACCGCTGGTACGAGATCGCATCAATAGATCATTTCTGGATCCGGCGGCGGTTTGAAGTGCTACAGCAATTGGCAGGCGGCGAGCTACGCGGCGCGCAACACCCCGCGGAAATTGGATGCGGCCACGGCCTGCTCCAAAGGCAAATCGAGAATGCTTTTGGACGAGAAGTAACTGGTATCGATTTGAATGAATACGCTTTGAAACACAACCTGAGCCGGCTCAGCCGAGTCTGTTGCTATGACATTTTTCAGATGAACGCGCAATTCAAGGAGCAGTTCGACCTGATATTCCTGTTTGATGTTTTGGAGCATATTGCAGACGAGGATGGCTTCTTGCGCGCTGTGCTCTTTCACCTTGCGCCTGGTGGAAAGCTCGTGATTAATGTCCCTGCCGGGCAGTGGGCTTACTCGGCCTACGACGTGGCCGCCGGCCATGTGCGGCGATACTCCTTCCGGATGTTGCGGGAGGCTGCGGAGCGGAATCAGTTAAAGGTGGGACGCTGGACGTACTGGGGACTGCCACTGGTTCCCACGCTGATGCTTCGAAAATTGTGGCTTTGGGGGCGCCGGGATCAGGCCAGGATCATCACAGTGGGGTTCGATACCCGCACGCCGGGAATCAATAACGCGCTGGGCTTGCTTGCTAAGTGTGAAGTGATTCCGCAGAAAGTGCTGGGCACGTCGCTAATGGCCGTTCTGCATCGCGAAACGAGGGGGCATCGGAATGGATTCCGATAAGGTGACAACAGAGGAGACGCCCCTGGAAGAGGGGTACGGGTTTCGGCTGCCCTCCAAGAAGCTCATTCCGGGACTGATGGTTGCGTTAGTCATCTACGTCATTGTGCGAGGAGTAGCCGCTGCCGCAACGAAACCGTTTTGGTTCGACGAACTGCTGACGCTGGCTGTGAGTTCGCAGCCAAGCATGCACGCCGTATGGGCGGCGCTCACGCGAGCCGTGGATGGCCAGCCGCCTGGGTTCTATGCCGTAGAGCGAATTGCTTCCAGCCTTTTCCATAACAAGGAGATTGCGCTGCGTTTGCCTGCGATTCTCGCGTTCCCCTGCGCTCTGGTTTGCGTGTACGTTTTCGTGAAAAAACGCAGTGGCGAAGTGATCGCCTTTCTCAGCGCCTTCCTTTTGCTTTCGACGATTGTGTTTCAAAAATATGCGGTGGAGGCACGGCCGTACAGCATGGTGCTGGCTTGCATCGCCTTTGCGGCAGTCTGTTATCAGCGTCTGCCGTCCCGTTTCTGGACTGCCATGTTGGGGATCAGTCTGGCGCTGGGCCAAACGTTCCACCACTATGTGGTTTTCGCAATCGTGCCATTTGGCCTTGCCGAAGCAGTTGTCTTACTCCGGACACGACAATTCCGGTGGCGCGTCTGGGCGGCCCTGGCTTTTGGAGCGGCGCCACTTTTGATCTCCTGGCCATTGTTGATGCAACTCAAAGCCCGGTTCGGCGCTCATTTGTTTGACCGCTACGTGTTCACTTCCATCCCCTCCACGTACGGTGCTTTCTTTCTCACGGACTCCGCTTTTGGCGCGGCGGTGTTTGCTCTGGCGGTGGCAGGAGTGATTGGATCGCACTTGCTGCTGCGACCCGGCGTCCCCTACGAAGGAAAAGTTCGTGATGCGGATGTAGCCGAGGGAATACTGCTGCTGGCGCTGGT
>Ga0209415_10012737_pt1 | contig 13968 bp, 7 predicted proteins | sample PeaSoiSIISIP2007_FD_187696 | JGI IMG/M metagenome (GOLD analysis project Ga0209415, IMG submission 187696) | Peat soil microbial communities from Weissenstadt, Germany - SII-SIP-2007 (SPAdes) (version 2) | ecosystem: Environmental > Terrestrial > Soil > Wetlands > Peat | place: Germany... | reverse complement strand
GCCGGCCTCCGCCTTCAAGGGGCGCTGGGGCTCATCGACAACCACGCTGCGGTGACGAGGGTCTCGTCGACCATCGACGACCTCGACACGACGATAAAAGAGATAAGAGAAGCGATATTCGCCCTGGAATCGGCGCCGGGCATGGGGCTGAGGGCCAGGGTCCTCGAATCCATCGCCGATGCCACCGAAGCGCTCGGTTTCAAGCCGACGGTCTCTTTCCACGGGCCGACAGACCGCGAGGTAGCGCTACCCGTCCAGCTCGAAGCCACGGCAGTGCTGCGAGAAGCTCTCTCCAACACCGCCCGCCATGCTCACGCGAACCGCGTCGAGGTGCACGTAACGATCGACGACGAGCTTGGCGTGCTGGTCGTGGACAACGGTGTCGGGGTGGGCAAACCAGGACGGATGAGCGGCATAGCGAACGCACGTGCGCGCGCCGAGCTGCTGCGAGGTCGTCTGGATGTCTTGCCGGCCGACGGGGGCGGGACGCGCTTCGACTGGCGTGTCCCCATCGTCACGCCGAGCACCGGGGCTTCCGAAGCCGGCAGCGGCCCTTCTCGGTGAACATAGGGACCTTGAGCCCTCCCCATAGCCGTCGTCCGCTGTGATGGTGCTTTAGACGGCACTCGAACGCTAAGGTGCCCAAAGAGGCCGTCACATGAAGGAGGCCGTAATGTCGGAAGCTGCTCTCGAAAGCCTGAGCGAAGAGGAGTGCCTGGCTCTGCTCAGGCATGTCCAGTACGGGCGTGTAGCGGTCGTCACAGCCGAGGGACGGCCGGAGATCTTCCCGGTCAACTTCGTGCTGCACGACCGGACAGTTGTCATCGTCACCGGTTCCGCGGTACTGCAGCGGTGGGGGCCTCTCGGCCATATGGCTTTCGAAGCTGACTCGATCGACCCGGCGAGCCAGGAGGGCTGGGACGTAGTCGTGACCGGCGAGGGCGCCGACATCAGCGATGCTGTCGATCATCTGTCACTGCTGGCGCGGGCTGACCGGATCGAACAATGGGCGCCCGGGAAGAAGGACCACTGGATATCGATCGTCAACCCCCGTTTCAGCGGGCGTAGGCTTTACAAGCCGGCCCCGTCGCCGACGTTCTATTGACGCACCAATGCAACTGCTGCTCGCACGTTGGGAGTTCGCCACTGTTACGGTGTTCCACTTCTTCTTCGTGCCCCTCACGATCGGCCTCGGGTTCGTGGTCGCAGTCATGCAGACGCTCGCATACCGCCGCCATGACGCATCATGGGACCGGCTGAGCCGCTATTTCGGCCGCCTTTTTCTCATAGAGATAGCTGTCGGTGTCGTCACCGGGATCGTGCTCGAGTTCCAGTTCGGGCTGAACTGGTCGGCGTACTCCGTCTTCGTCGGGAACATCTTCGGCGCCCCGCTGGCAATCGAGGCCCTGCTGGCATTTTTCATGGAGTCGACCTTCATCGGGCTCTGGATTTTCGGGAGGGACCGGCTCTCCCCACGGCTTCACCTGGCAACCATCTGGATGGTAAGCCTCGGGACTATCCTCTCTGCCTTTTTCATATTGGCCGCCAATTCGTGGATGCAGCACCCGGTCGGTTACAAGGTTGTCGCCGGCCAAGCCGTGCTGACCAGCTTCTGGGCAGTCCTTGGCAACCCGATGCTTTGGGGCTCTTTTACGCATACCGTTTTCGGCGCATTCGCGACGGCGGGTGCCCTGGTGCTCGGGATAAGCATCTGGCGGGCCATGCGCGAAGACGACAACAGTGAGCACCGTTCATCGTTCCTGCAGGCAGGCCGCTTCGCTGCGATTTTCACCTTCGTCTCAACGCTGTTCGTGGGCATGTCGGGCGACGTACAGGGCCGGCTTATGGAGGTCTACCAGCCGATGAAGATGGCCGCGGCTGAAGCGCTCTATAAAACGAGCTCCGGAGCCCCTTTTTCGTTACTTACGATCGGCAACCTGAAACAAAAGCCCGTGGTCCAGATCAGAGTGCCACATCTTTTGTCCCTGATCGCCACCCTTTCTTGGAACGGCCAAGTGCAGGGGATCAACAACATCCAGGCGGCCGAAGCGGCTAAGCACGGTCCGGGGAGCTACGTGCCGGTTATACCCCTTACCTACTGGTCTTTTCGAGCGATGGTAGGGGCGGGGGTACTTATGATCCTGCTGTCGGGGTGGGGAGTGTGGCTGTGCAGGCGAAAACAGCTCAACCGTCTCGTGGGGAACCGCTGGTTCCGCCGAGCCGCCCTTTGGGGCATGGTGTTGCCGTTCATCGCCAACACAACCGGTTGGGTGTTCACCGAAGCCGGCCGCCAACCCTGGATCGTCTACGGCCTAATGAAAACTGCCAAGGGTGTGTCGAGCGTCCCGACGGCGGACATAGCCCTGACGTTGGCGGCCTTCGTGCTCGTGTACGTCGTTCTGGGGGGAATCGACGCCTGGTTGCTTGTGCGCGCCGCTCGGCTGGATCTGGACCATGCCGACCACGGCGACGAGACCGCTGAGGGCTCCGAAACTGCGAGCCTCGTCTACTGAGCGAGATGAGAGAACACAATGCCCCGATTTGCTGATCTCAACACAACGTGGTTTGCTCTGATCGGGCTTCTCTGGGCCGGTTACTTCTTCCTCGAGGGTTTCGATTTCGGCGTCGCCATCGTCACCCCGCTCGTAGCCGCCGACGAGACCGACCGGCGGATTTGCCTGAATTCGGTCGGCCCGGTCTGGGACGGCAACGAGGTCTGGCTGCTCACCGCGGGCGGGGCAACCTTTGCGGCCTTTCCCCTGTGGTACGCGCGGCTTTTCAGTGGTTTTTACCTGGCGCTGTTCCTTGTGCTGCTGGCGTTGATAGCCAGAGGCGTGTCGTTCGAGTTCAGAGGGAAGTTCGACACCCCGCGATGGCGGCGAACATGGGACTGGGCGAACTTTGCGGGCAGCCTCGTACCGGCCATCGTCTGGGGAGCTGCATTCACGGACCTGGTACATGGGGTGCCTCTGGCCCCCGATGGGCGCTACTACGGCGGGCTCATCGGCCTGCTGCACCCAGTCGCACTCGCCGGCGGGCTAGCAAGCTTGGCGCTGTTCGCGTTCCACGGCTCCGTCTTCCTGTCGCTAAAGACTTCCGGGGACCTTAGGGCGCGCGCGCGGCGAGCCGCATCCACGTGGGGTATCGCCGCGACTGTGCTCGTCGGTACGTCGGTGGCCTGGGTGGCCTTAGCGGGACGGCCTGCGACGCCAGGCGGTATCAGCGGCACATTGCCACTTGTGCTCGGGGTCCTTGCGAGCGTCGCGGTCGCCGCGGCCTGCGTCGTCGTGTGGAGCGGCCGGGACGGGTGGGCCTTTATATCGACCGGCTTGGCGATCCTGCTGGCCATGGCAGCTGTGTTCGCCCGCATGTTCCCCGAGGTCCTGCCGGCCAGCAACCGCGCAGCCAACGGCATAACGATCGGTGCTGCCGCCTCGCAGCACAACACCCTGGTGGTGATGACGATCGTTGCGGCCATCTTCGTCCCCTTCGTGCTGGCTTACACAGCCTGGACCTACTGGGTGTTCCGTCAGCGCTTGACACGGCCACCGGCCGCCGGTACCAGTGCGGGCGCCAACGCCGCCGCGCCGGCGAAGGGGATCGCGCCCGCTCCCGGCAGTGCGTGACGCCTCGCCGACCGCCGGCTCTCGAAATGGCGGCCCGTTCGATCGGGCTCTGATCCGGGAGCTGCCAGGTCTCACGGTCAATGTGGGCGCTTCTGTGGTCGTCGGGCTACTGGCAACGGCATCGGTGGTGGCCCAGGCAGTTGCCTTGGCCAATCTTCTCGCGAGCGCGGTGCCGGGGTCGGGGCCCCGCCCCCCGGACCGCGCCGGATGGTTCGTCCTGCTCGTCGCCGGAGCCGGCGTCCGAGCCCTCGCCGCAGTCGCCGGCGAAGTCGTCGCAGCGCTCGGCGCGTCGCGGGTCAAGGCGGGGCTGCGGTCCCGGCTAGTCGTCGCGGCCCTCGATCACTCTGTAGCCGGGGAGAAAGGCGGGCCGGGCGATCTCGCAACTTTGGCAGGCCGCGGGCTCGATGCACTAGACGTCTACGTTGGACGCTGCCTGCCGGACTTGGTGCTAGCCGTCGTGGCGCCGATCGCCTTGCTCGTGGCGGTGGGCGTCCTCGACTGGGTCTCGGCCATCGTGATGGCGGTAGTCGTCGCTCTCTTCCCGGTATTCGGTGCACTCGTCGGCAAAATGACTATGCAGCTCGCCGGAGAGAGGTGGCGCCGGGTCGAACAGCTCGGACGACAGATTGCCGACCTCATACAGGGCCTGCCAGCCCTCCGCGCCTTGGGGCGGACGGCAGAGCAGAGAGCCAGCATCGCCCGTGCGAACGAGGCACTCCGGAGTTCGAGTTCCAAGGTCCTGAGGGTGGCGTTCCTATCGGCGCTCGTGCTCGACACGCTCGGGTCGGTGTCTATCGCTCTGGTGGCGGTGCCGCTCGGCTTGCGCCTGCTAACAGGCTCGGTCCGGCTCTCTGCCGCTCTGGCCGTGCTCATACTGGCGCCCGAGGTATTTCTCCCCCTACGCCGGGCTAGCGCCGAGTTCCACGAGAGCACCGAGGGCCTGGCTGCGGCATCCCGGGCCATCGCTCTGACGAGGTCCGAAGCGGCGTCCGGCGGCAGTTTCGCGCCGCATCTGTCCCCACCTGACCCTGGCCGGGCACCCGTCAGGCTGCGCTGCGTGAGCCTGCAGCTCGCGGGCCGCGACAACCCGGTGCTGGATGGCGCCAGCCTTACGGTCGCTCCTGGGGAAACGGTCCTCCTCCTCGGGGAGAGCGGGTCCGGCAAGTCCAGCACGCTGTCGCTGTTGCTCGGTTTCCTCGTCCCCACAGGCGGCGAAGTTACGGTCGGCGGTGAAGACCTCCGAAATCTCGACCTGGACGAATGGCGTCGACTGGTGACCTACCTCCCAGAGCACCCGACGCTCCTCAGGGGTACCCTGGCCGCCAACCTCCGCCTCGCCAACCCCGATGCGAGCGACGAAGAGCTGTCGCGTGCACTAACCGATGCCGGCTCCCCCGAGCTGGTAGGCAGCCTTCCCGATGGTCTCGCGACTCAGCTTGGCGACGGGGGGCGAACGGTCTCGGCGGGCGAGCGGCAACGGATCGCTCTCGCGCGGGTGCTGCTACGCCGCGCCAGCCTGTTCCTCCTCGACGAACCGACCGTCCATCTTGACCAGACTGCCGAAGCCGCCGTGCTCGAAGGCCTCAGTCGTGCACTGGCGGGCCGGAGCGCTCTAATCGTTTCGCATAGGCCGGCGGTCGCAAGGATCGCCGACCGCGTCGTGGTCCTTCGGGGCGGCAAGTTTGCCGAGGTAGTCGCAGCCGGCGCTATTGTGCCCGCCGGCGCCCAAGTCCCGGGCGCCCAACTATCGGCATGCGCCCTCGGGACGGTGCCGGAATGAGCAGGACCAACAGTACGGTGCGGCTCAGCTGGAAAGTGGCTCAGCTTTCGCCGCGCCGGCTGGGCGGGGTGGCCGGCAGCGGGTCGCTCAATGCGGCCTGTGGGATCGGCCTCATGGCGACCTCTGGCTGGTTGATAACCCGGGCGTCGCAGCGGCCCCCGGTGCTGTCATTGAGCATCGCCATAGGAGCGGTCCAGGCGTTCTCGCTGGCCAAGGGCATCGCCCGCTACCTCGAGCGCACCAGCGCCCATGGAGCCTCCCTAGAAGTCCTCGGAAGGCTACGGCTGCACCTCTTCGACGTTCTGGTACCGCTAGTCCCCGGCGGGCTGGGCAAAAACAGCTCAGGCGAAGTGCTGAGCGGCTTCGTTTCGGATTCCGAGCTTGTCGCTGAAGGCTTCTCCAAAACCGCAACGGCGGCTACCGACGTCACCGCGAGCATCGTCCTGGGAACCGTTCTGGCGTTGCTAACGCTGCCAACGCTGGGTGCCATCGTGCTCGGAGGTGGTCTCGCAGTCGTTGCTGTCTCTGTCCTGCTGGCACGGCTAGGGCGAACGTCTGAGGCGCGCGCAGCGAACGAGCGTGCGGAGCTGGCGAGCTTGATCATCGAAATTGTGCGCTCCGCTAAAGAACTCGTCGCGTACGGGCGCCAAGACCTGGTGACCCAACGGTTGGAGGAGGTGCGCCACCGCTCGGCCCGGGTTGCCGCCCGGCGCTCACTAGCGGCCGGGCTCGCTCGCGCAGGAGCGATCGTTGCCTCCGTCGGCGTACTGGTCGCTGTGGTGGGGACCGGCCTCGCCGCGGTCGACGCCCGTCGGCTGTCCGGAGTGATGTTGGCCGTCGTATCCTTCACCGCCCTCGCTGTCGTGGACCAGTGCGCCAACCTTCCCGGCATCCTCGCCAGCACCAACGAAGCTTCCGCGGCGACCGAGCGGCTTGTCCGTCTTGGTCACCAGACGCCGCCTGTCATAGAGCCGGAGCTCGACCAGAGCCGGAATGCCACGGCTGGATCTGCCGAGCTCGTCGGTGCGCGGACCACGGCGCCTGACGGCACCCAGATCCTGAGGGGAGTACCCCTGGAGGTGGGGCCCGGCGAACGCGTAGCCCTTACCGGCCCGAGCGGGTCCGGCAAGACCAACGCCGTTCACGCGCTTCTCCACTTCGTGAGCTGCGAGAAAGGTCAAGCACTCCTCGGGGGCGGCGACGTGTCGGAAATGACCCGCGAGGGCATTGCCGGTTTGGCGGGCTGGGTCTCCGACGAGACGCACATCTTTGCAGCCAGCCTCTTCGACAACTTGCGCCTGGCTCGGCCATCCGCCAGCGATGATGACTGCGATGTCGCCCTGCACCGAGCTGGGTTATCGGGCTGGTCAGCCTCGCTACCCGCGGGACTTGGCACGGTCCTTGGTGCCGGCGGGCGGCCCCTGAGCGCCGGCGAGCGCCAAAGGCTCGGCCTTGCCAGGGTACTGCTGGCGGCGCCATCCGTCCTGCTGCTCGACGAGCCGACCGCCCATCTTGACCCAGTATCCTCGGCCAAGGTGCTCGCCGAGCTACTTGATGCGGCCGGCGATCGGGCAGTGCTCGTAGTTAGCCACGAACCGGACATTGCCGGGTACGTCGACAGGGTCGTCGCACTGAAGGGCGGCCGGGTCGCCAGCGTCAAACCCGGGCCCCGCAGCGGTCAGCTCCCCAACCCGGTGACCCTCACCGGGACCGGTGAGCTCGGCTCGGTTCCACCGTCGCCCAGCTCGCCGTCGCGGTTGTCCCCCCAGCACTCGACCCGCCCAGAAGTGCCCAACAAAGCGCAGTAACCGCCGCCCCCGGCGGGGTCGTAAACCAGGCTCGTTGCACCGGCAATGCCCTTCACCGGCACGGCAACGTCCGAAAACGCCTCTCTGCTGCCGTTGCCGAGCGCCCCGTCGTTGTCGTTGCCCCAGCACTCGACGCCCCCGCTTTTCAGCAACGCGCAGTAGTCCCCGGCGAGCTGAGCGACGCCTGTCAGCCCACTCACCGGGACCGCGACGTCTGACGGTGTGCCGCTTGTGCCGTTGCCGAGGTCACCGTCAAAGCCACTGCCCCAGCACTTGACCTTGCCGCTGCCCAAGACTGCGCAGGACCCGTCGATGCTCGACACACCGGAGAGCCCCTTCACTGCGACCGGGACGGCTGAGTAGCCGGAGGTCTTCCCGTCACCAAGGCTCCCATTGGCGTTGGAACCCCAGCACTTGACGCCCCCGCCGTCAATAACTACGCAGTACCCGCCCGCGCTGCTGAAAAGCTTCTGGATGTAGTTGAGCCCTCGGACCGCGACGGGCACGCTTGAGGAAGCCGCTGTGCTGCCGTCTCCGAGTGCGCCGTCGGCGTTGCTCCCCCAGCATTGAGCCCCGCCGCTCTTCAGCTGCGCGCAAAAACTGGTCCCATCGCTGGCCAGGCCCACGGGCTTGAAGACCCCGAGCACCCCGACGGGCACGTTGGAGGACGCCACCGTAGTCCCGTCGCCGAGTTGGCCGTCAGTGTTGTCACCCCAGCAACGGACCGACTCGGAGCTGAGCAGCATGCAGTAAGTGAACGCGTTGTTTGTCCCACCGTTCGTGGCGTCCGATATCCCTGTGACCGCAACCGGGACGTCTGCTTGAGGAAGGGTCGTCGACCCGTTGCCTAGGGCACCCGAAGTATTGGTCCCCCAGCAGTCCACGCCCCCGCTCAAGAGCACCGCGCAGTAGCCGCCTTGGGAAGACTCCCCCACCAGGCTCAAAACGCCCGTAAGGCCATTTACGCTGACAGGGACGCCGGACTGCTTATCAGTGTCGTCGCCGAGCTGGCCAAAGTTGTTCAGGCCCCAGCACTTGACGTCCCGGTGGTACAGGATCGCACAAGCGCCGCTCCCGTCGCTTTCCAACCCGACCGCCGTGGTAGCAGTGGGGGCCGCGGGGGGCACCTTCGCCGAACCGCCGCCGCATGCCGCAGCAAGGCCGACCAGCAACAGCATTGTCGAAACGGCCCTGGCCGCCGCCGTCATTCCACGCCGGGCGGTCACTTCGTAGCCCGCGGGGCCCTCCTCGCGGCAGGCGCCTTGCTGGCAACGCGGACGTTCTTGGCTGCGGGCGCCTTCTTGGCAACCGGCGCCTTTTTGGCTACCGGCGTCGTCTTGTCAACGGGCGTCGTCTTGGCAACCGGCGTCGTCTTGGCAACCGGCGCCTTGGCGGTACTGGCCGACTTTTTGGCAACCGGCTGCTTGGCGGCAACCGGCTGCTTGGCGGCAGGGGACGGCTTGTTTGCCGACGACCTGCCCTCCACCGCGGGTGCACTTGTCTTGGGGGTGGCTTGTTTCGGTTGTACGGCTTGCTTCGCCCCCCTGACGTGCGCCGCGATCTTCTTCGCCGCGCCTTCCTTGTTGGTTCCGGCAAGGACCTTGACCGGAGGCGTCCCTCTGGGCACGGACGCCTTCTTCGCCGACCCAGCGTTCCTGGCGGGAGCTGCCTTCTTGGCCGGAGCGGCTTGTTTTACCGGAGCCTGCTTGGCCCGCGCTTGCTTCCAAGGCGCAACAGTGCCCCTTGTGGCCTCGGCCTTCTTGGCGGTGGCGGGTGTCGTCTGGAGTGCTGGCTTCTTTGGGGACGTTAAGGTCTTCGGCGCGATCTGTCCCGCAGCGGCTGCCCTCTTTCCAGGCACGTCGTTGCTGGTGGGAGACCTCCTGCCGGGGGCACCTTTTGCCTCAGCGGCCGCCTTCTTGGCGGTCGCGGCGGTGGGCGGCGCCTTCTTGGCACGTCTAGCACCGTCGTCCCGGGCGGCGGGTTGCTTGGCCGTCGTTGCGGCCTTCCCTGGGCGCCGCCCGGCACCGGCTCGGGCCGGCCCAGCCTTGATGGCCGGCGCCTGGCTGGCTACTTCGCCACGATGGATCTCGGCATTGACAGTCTCGGGTGTCGGTGCTCCGGCGGGGTGTGCAAAACCCGGGAGCGCAAGCTCGATCCCGCGCCTCATGGCGTCGAAGGCCTGCACCACGAAGGTCCGTTTCTCACCCTTGCGGAGCACCTCCCGCGCAGAACGCGGAGGCTCGTCGCCCATGCCCGCCAACGGCAAATAGCAACGCGCGCTGTCGACGGAAATGAATGCTCCATGCGAGGAGAACTCCTCGACAGTCCCTTCTACCTCGTCTCCCAGTTGGTGCCCAGCGATAAAGGTAATAAAGTTCAACGGCTCGTTGAGCGGCTCCGCCGGCACCTCGCCCACCCGCCTGCGACGCCTACGTTTACGCCCGCTCTTTGCCGGCTCGACGGCCTCTTCGACTGCGACGGCAATGGCCCGTTGGAGCTTGCGCTCACCGCTACGACCACGCGAACGTTCGGCGGCCATGTCGAGGCCGCTTTCGTCGGGCGCCTCAGGCAGCTCATCGCGTTTTTTGCGTTTGGCTTCCTTTACAGACTCGCGGCTTCTTGGGCCGCGCACCGGGGTGCGGGGGGTGAAGATCCAGCCCACTCCCGGGACGGGCTTACCACCGATCAGACGGCCCTTGTCGAAGAGCCACTCGTACTCGCCGTGGAACTCCTGGAACGAGTCGTTGGACAGCACGACGGCCCCGACCTTGTCAGCGACTCTGAGCAGGAAAGCGTCACCCCGCCCGATCGCCCCAGCCGGCGGGCTAACTATCTCCGCCCCTGATTCCGCCTCTTCGAAAAGCTGCCGCTCCTCTGGTGGGATCCGGTGGCCGAACGTAGCGTCCACGACGACTGTGACAACGTCGTCTGGGTTCTCAATGAGGAACTCGCGTACCGCCTCGTCGAGTTGTTTGAGTGTCGGCAGCGAACTGCCTTCCGTCGCAATGTTGGAGCCGTCCACGACTACGTGACGAGCTTGCATTTTTCTCCTGTGTCGTCATCCAAACGGTCCCACCCCCGAGCCGGTTCGCGTCGCGCTTGCTAGCCGTTCAAAGGCCTTTTGGGGCCGCTGGCACAATGCCGCTGCCGGCTCACCGCCACCGCGAAATGGAAACGAACGTCTCCTACGCAGTGCAGGTCGGGCAACAGTGACATGCACCCACTCCTTAACAGTGTGCCACTCGGAACGCTCCTCGTGGCGGACCTCGGGCTCAAGGGCTGGTCACGAGCACCGAGGGAGCCTACCCAGACCCCTGTGTCCCCTATGAGCCCAGGGCCCTTTCGACGATGTCAGCCTGTTCGAGCTCATGAAGAGCGTGGCTTCCGGTGGCCGGCGAGCCCGAAGGAGATCGCGCCACGAGGGCCAAACGGCGCCCATTTATGTCCTCGCCCAGGCGGTCCCGTGCAAACTTCCATGCGCCCATGTTGGCCGGCTCCTCCTGTGCCCAGACCACTTCGGTGGCCTGCGCGTACCGTGACAGGACCGAGCTGAGCTGCTCGCGTGGCCAGGGGTACAGCTGCTCAACCCGCACGACCGCCACGTCGCTCACGACCTTTGCGCCCCGGGCAACGAGCAGGTCGAGCGCGAACTTGCCGGTCGCAAGGACCACGCGGCGGACTTCTTCGGGTACCGGCAGAGGGTCTCCGAGCACCTCGTGGAAAGAGCCATCGGTTAGCTCTTCCACCGCACTGTAGGCCTCGCGCCCGCGAAGGTAGCGCTTGGGAGTGAACAGCACCAGGGGCTTCCTGTTGGGTTGGTGGACCTGGCGGCGCAGCAAATGGAAGAGCTGTGCGGCAGTGGTGACATTTGCCACGCACATGTTGTCTTCGGCGCAGAGTTCCAAGAAACGTTCGACCCGGGCTGAGGAATGCTCGGAGCCCTGCCCTTCGTAGCCATGGGGAAGGAGTAGCACCAGGCGCGAATGTTGGTCCCATTTAACACCGGACGCCGCTAGGAACTGGTCGATGATTATCTGTGCGCCGTTCACAAAATCGCCGAACTGTGCCTCCCAGGCCACGAGAGCGTTGGGCGAAAACAGCGAGTAACCGTATTCGAAACCGAGAGCCGCATATTCCGACAGGAGTGAATCGTAGACAAAGAAGCGACCCGCGCCGTCACCGTAGCGGCGCGCCATCTCTGCCAGGGGGATGTGCTCAGCGCCCGTGCGGTAGTCCACGTAGACAGCGTTGCGGTGCCCGAACGTCCCACGGCGCGTGTCCTGTCCGCAAAGGCGGACGTCGCGGCCCTCGAGAACGATCGTGCCGTAGGCGAGGGCTTCTCCGAGCGCCCAGTCCACCTGCCCCGATGCCCACAGCTTGCTGCGAGACTCGAGCAGCTTGGCAACTTTGGGGTGGAGGGTGCAATCGTCCGGTGCCCGGGTCAGGACGTCCATAACGGTTTCCAGGGCCCCGATTTCGACTGCGGTGCCCACCGCTGCCGTCAGTGGGGCATGACGGTGGCCCGGAGGCAGGCTCGTCAGCTGCGGCGGAGCGGACGCCCTGGTCTCATCGAGGGCCGCCTGCAGGCGCCGTGAGAAGTCAGCCAGCGCGGCCTCAGCCTCCTCCAGGGTGATGTTGCCGCGCCGGACAAGCGCCTCGGTGTAGAGCTTCCTCACGCTTCGATGGTCTTTTATCAGTTGGTACAACAGGGGCTGGGTGAGAGACGGGTCGTCCTGCTCGTTGTGGCCATAGCGCCTGTAGCAGACCATGTCGATGACAACGTCCTTGTGGAATTCCTGCCGGAAATCGAGCGCCAGCCGGGCCACGCGGACGCAGGCCTCAGGGTCGTCGCCGTTAACATGAAATATTGGCGCTTGGACCATCTTTGCGACGTCAGTCGCATATACCGACGAGCGGGCCGAATCTGGGTTCGTCGTAAAACCAAGCTGGTTGTTGATAACCAGGTGAACAGTTCCCCCGGTTTCGTACGCCGGCAGAGCCGACATGTTCAGTGTTTCCGCCACTACACCCTGGCCCGCGAACGCGGCATCGCCGTGCACTATCACTGGAAGTACCACGTCAATGACCGGTCTGGCAAGGTCATCATGACCTGAGGGCGTAGCAGCGGAGATCGTGTCCTGCAAGGCCCTCGCCATGCCCTCGACGACCGGGCCCACCGCCTCGAGATGGGACGGGTTGGAAGCCAGGGCCACGTCGAGCTCATTGCCTGAGGCGGCCCGGAAAGTGCCCCTGAAACCCTTATGGTACTTCACGTCTCCGGAACCCTGAACAGTGGTCGGGTCGAGGTTGCCCTCGAACTCGCCGAACAGCTCCTGATAGCTCTTCCCCACAATGTTTATGAGGACGTTCAGTCGGCCCCGGTGAGCCATGCCCATTACGGCGTGCTCGTGCCCCTCGTCGGCCGCACGCTCTAGCAACGCGTCCAGAAGAGGGACCGCCGACTCAGCTCCTTCCAAGCCGAAGCGCTTCTGGCCGATGTACTTCGTCTCCAGGAACCGCTCAAGAGCCTCGGCCGCGTTCAACTTGGCGAGGATATGGCGGTGCTCCTCCGGCTCGAGGTTCGTCGAGGCCCCCTCGACGCGTTGTTGGATCCACCGCTTTTGCTCAGGCTCCATGATGTGCATGTACTCGACGCCGACCGTACGGCAGTACGCGTCCCTGAGCAGCGAGAGGATCTCACCTAGCCGCATCCGGTCCTTGCCCGCCAAACCCTGCGGGAGGAACTCCCTGTCGAGGTCCCACACCGTTAGCCCGTAAGTGGCAGGGTCGAGCTCGGCGTGCATCTGTGGTTCTTTCCAGTCGAGCGGGTCCAGATGAGCGATCAAGTGGCCCCTCACCCTGTAGGCATTGACGAGCCGCTCGACTTTCTGTTGTTTTTCCAGGTAATTGGTCGCCGGCTCGAACGGGTCGTTCACGTCCTGGTTGTACCTCACGGGCTCATAGGGCACGCCCATCGAACGGAAGACACCTTCGTAGAAACCGTCCTCGCCCATCAGGAGCTTGTGTGCCCGCTGGAGGAACAACCCCGACTCAGCGCCTTGTATGACCCGGTGGTCATATGTAGAGCTGAGCGTGACGACCTTGGAGACTCCCAGCTCCGCCAGCTGGCGACGGTCCGCGCCTTGCCACTCAGCCGGGTAGTCGATCGTGCCGACACCAACGATCGCGCCCTGCCCAGCCATCAGTCTCGGTACCGACTGGACCGTGCCAAGAGTGCCGGGGTTGGTGATGGTTATCGTCGCTCCGACAAAGTCGGGGACTTCGCCTTTGCCTGCGCGAACCTTGCGGACCAGGTCTTCGTAAGCCTTCCAGAACGCACGGAAATCGGCTTCATCAGCCCGTTGGACCACGGGCACCATTAGCGACCTGGTCCCGTCGGATTTCTCGAGGTCTACCGCAACACCAAGGTTGACGTGGGCAGGCCGAAAAACGGCCGGTCCCCCGCCTTTAGCGGGAGCCCCGGCACCGTTGCCGGCCGCGTCGGCACTGGGGCTCTCGACGAAACTCGAATTGATCGCCGGCACCGCCTGCACCGCCCGAACTACCGCCCAAGCGATGAGGTGAGTGAAGCTCACCTTGCCCGATGTCCCCACGCGGGCGAGCTGGTTGTTAAGTATCAGCCGGTTGACTTCGAGGATCTTGGCCGGGATGACCCGAAAGCTGGTTGCCGTAGGCACGCCGAGACTTGTGGTCATATTGGAGACCACCCTCGCGGCACTGCCGCGCAGCGCTA
>Ga0209415_10012736_pt1 | contig 13968 bp, 29 predicted proteins | sample PeaSoiSIISIP2007_FD_187696 | JGI IMG/M metagenome (GOLD analysis project Ga0209415, IMG submission 187696) | Peat soil microbial communities from Weissenstadt, Germany - SII-SIP-2007 (SPAdes) (version 2) | ecosystem: Environmental > Terrestrial > Soil > Wetlands > Peat | place: Germany... | reverse complement strand
AAAAGTCCTGGTCAGGGTAGCAATTCGGTGGCCATCCGTGCTGGCTTCCCTGCCCAAAAGCCGCCGATAATGTATCTACCGGAGAGTCACGGGCGGCGTGAGCGCGGCCAGGCCCCCGGGGTTTCCGAGGGCCTGATCGCATCGCCTACGTCTCGGTTTTCTCCCCGGGCCGTAGGCAGGCGACTCTAGCGGCGCCGGCCCCGGACGCGGTTGAGGCGGGGGTTTCGCCGGCGAGCTCGGCTCGACGCCCGACGCGTGCTGGCGGCGAGCTCGGCCCGGGCGCGCTTGCGTGAGATGCCCTCGCGAGCGGCAATCTCATCGGCCACGGTGGCGAAGCCCGGATGACGCCGGCGGGTCACGTCAGTCCCAGCGCTTTTCGCTCGGCGGCGATGCACGCTTGACCCTCGGTCGAATCGTTGAGGGCCGCCAGCACGTCGTCCGGGCTCTTGGTGCCGTTGGCCAGCTCGACGGGCCACACGGCGAAGCCGAGGGGGTCGACCTCGCGGTGAAAGGTGACCCGGTAGAGATAGCGGACGTAGCACTGGGCGTCCACCAGGGACAGCGTGGCCATGGCGATCAGAGCTCCTAGCGTTGTGGGTTGGGGTGCCGGGGCCGGCTCCGGCTGATCGATGAGGATGGCCGGGCACAGGTGCGAAAAGTCGCCAGTGCCCCAGCGCGACACGGCCACGGCGGTGGCCAGGTCGGCACAGCCGGCGCCGGCCTCGATGGCGGTTCGGATGGCGGGGTAACCGGTCGGGGCGCCCTCGGCGACGTCGATGCCGAGCGTCGCCGCGGTGGCGTCGAGCCCTTCTTGCCAGCTCGCATAGGCCTGGACACCGTCGGCGTTGACGGTCCTCGACGTCGACGTGCGCCACGACGTATTGAGCGGGTTATAGCTGGCGACGTTGTCGGTGCCCCACTGCGGGCCGGCGCCGCCTTCGGCCACGGTCCACGTCGCCACGGCCGGCACCGCCAGCGTCGAGGTGGTGAAACGGGCCACGAGCTTGGCGGCCCACTCTTCTCGGGTGAGGTCGACTGAGTCGGTCATGTCACGATGTCATAGGTCGCTTGTGCGAGAACCTGACCGCCCCCATAGCGGATGATCACCGGCGTCGCGATATCGCACAAGAGACCCGCGGGCGGAAGGGGAACGGCTATGGATGACGTGAGCCCGTTGACAAAGGCGAGATCGGCTAACACGCCGGCCACGGTGGCGTCGAAAGCGCCACTAGCGTTATTGGTGAATCCCATGATCCACCCGGCGGCGAGCAGGATTCGGGCGGGGGCGGTGGGGGCGGCGATGACATTTACGTTCGTCGTGGCGGTGTCGGCTGTGGGCGAGACGTTCCGACCAATGGCGAGGGTGCGATTGTCGGCCCGCATGGTGACGATTTGCCCCGTCACGCTTTCTTGCTCGTAAGCGTTGCTTCCGAGAATCCAATACTTCGCCCCTTGGATGGCGCCGAGCGGCGTGAAGTTAATTACTAACTCCGTGTCGATGGCCGGGAAAACCGGGATCGGCGGCGAGACGCCACCACTCACCCCGTCGGCGAACATTGGGCCGTTGGGAGTGTTTAGGAGCATGGGGAAGCTGGCGGAAATGTCACTGTTTGGATTGCCGGCCACGGCCACCTGCGTCGGCAACGTCGGCTCGGGTGAGCCCGAGTAGAAACCGAGCACGCAGATAATTTGATTGACCCACGAAGGGAGCGGGTTCACGACGATGTTGCCGGCCGGCACGGTGCCCGAGGCGATCACGCTTTGTTGCGGTCCCGAAAACGCCGTCACGGTGCCACCGACGAGCACCTCCGAGCCGACGAGGGGATTGGCGAAGCCCATCAGGTGCCGGTGCCGGCGGTGAGAGTGCTGTCCGAAGGCAGACCGAGCCCGATGAGGTCTCGGTATTGGAGCGCCACGGTGCACGAGGCCCCGGGCGTCAGGCCCGTCCACTGAAAGACGAGGGAGCGGTTGGCCGGCACGATCAGGCTGGCGGTGGTGTCGATGTCGCCGATGCCCGATGCCGTCCCGCCCCGGAAGTTGGCGGGCACGGTGGGGTCGTCGAGAAAGATGCGACAGGGGCCGTTGACGGCGCTGGTCGAGAAGACGGCGATGAAGACCACATCCCAGGAGTGGCCGAGGTCGACGGCGTCGAAGGTGTAGGTGGCCACGCCGGCGGCGTTGACCGTGGTCGATTTGGTGACGTCAACGGCGTCGTAGAGGGCGAAGCCCCGGGCCACTGCTCAGCCGCCCGGTATGAAGCGCACCCACCAGGGGCGGTCTTTGCCCCGGCCCTCGTGGGCGTCGTAGAACATGAAGCCGGCGAAGAGGGCCGCCGCGCAGCCCAGCACGACGGCGACGCGGGCGTCAGGGACGAGGGGCGTGCGGTCAGGGGCCGACATGGGGTGTCACCACCGGCGCCGACACGATCTCTGGAGGAAGTCCGAGTGACGCCGGCGGCGACACGGTGGCCGGCTTCGGGACCGGCACCGTTCCCGGCGAAGTCTTCGACGCGATGGCGGTGGCGCTTGACACCTCACGGAGAGCAAGAGCGACGTTGCGCACGAAGGTAGCCACCCAGGTCTGGCCACGAGGGGGGACGACGGTGCGGTACGTGGTCTCCACGGCGGCCACGACGCCGGCCACCACGGCGGCCTTCGAGGTCGAGCCGATGCCGGCGACGCTCTGGGCGCCGAAGGTCACGCCGGCGACGCGCACGAGGCGCCAGAGCTGAGTCAGGATTCGCATGTGTTCCCCTTGTCGGTTTGTCCGGTGATCACCAGGCCGGCGTCACGGAACGCCTCGGCGAGCAGTCGGGCACTGCGCCGGGCATAGCGGGCCTCGAACTCGGTAGGGGGCTCGTCTCCGGGGTCGGGTTCGAGCTCGTCGACGCGTTCTTGCAAGGTCTGATTGCGCCGGCGGAGGCGTTGGACCTCGGCCAGTAGCTCGCCGAGCTCGCCGGGAAGGACCACGGCAGCCATGCCGAGACAGACCAGGCCGAGGATCTGTCGGTGAGAGACGCGGACGCGGTCAGGGTGTAGGGGCATCGTGGTCCTTTCCATCGGCGCCGTCGACGCGCCCTTCGAGGCGGGCCAGGGACAAGGCTTGCTCGCCCACGGTCTGACGGAGCTCGTGGAGCTCGTCGGCAATGCGGCGCTCGTCGGCCTCGCGCTGGGCGCGCTTGGCGCCTCGGCGCTCGGCGATCAGTTGGCCGAGCATGGTCACCGTTCCACCGGCGGCCACGAGGCCCAAGGATTGGAGATAGGGGGCCACATCAGGGCTGGGTCTCATAGAGGAGGGCCAGGCCGGACCACTGGTCGCCGACCTGTAGCAGGGTCGTGGCGCTGGCGAGGGTGGTGCCGGCGGGCAACCACACGTCACGGGGCACGGTGAGCTGGGGGAGCGAGGCGATCTCGGCGGCGGCGTCCTGGCCCCCGTCGGCGGTGCTGATCACGTAGGTGTAGGCGAGGGAGGCGGCCTGGACCGAGAAAGCGGCCTTCTTGAAAAACGCCGTGCCGCCAGATGCGAGGGCGATGGTGACTTGGCGGTTGTCGACGGTGACCGAGGTGGTAAGGGTGGCCACCAGGGACCGGATGCGCCACGGCAACGTGGGCGACGGGTTCAGCGAGAAGTCGGCGCCGGCGGCAGGGTTGGCGAAGGTGAGCAAGAAGGGGCCCAGGGTGGAGTCAGAGTCGGCGTTGCCGCCGGGGTCGAAGGCCTTGGTGGAGACCTCGAGCTCGAAGGTGGCCCCCGGCGTCCCGATGATTTGCACAGCGCGGCCGGCCAGGTTCCACTTGCCCATGGCCCCGGACGGGATGTTGTGGACGCCAACACCAGAGCCAGGGGCGACCCCGGGAGTGTCAGCGATGATTTGCAGGGCATAGGCGCTCGTGTTCACCAGACACACGGAGCCCACGATCACGGTGAACTCTTTTCGCCACAGCCCATTGCCATCGAGGTAACCGGAACCGGTCCACAACACGTCGTTGACCGACAGCCCGCGCAGGAGCGCGATGCCCTCGGTCATGCGCTCGCCCGTTCTGTCGATGCGGTCGGCGAGGTCCCCGATTTTCTCGATGGCCTCGGCGAGCTCGTGGAGGCTCATGCGGCGGCCACCTCCGGGGCGAGAGCGGCGACGGTCTCGGGCGACACGGCCGGCGCTTGGGGGCGCTCGGTGGCGGAACGAAGACCGAGGATCACGAGGCCGGCGCCGGCGACGGTGAAGAGGCCGATGAAAACCCAGGTCTTGATGTCGTCGGCGATGGTCGAAAACACGGTGCCGAGGTCCTTGGCCCAGTCGGCGGGGTTGAGGTCCGATAGCGACAGCCCGGTGGTGGTGGCCGTGGCGGGCGTGCTCGCGGAGCTCGACGAGGGAGCGGCGGTCGACGACGTCGCCGGCGTAGCGGCCGGCTGGGTCATGCCGAGAAAGCTGGCCATGATTTTCGATCCCTCCGTGGGGCCGGCGGCCTTGCCGGATTGGTAGACCTCTTCGGCGAGGACGGGGTTTCCCCCTTGGGCGTTCAGGTCCTGGGCGAAGGTGCTGGCGGCGATCTCGGCTTGAGTGTCGAAGGCGGCGGGCGTGGTGGCGCTCAGGAGGGCGGCGGTGGGGGTGCCGGCGGGGTAGGTGGAGCCCACGCCGAGCCCGAACCATCCCCCGTAATTCTCGGGGTTGATCCCTCCGCCCGAGCCCGATGATTCGGCGTCGTCGATGACACCGAGAGCGACGGGGTTGACGCCCGAGAGCTCGCCGCCGATGGCGAGCTTTTGGAGCTCGGAGATTTGCCAGTCGGGAATGGGCGGCCAGCTCATTGGAGCTGCTCCCCACTGACCTGGGTCGTGCCGATCTGACTGGCGAAGGCGGCCGGCACGAGGACGGTGGTGCCAGGGGGTTCGGCGGCGAGCTGGGCGGCGCTCAGGTTCGTCCGCAGGTTGCCGGCGTCGGACCCGCTGGGGGCGTCGAAGTAGGTGGGGGCGCCCCCGCTCACGTTGTCGCCAGTGAATTGACCGTTGCCAGTCATGTAGCCGATGACGTCGTATTGCTGGCCGTTGATCGATTCCGTGCCGTAGCCGGGCGAGCTCGGCCCCGACGTGGCCGGCGACGAGCCGGTCACGGGCGTCCCGGTGGCGATGCCGGTGGCGGGGTTGCCCATCTGGGCCTCGATGGCGGCGACCTCGGTTTGCAGGGTCGAAATCTCGGAGCCCCAGTCGCCGCCCCCGCCCCCGCTGCCCCCGCTGGTCGGGTAGACGGTGGGGAGGGCGGTGGTGGCCGTCGTGCCGGCAGGCTGACCGCTGGCGGTGGAGCTCGTCGAGGCGGTGCTGGTCGATTTCTTGCGCAGCACGAGGGCGAGGGCGGCCACGACGCCGACGCCGATGGCGCCCGCTTCGACCTTGTGCTTTTGGATCCACTGCGAGGCGGTGGGTTTGCCAGCCTTGGCCCCGGGGGCGCCCGGGGGCGTCGTGTCAGCGGTCGGCGCCGCGGTGCCGGGCATCAGAGGGGCCCGGGGCCGAGCATGGCTTGCACGGCCCCCTGGGAGACGGTGGGGCCGTTGGTCTGGGGCAGGGCCCGGGCGCTGGCCATGCCGGAGCGCACGCCGCGGCCCGCCGCGCCGACGGCGACGGGGTCGAAGTATTGGAGCGGGCCGAGGTCGCCGTAAAAGCGGGTCCCGGCGTTGCCGATGCCGGGCATGCCGTAGCGGAGGCTGTGGCCCCCTTGGGTGCCCGACAGCGACAGCCCGTGGTGGGCGTCCATGGCGCGGGGGAGGGCGGTGCCGTTGGGGTCGTTGCCCTGGCCGTAGACGGCGTGCACTTCGACGGCGGGGGCAATGGGCGCCACGGGCCCGACGCCGGCGTTGCGACGCCGAGCGGCGCGCACCGCACCCTTGCCGAGGGCCACGAGGTTCTGCGGCGCCCAGATGGTGCCAGGGCCCACCACGGGACTGCCCCGGCGCCTCACGAGCGCCCTTGCAGTGCGGTGGTCTCGCCGGTCACGAACTGGTCGACGGCGGAGATGTCACTGCCGGCGCCGGTGTAGTTGTAGACCACGAGATAGGTGCCGATGAGGACGGCCCCGTATGTCAATGCTTTCTTCAAGAAGCTCATGGGGTCACCCCTGCGCTAGTCCGAAACTCGACAGAACGTCATTTCTCTCCGCCCTGGGCATGGCCTCGATCTGCCCAATGGTCAGCTTGTAATCGTTGGCCGTGAGGTTGGGATTGGGCGTGCCGGTGATCACGATGCCGAAGGTGGAGAGCACGTCGGCCATCGTCTTCGAGTCGGCGAAAATGGTCTTGAGCGAGAGGGCGTAGTCCTTGCCGGTGAGGTTCGGGTTCCCCTGGCCCGGCGCCGGCGTGGTGCCAGTGACGCCCTGGCCCGATCCGGGCACGCCCGACAGGTCGGGGATGCCGGCGGTGCCGGGGTTCACGAGCCAGTTGACGCCGCTCTGCACGACGCCGAGGGCCGAACCGAGATTGCCCGAGCCGCCCTTGCTCACGAGCACGTCGAGGGCAGTGAGGGTGAGCAGGCCGGCGAGCAGACCCCACATCAGAGGATCCCCAGACGTTGCAGGGCGTTGCCCCGAGTCACCTGGGCCATCACCCACACACCGATCACGACGAGGAGGGCGTTTCTCATGTGAGCGTCGCCCCTTGGGCGGGGGCGCCGGCCGGCGTCGAGGCGAGGGCGGTTTGCACGGCGTTCGTCGACGTGGTGGAGCTCGACGACGTCGACGTCGTCAGGGCGCTCGACGGCGTGGAGCCCCCGGGGGTCTTGGTGCCGGGGGTCTCGTTCACGAACTTCGCCTTGACCCAGTCCCACACGCCGGCGGGCCCGTTGCGGAGCAGATTGAGCCCGGCGGCGTAGAGAAGGAAACCCATGACGAAGCCGGCGGCGGTCTTGGGGGCCTTGCCGGCGGCCAGGCGCATGGCTCCCCCGGTGGCGGTGCGGGCGGTGCTCGTCACCTGGGCGCGGGTCGGGGTGTGGGGGACGTCGGTGGTGAGCACCCGGTGGGCGCGCTGGCGCCTCGTCTCGAGCTCGGCGTCGTCGCCGGCGGGCGAGGTGCGATCGGGGTTCTGATTGGCCGGGTTCTTCTTGGCCTGGCGGCGCAGGTAGTCGATGTCCGACTCATTGGGCTCGCCCCAGTCGGGGCCCTCGCCGGCGCCGGCTTCCTGCACGGTGGCGCGGGCGCGGTCTTGGCGGTCAGCGCGCCGGCGGCGCGTCTCCTCGTCGGTGGCCATGAGGGGCCCTAGACGGCCCGGAGCTCCGTGGGGGGCAGCGGGTCGCTGTTGTCGGTGAGCCACGCCACGGAGTAGCGAGGCGAGGTGGTGAGCGGTGCGCCGGTGGTGTCGGCGGAGGTCACCACGTCCTGGACGTCGACGACGAGGCCGTACCGCACGACGTCGAGGCCGGTCAGATGGTTGTAGTAACCGTGGGTGACCACATCGCCCTTGGTGAAGGTGCTGGTGGGGTCGCCCCACGCCACCTTTGCTGGGCCGGCCTGGACCTGGCCGAGGGGGGACTGGGGGACCTTCACCAGGGCGGCGAGCTGGGCCGTCAGCGTGGGCAGCAGGGCGGCGGCGATGGCGGCCACGGTGGTGGGGTCGATGACGGGGGCGGGGGCGGCGGCGACGGGCGTGACGGCGACCGGCGCGGCCGGCGCCGCGGGCGTCACCGGGGCGACCGGCAACGGTGCGGCGACGGGCGCGCTCGCCACCGGGGCGACGGCCACGGGCGCGACGGGCGCGACCGGGGCGACGGGCGCCACGGGGGCGACAGGGGCGGGCTGGCCGGCGGCGGGCCCGGTGGTGGCCACCTGGACTAGGCCGGCCGGCTGGGGCGCGTCAGGGTCGGGCGTGGGCTGGGCAGTGGGGATCATGATTCACCTTCCCGGCCGATTTCGGCCTCTGCGGCGACGGGCCCGACGTGGGCCCCGGCGCGTGCTCCAACGGTGCCGGTCGACGCCGCCATGGCGACGACGGTCACGCCACCGATTGCTCCGAACCAAAAAAGCGGGTTGTCGGGGTGGAACCACTTGGCCCCGCGCTTGCGCTTGCTGGGCGTGCTGGTGGGGGCACCGGGGACGACGGTGTCGCTCGGTGCCCTCGACAGGGCCGAGATGCGGCACTGGTTGAAAGGGTCGAGGCTGTCCCAGAACGTGTCGGTGGCTTGCGCCCCGCCGGCTCCCATGCGGTCAGGCCCCCGTGGCCCCGGCGAAGATGGTCTCTTGCACGATTTCGAGACGGGGCGAGGTGAGCGAGGTGGCGTTGATCACGAGGCGCAGGTTGGTGGCCGTGCCCTCGTCGACGCTGTCACGGAAGGCCCACTGACTGGCGAAGTCGAAGATGGCGAAGCCCGGGGCACCCAGGTCGACCGAGAACAGCTTTTCGTTTTGCATGCGCAGCACCCGGCCGTCGGCGTAGACCTCGGGAGTGTCGTTGCCCCCGTAGCGCCACCCGCAGTTGCCGGGGAAGTTGGCAGCGGTGAGCGCCAGCGGCGTCTGGGGAGCGGCGCCGTTCCACAGCTGCCAGAACACCCGCATGAGCTGGCGGCCGACGCCCTGGCCCTGGAGGTTGATCTCGCTTTCCACGTTCGAGCCGGTCGTGAAGTCGTTGGACTGGATGAAACTGTGGAACACCGAGAGGTCCGGCACCACGATCTGCCCCGACACTTCGGGGATGGAGAAGGCGATGGGCTCGATGTAAACCGAAAACGCTTGGCTCACGGCGGCGTTGCCCGTGAGGGTGAACAGGTCGGTGATCGGGGCCCAGTCGATGTCGATTTCCAGTTGGGTCGACGCCGTCTGGGCGAAGATGGCGCCCAGTAATTTCACGTTGTCCCACGCCAGTGGGGCCACGTAGTGCAGCTCCACGTCGGGCGTGGCCGAGGCGATGGCGGTCACGTTCTGCCCGACGCCCCACGCTTCGCTGGCCATGGACTGCGTGCCCTGGTACACGGTGGTCCCGGGCGAGGCGCCGCCGATGCCCTGGGGCACACCGCGGTCGGTCAGGTCGCCGACGGCCATGAACTCACGGGCCCGCAACTTGGCCCCGCTGGCGTTGATGAGGTTGGACTGGCCGTTGGCCGAGACGCGCAGCCGCTTGATCAGGTCGTAGGGCCAGCGCACGGTGGAGGCGACGGTGCCGGAGCCGATGGCGACGGTGAGGGTGCCGAAGACCTTGATTGACAGCGCGGCAATGATGCCGGTCTGGCGCAGGGTAAAGCTGTCGGTGTTGCCGAATCCCTGGATGGATGCGGCGGTGGTGTTCTTGAACCGCAGGCGCCTCGTGCGGCGGAAGAACTCGGCGGGGTTCACGGAGCTCGCCGGCACGGCGATCCCTTGCATGGTGAGGGTCTGGGGTGCCGTGGTGGTGGTGGGTGCCATGGGTCGGGGTCCTCCGGGTCAGCTCGCCGGCGGCGTGCCGTAGGCGAGGGTGCGCAGGCGTTGCAGCCCAAACTGGGGGTATTTGTTGGCGACTGCGCCCAGTAGGGCGGGGGTGGCGATGGAGACGCCGGCGACGGCGATCCAAAACGCCCCTCGGCGGTGGCTTCGCCTCATGCGAGGGTGCCGGGGCGAGCGCCGGCCACGGGGCCACCGGTCGAGTGCTTGTACTTGTCGTAGCCGAGCACCACGGCCAGGGCGACGAGCCCGGTCACGAAAACGCCCTTGACGGAGATGCGGGAGCGACCACGGGCCATTACGTCACCGGCTTTCGAGGAGGTAACCGTTTCACGGGGACCACCATCGGGCTCCAGGCGACCCGTTGTGAAGTGCTCACCTATGTGAACTCGCGTTCACATATGTGAATTCAGGCCACGGCGCAACGGTCCGAACACACGGCCACGGCGTAGAGCCCATCGGATTTGGGGCGAAGGCGAAACGCACCGCACCATGCCTCGACGTCGAAGTAGTTCTCACACACCGGACACAGCGCCACGCCCTCGCTCTTGGTCTCGGTGGAGGCGCACCACCGCACCACCGGCCTGGCCGCCATGGTCAGAACGGCAACGGGTCACAGTGGAGAAGCTCTTTGCTCGACGCCACCCGTAGCAAGAACTCGTGCTCGTCGAGCTGCTTGACGAGCGAGTAGAGCTCGTCGACCCCCAGGCCGATGCAGGGGGCGAGGCGGCGCAAGTCGAGCTCGTGGGTCAGGTCGAAGACGGCGACGAAGTCAGCTTGCGTGATCACCAGCGTGTCGATGCCGACAGGGCGGATGGTGTTCACGAAGGCTGACACGTTGCGGTGCCGTAGCTCGTGCAAGAACTCGTCGGCGCAGGGAAGGACCCGATTGACGGCGAGCACGGTGGCGGCGTCGTCGATCTCAAGGGCGGTGCGGCCGTGGTCCATGGCGGCGCCGATCCACTTGTCAATGTTCACCTTCCACCGAGGGACGCGCTCGTAGGGGCCCTCGGTGACCCGCACGGCGTCGCGTCGGTTGGGGCGCACCCGGAGCGATTGGCGCTGGCCCTCCTCGGTGCCGAGATCGTCCCAGTCCTCGGGCGGGGCCGTCGGCGCCGGCGTGGTGAAGTCGTGCCAGGGGTCGACATCGCCGGTGGAGTCGATGAGGATCCTGTCATAGGGGTAACCACGGAACAGCGTGGTGGAAAAGTGGCTCTTGCCCGTGCCCTTGACGCCGCAGGCGAACGTCAGGGTGGATCTGTCGGGGTCGAGGGTCAGGAGCTCGGCCGCCTCGTCGCCGGTCACCTCGTCGGGCGTCATCAGAGCTGTCTCCCCGGGAGTCGGTCGGAAATGAACTGCTCAGGCGAGCTCGGATAGCGGTGCAAGGGCACGCCGGCGCCGCCCCAGCCGGCCCAGCGCACGCCGGCACCGGGGCGGAAGGTCTCGAAGCCGCAGCGGTGGACGATGAGCACGCCGCCGGCGACCTGGGTGGCCAGTGCGGGCCCGCACGGGCTCGGTTCGGCCCATTGCATCAGCCGGCGGGATCGCTCAGTCGCCGGATGGCGAGGCGCACGAGCTCCAGGCGCTCGTCCATCTCGGTGCGGGCGGCGACGCCCACGAAGCCCCTGCGGTCCCTGGCATCGGCTTCGAGGGCGGTGAAGGCGTCGACGAGGGCGCCGAGCTCCTCGCCCGCGAAGTAGTGGGTATGGGTCCGGGTCGACGTCAATGCTGGACGAAGGACCGTCCGAGCGCGTCGCAGTCCGTCGCGAATGACTTGCGGGTCGATCCGGTGCATACAGGGCCCGGCGTGCCATTCGCCGAGGAAGCACTTCAGGTCGAGGCAGGTGTGCGGGGCGTCGAGCTCGGCCATGTCACCCACCGGTGAGGCGGATGACGAAAACCTCACCCATCTCGACGGCGGCGAACTCCTCGGCGTTCACGTTGACGCCGAAGCCGCCGCATTGCAGGAGAGAGGCCAGCCAGTCCGGAAGCAGATGGTGGAGGTCCTCGATAGGACGGAGCACGAGTCGATGGCCGGCCGGCGTCTCCTGCTTGGTGACGACGGTGCAGGGGTAAGAGCGGACGATCATTGTTCGGCCCTGGCCGTCGGGAAGGTGGCAGCGGTGAGCCGCTCGGCCAACAGCACCGGGGCGCCGGCGGGCTCTGCACCCGCCGGCGCCGACTGCGGTGCCGTGGGGGCCACCGGGGCGGGCTCGGAGGCTTGCGCCTGCGCCTCGGTCCCCGGTGTTTCGGTGCCCCCTGCCGGGCGACGGCGCCGGCGCCGTGTCGCCCGAACTTCTTGGCCGATCTGGTTGTAGAGCTCGCTGTCCCAGCCCGGATCACCGCGCAGGTTCTCCAGGTCGATGCCAGTGCGCTCGGCAACGTAGCCGGCGAGTGCGAAGAGCAGGAAGAGCCCGTCCATGGCATCGGAGGTGTCGCCCGTCCAGTCGACGCGACGAGCCACCATGCGAGCAAGAGGCCGAGCGATGTCACGAGCCTCGCCGGCGGACGCTTCGAGCGAGACGCCGGGGAAGCGGCGCCGAAGGACCGAGCTCCCGACCTTGGTGCCGCCACGGACCAGGACGTAGACGAGCTTGGTGACGTTGCGGACGGTGTCAGAAGATGCCGATCCCCTCGAAGAGCTGCTCCCCTCCGGCATCGTCAGAGCGTCGCGAGCGCGGGCGGCGCGATCTTGGCCGGCGGCCCGCATCCGGTGCACCCGGCCTCGAAGGCCCGGTGGTGCCGGCTCCGGGGAGGGCGCCGTCACCTCGGCCGTCGCCGGCGGTGCCGACCTCGGTGACGAGCTCGTCTGTCGGGGGGTCCTGCTCTTGAAGCCCGGCGGCCTCGTCGTCAGGGACTCCGGCTCCGACGTCGTCGGCTCCGGTCGGTCGCTCGAATCCGGGTTCACTGCGCCACCTCACTCTGCGGACACGTGTGCCGCTGTCGGGGAGCTCCGGCGCCGGCGTCTCCGGCCCGGCCGGTGCGTTCACGGGGACACGGCGGGCGACCACCGGGAGGCCACAGCCCTCGTGAGGACATGACCCGGACCACGTGGTGCGACCGGCGCTGGCCTCGGTCTTCACCGCGTGGCCGGCGGGACACTCACCCTCGACGGCGATGCGCGCTCGGCCCTTTCGCACACGTGGCCATCGGCGGGATTCACATATGTGAATAGGGTTCACATATGTGAATGCGAACGTTCACATCAGTGAATCCGCCACTACCAGGGCGTTTGCGGTCAGAATTCACACATGGTGACTTCGACGTCCCCTGATGTGAACACGGCAACAGATGTGAACGATCCCGGTCCGACGGTCATTGCCGCCGGCGATGTCGTCACCCGGCTCGGCGACGCCCAGGCCGAAGTAGAGCGGGCCCGGGCCGAGTTTCGGGGCGCCCTCGACGCCCGGGACGCCCTCGTCTTCGAAGCGGTCGACATCCACCGCATGAGCCAGCGGGCGGTAGCTCGGGCGCTCAATGGCCCGGAGCACCCGCTCGGCCTCAAGCCCCAAGCTGTGGCCCGGATCCTCTCGAACGGCCCCCCACCGGAGGGGGGAAGCCCCCACCCGGAGTTGCCGTGAGACGGTGGCGGCGGTGGCGCCAAGCGGTGCGCACCCTCGACGAGCTCTCGGCCGTCGAGCTCCGGGTCGACGTCGACGGGCAACCGATGGTCCGCGGTGACCTCGTGACGGTGGGCCTCTGTGTGCGGTGGGGCCAGGATCCCGAAACAGTGCTCTTCGATCAGCGAGTGCCGTGGGAGCCCGACCCCTATCAGGGCCCGAAGTGCTCCCACTGGCGAGGGGTGCTAACGCGCAAGGGCCCCGGGGGGTAGAGCTCCCCCGGGGCCCTGTGCTCGCTTGGCGGGAGCGATCAGGGCTGCCCCGGTGGCGGCCCGACCGGTAGAGGGACGGACGTCACGGGCGTTGTCTTGACGGGGGTCAGCACCGTGTGCCCCCCGTGCACGCCGAACCACCCAAAGGCGAGCAACGCCACGACGACGACGGCCACGATGACCACGATGCGCTTGGTCCGGCGCCTCATCCGATCGAATCCGTGTAGGTGTTGCCGCTCACGTAGACGTCGACGTGGTGGGAGGTGGTAAGGGGGAAGCCGTCAAAGGCAAACGACACTGTGAAATCGCATTGGGCCACCAGCTGCTCGGCCGACGAGCCGTCGACGTTCCACGCCACGCTAGGACCGACCCACCCGCACGATTCGACACTGACCTCAAATCCGACGCCCCCGTGATTGTCGCAATTGACGAAGGTGCCATTGCTGGGGCTCTCCCAGGCCGCATTGAAGTCGGGACACGAGTCGTAGTAGAGCCAGACCACGTCGACCGTCTCGTGCCAGGTGAACCAGTCGTAAGAATCCGCCACCCCCTCGACCCAATTGCGTCCGCAATACATGCTCGTGATCGGGTCGGAATTGCTGATCATGGCGTCGGCGGTCAGCGGTGCAGCCGGCGAGGGTTTCACGTGGGCCCGCTTGACCTTGACCTTGCCCCCGCAGAGCTCTTTGTCGAGGTGCCGCAGGGCGCTCGGTGAGGCGGAGACGCCGTCGGCGGCGAGTTGACTCAC
>Ga0209415_10012734_pt1 | contig 13970 bp, 14 predicted proteins | sample PeaSoiSIISIP2007_FD_187696 | JGI IMG/M metagenome (GOLD analysis project Ga0209415, IMG submission 187696) | Peat soil microbial communities from Weissenstadt, Germany - SII-SIP-2007 (SPAdes) (version 2) | ecosystem: Environmental > Terrestrial > Soil > Wetlands > Peat | place: Germany... | reverse complement strand
ATTTCTCATACCATTGCGGGATGATGGCGAAGGGCATTGTCGTGCCAAGGGCTTTTCGCGCCGCCGCCAATACCGGGTTGTATTGGCAAGGCGCGAAAGGCCCTTGGCGCGGCAAGGACCGAGCCAGCACCCGCGAGGGTATGAGAAGTGCGGGCTAGGGGCTTGGAACGATGCCGGACCTGAGCCAAGTCGCGACATGATCTGGATGTGCGATGACAAGCGGTGGAGCAGTCAGCGGCTTATAGACCACCGCGCGGGTCAGATTGCCGAGCGGTTCGAAATTCGTTCCGGTGGAATCATCCAGATTCGCGGTCGCGAGCACGTCGGCGTGCCCGGCCACCGCGACCTCAAGGACGTGCCGGTCTTCCTCATCGCGCAGCGGCAGGACGCCGGTACCCCCGAGCAGGAGGTACGGGTGATCTCCCGCCGGACCTGCCGCGGCGATAGCCTCGATCGTCGCGGTGAGTGTCATTGCAATGTCGGGATCGAGCCTGAAGTTGCGAACAAGTACGATCTGGAGCCGTTCCAACATGCCAACCGACACCACAAGCTGAACCGGGCCGGCGGTGCAGGCACCAACCCGGACGGCATCCACCAGCGAGGTCGAGCTTCCGGTGCGTCGTTGGCGGCGATCGGCCAGGAAGGCGGCAACCCAGACATTCAGATCCAAGCAGAGCCGGATCAGCCGTGCCGGCATCAGCTTGATCTGGTCAGCCGAACCGCCTCCGCAAGAATGTCGTCGTCGGTCTGCAGACTCTGTTCGTTGTCCACCTGCATGCCAGCCGCGGCACGACGGCGGCTGATTTCGAAGTTTGCGCCGACGATCGCGCGCGTGATCGCGCGCGCCAGGTTGTGGCGCTCCTCCTTGGTGCCGAAGGCTTCGATCTCCCGCAACCCGGCATGGGCGGCGGCAGGCAGGCTCAGATAGAACCGCAGCGCGGCGGCGGTTACCTGGGACGAGGTCCGACCTTCACGGGTCGACGCCAAACGAAGCCGGGCCACCGTATCGGGGTCGGCGTGGGCAGAAATGGATTGTCCGGACATGGCGGCCTCCAGAACCTATAGGTATTATAGGTTCCGGATGACCGATAGCAATGGCAAATGCGCAGCAACGCACCGCGCGGGTCAGATTTCGTGGCGCGGGGTACCCAGAGCCGCCGTGCCTCCCTGGAGGTTCATCAGCGCAACCCGAACCCGAGTTCAGCCCGCCCGCGCTGGCACGCTGTGCAGCCGCCCCTCCAGGTCGCGTACCAGGTCATCGGCCTCCAGATACGTCGGCCCGATCGGCACCTTGCCGTGCCCGCCCGGGATATCCAGCACATAGGTCGGCCAGGCCAGCCCGGTCACCCGTCCGCGAAGGGCGGCCAACAGCCGCCGGCCCTCCTCGATCGGCACATGAAACCGCGCCGTGCCGGGGGCCGGGTCGAGCTGGTGCAGGTAGTACGGCTTCACCCGCGCGGCCACCATGGCGCGGAACAGCGCCTCAAGCGCCGCTTCGCTGTCGTTCACCCCGCGCAGCAGGACCGACTGGCCGAGCAGCGGAACCCCGCGCGCCAGCACACGGCGCAGCGCGGTGCGCGCGGCATCGGTGAACTCGCGCGCGTGGTTGGCGTGCACGACCAGCCACATCGGCTTGTCGGTCGCCAGCGCCGCGGCCAGCGCCTCGGTCAGCCGCGCCGGATCGGCCACCGGCACCCGCGTGTGCACGCGCAGCAGCTCGAGGTGCGGAATGGCCGACAGCGCCGCCACGATCTCGCCGAGGCGGCGCGGCGACAGCATCAGCGGATCGCCGCCGGTCAGGATCACCTCGCGGATCGCCGGGCGGGCGCGCAGCCAGTCGTATGCGGCTTGCAGCTCCGCGGGCCTCAGCAGGCCGCCATCGGGCCCGACCTGCTCGCGGCGGAAGCAGAAGCGGCAATACACCGGACAGGCCAGCAGCGGCTTCAGCAGGGCGCGGTCCGCATAGCGGTGCACCACGCCCTTGATCGGCGACAGCGCCTCGTCGCCGATCGGATCGAGGGTTTCGTGCGGCGCGGTGACCAGCTCCGCCGGGTCGGGCAGGAACTGGCGCGCGATCGGATCGTCGGGAGGCGCGATCCCGGGGGAGATCCCGGCGGAAATCCCAGGGGGGAGCCCAGGGGAGATCAGTGCCTGCATCGCCGGCGTGATCGCCACCGCATAGCGCCGCGCCACGGCCGCCGCGGCGTCGCGCGCGGCAGGCGCGATCAGGCCGGCCGCCACCAGCGCATCGGCCGTCCGCAGGGTTCGCGCATCGTGCGTGGCGCCATCCGGCATGGCGCCGGGACATAGGCCGGTTGGCGCGCACTGGCCAGGGCCGCGCGATTTACCGGTCCGTAACCCGATTGCCGCACCCTGGCGGCGGCGCCAGCCAGCGGACCACCTATCGGATTGGATGCATGCCCCAGTTCCTGACCGTCGACCCCGTCATCGACACGCCCGCGGTCGACGCCCGCATCGCCGATCCGCGTGTCGCTGAAACGATAGACGCGCTGAGCGAGGTTCTCGATCTGCTGGATATCGGCGTCGCGGTGCTCGACCGCGATTTGCGCGTCCGGATCGTCAACCGCCGCTTCGCCAAGGTCTGGCCGGTCCCCCCCGGTCCCGCGCCGACGGTCCAGGAGCTGATCGGCGACGCGGTGCGCGGGTTCCACGCCAGCTTATCGCCGGACGATCCGGCCACCGCCCCGGCTCGGTTGGAGGCGGCGATGCGCGCCGGGACAATCCCGCCCGCCGAGATCACCCTGGCCGACGGGGCGCGGCGTCTGCTGCGGTGCATCGTCCGGCGCGACGGCGGGCGTGTGCTGATCTGTGCCGATCTCCCCACAAAGGACCACGAGGCGGACAAATACCTGCGGTCCGGCGATCTCGTCGAGCGAAGCATGGTCGAACTGCGGTTCAGCAACGAGACGCTGGAAAGCCAGGCGGCCTATCTCGCCTCGCTGGCCGAGGCGGCCGACGCCAACGCGCAGGCGGCCGAGGAGGCGAAGCGGCTGCTGGAGCTCGAGGTCGCCGAGCGGCGCCAGCTCGAGGGGCGATTGCGCCGGATGGCGACCACCGACGCGCTGACCGGATCACTCAACCGCGCCCAGTTCTTCGCCCTCGGGCAGCGCGAGGTGGCGCGGGTGCGCCAGCATGGCCTGGATTTGGCGATGTTGATGGTCGATGTCGACCATTTCAAGTCGATCAATGACCGCCACGGCCACCCGGCCGGGGATGCGGCGTTGTGCCACCTGGTGGCGGAGCTGCGGACCGGAATCCGCCGCATCGACCTGCTGGGCCGGCTCGGCGGCGAGGAATTCGCCATCATGCTGCCGGCCATCAGCAGCGAGGCGGCGGCCGCGGTGGCGGAACGGCTGCGCGCGCATATCGCCGGCTGCCCGGTTGCCCATGCCGCGCAGCAGATCGGCATGACCATCAGCATCGGCGTGGCGATGCTGGGCGACAGCGACTGCGCCATGGAGCAGCTCCTGGCGCGCGCCGATGCCATGCTGTACGCGGCGAAACGCGCCGGGCGCGACCGCGTGGTGTGCGAGACCCGGGGGGGCGCGGCGTGAGGGTGCCGATGCTGCGTACACCTCTCCCGCACCATGTGGGCTTGGGCCGCGAAGCGGACCAAGGCGCGGAGCCCTTGCGACGCGGGTGAGGGTCGTGCAGCACGCAGCACCCTCACCCGGAGCGCTGCGCGCGCCGACCTCTCCCGCGAAGGGCGGGAGAGGTGTACTAGGTTGGAGTCATGCCGCATCCCGCCTGGCACCCCGATCGCCTCGCCGCCCGGCTGCCCTTCCTGCGCCGCCGTGCGCTGCTGACGCAGGCCACCCGCGCCTTCTTCAGCGCGCGCGGCTACACGGAGGTGGAAACCCCCTATGCCGTCCCGACGCCCGGCGAGGAGGTGCATCTGCGTGCCTTCGCCACGCGGCGCGAATACCCGGATGGCACCATCGCGCCGCTCTGGCTGCACACCAGCCCGGAATTCGCCATGAAGAAGCTGCTGGTCGGCGGCGCCGGGCCGATCTTCCAGCTCGCGCGCGTCTGGCGGAACGGCGAGGCCAGCGATCTGCACGCGCCCGAGTTCACCATGTTGGAGTGGTATCGCCCCGGCGCCACGATGGATGGGCTGATCGCCGAGACGATGGCGCTGCTGCATGCGGTGCTGCCCCCGGTCGTCACCTGCCGCGGCGTCACCACCGATCTGGGCACCGTTGAGCGCCTGAGCCTCGCCGCGGCGTTCGCGCGCCATGTCGGGGCCGATCTGCTCGCCACCGCGGAGGACGCGCCGGCGCTCGCCGCCGCCGCCGGCGCGCGATTGCGCGACAACGAGACTTGGGAGGACCTATTCTTCCGCCTGCTGCTGGAGCGCGTGGAGCCGCGTATCGGCCGCGCGCATCCCACCTTCCTGACCCACTGGCCGGCGGCGCAGGCGGCGCTGGCGCGGCGCGATCCGGCCGATCCGCGCGTCGCCGAGCGCTTCGAGCTGTTCGTGTGCGGCATCGAACTGGCCAACGCCTTCGTCGAGCTCACCGACGCCGCGGAGCAGCGCGCCCGGTTCATGGCTGACCGCGCCCGTCGGCGTGGCCTGGTTGCGAAGGAGGCCAGCCGGGGGGGGGGAGGGGATTGGATGGCGGGCCGGATCAGGACTGGCCACTGGATGAGGACTTCCTTGCGGCCCTCGCGCATGGCATGCCGCCATCCGCCGGGATCGCGCTGGGGTTCGACCGGCTGGCGATGATCGCGGCGGGAGCGGAACGGATCGACCAGGTGCTGTGGCTATGAACATCTTTGTGCCGCTGCGGCGTGTCGCGTTGCTGGCCTGCTGCGCCCTGGCGGCGGCCTGCGCCGATGATCAGGCCGCGCGCGTGGCCGCGCTCAACCACCTTATTGGCCAGCCGGAGCAGACGCTGCTGCAGACCATGGGCATGCCGACGCGCAGCTATGACGCCGACGGGGTAAAATACCTCGCGTATGACGAGCGCCGGATCGACGTCATCCCGGGCACGCCGGGTGTCGGCATCTGGCGTGCCGGTGCCATGCCGCCGCAGCGGATCGAGCGCTGGTGCGAGACCACGTTCCAGGTCGCGCAAGGCGTCGTGCGCAGCTTCACCCTGCGCGGCAACGCCTGCGGCTGAGCGGTTCTATCGCGGCGGCGGGAACTCCGCGCGCAGCATCACGGCGGCCAGGCCGAGCAATCCGAGGCGCTGGGACCAGGCGGATTCGATCAGGCCACGCATCAGAACGCCCAGCAGGAGCAGCCGAGTGCACCCCAGAAATCACGCTCATCGGCCACCGGTGCGGGTCGGCGCGCCCAGGCGTGCGCATGGCCGTGCACGCCGCAGGCATTGGCGCAGCATGCGTCCAGGCTACGTGGGCTGACCGCCTCGGCGCGGCGCGGCCCCTGGTAGCCGCCGAAGCGGTTGACCGGCGACCAGTCCGGCATCGCCTTGGGCAGCGGCGGCGCGAGTCCGGAAAAGTCGTCGCTGCCGTGCACGACGGTGCCGCCGACCGCAGTCAGCACGGCGGTGATGTGGCGGATCTCGTCCTCCGGGACGGAGAAATAGTCGCGGTCGAGGATTGCGAAGTCGGCAAGCTGGCCCGGAACGATCTGACCCTTCCTGCCGGTCTCGTTGCTGAACCAGGTGACCTTCTCGGTCCACATGCGCAACGCCGTCTCGCGGTCCAGCAGATTGTGCGTCGGATACAGCCGCATCCCGCCCAGCGTGCGTCCGGTGACCAGCCACGCGAGGCTGACCCAGGGGTTGTAGGAGGCAACGCGCGTCGCATCGGTGCCGGCGCTGACCCGCAGGCCCATCTCCAGCATGCGCGCCACAGGCGGGGTGCGCTCGGCCGCCGCGGCACCGTAGCGGGCGACGAAATACTCCCCCTGGTAGGTCATGCGGTGCTGCACCGCGACCCCGCCGCCCAGCCGCGCGATGCGTTCCAGGTTGCGGTCGGTGACCGTCTCCGCATGGTCGAAGAACCAGTTGAGCCCGGTCAGCGGAATGTCCTGTGCCACCGTCTCGAACACATCCAGCGCGCGGCCGATGGTTTCGTCATAGGTGGCGTGCAGCCGCCACGGCCAGCGGTTCTGCGCCAGGATGCGCATCACGCCCTCGAGCTCGGTTTCCATTTGCGCCGGCATGTCGGGGCGCGGCTCGCGGAAGTCCTCGAAATCGGCGGCGGAATAGACCAGCATCTCGCCGCCGCCGTTCAGGCGGAAATACTCGCCGCCCTGCTGGTACTTGTTGGACGCCGTCCAGTTCAGGAAATCGGCTTTTTCATCCTGCGGCTTCTGCGTGAACAGGTTGTAGGCGATGCGCACGGTCAGCTCGCCGGCATCGGCGAGTTTCTGGATGATCGCGTAATCCTCCGGGTAGTTCTGGAACCCGCCGCCGGCATCGATCGCGCTGGTGACGCCGAGCCGGTTCAGCTCACGCATGAACAGTTTTGTCGAGTTGAGCTGATACTCCGGCGGCAGTTTTGGGCCTTTGGCCAGCGTGGCATAAAGGATGGTCGCATTCGGCCGCGCCAGCAGAAGGCCGGTCGGGTTGCCGGCCGCGTCGCGGACGATCTCGCCGCCAGGCGGCTGCGGCGTGTCCTTGGTGTAGCCGCACACCCGCAACGCCGCGGCGTTCAGCAGCGCACGGTCATAGAGGTGCAGGATGAACACCGGCGTGTCGGGGGCGACTTCGTTCAGTTCCTCGATCGTCGGCAGGCGTTTTTCGGCGAACTGGTGCTCGGTGAAGCCGCCGACCACGCGCACCCATTGCGGCGGCGGCGTGACCGCGACCTGCGCCCGCAGCATCGCCATCGCGTCGGCCAGTGTCGCCACGCCGTCCCAGCGCAGCTCCATGTTGTAGTTCAGCCCGCCGCGGATGAGGTGCAGGTGATTGTCGTACAGGCCGGGGATCACGCGCCGCCCGCCGGCGTCGATCACGCGCGTCGTCGGCCCACGCAGCGCCATGATGTCGGCGGCGCCGCCGACCGCAACGAAGCGCCCGTCGTGGACGGCAAACGCGGTCGCCAAGGGTGTGGCGCGGTCGAGCGTGGTGAGCTTCCCATTGTGCAGAATCAGGTCGGGCGCTGTGGTCATGGCGTGTCTCCTGGTGGTCTGCGCTGGCCGTTCGGCCCGGCGCAACTGCGGGAATGTGCAGCCCGTGTCGCGATGAAACGATCGGTCATGGCGTAGCCGATCGTCATCGCCAGGACGAGCAGCGCGCCGGTCAGCACCGGCGGGGCCGGGGAGGGGATGCCCAGCACGCGGCAGACGAACCCGGTCGCGAAGGCGATGGCGATGCCGAGAGCGGTCTTCATGGCGGCCCCACCACGCGCCCGGCGACGATGTAGCCTCCGGCGATGTAGCCCACTGTCATCGCGATCAGGATCAGCGCGCCGGTGATGCGCGGCGGGGCGGGGGAGGGGATGTCCAGCGCACGGCACAGCGCGCCGACCGCAAGGCCCAATACGAGACCTGCCAGCGCCGGGACCATGCGTGCTCCCCCTGCCGTGCGCGGCTCAGTGGCCCTCGCCACCACCGAACATCGTCTTGGCGTAGATCAGCCCAAGCCCGTATCCGCCGCCATGCGCGATCGAGACGCGCACGGTCTGGTCGTAGGTCTCCGCCCGCGCCCAGTCACGCTGCAGCTCCAGCAGGTATTGCAACGACGTCATCGGCCGCGCGCCGGCCTGCACCATGCGGTCCATCGCGCGGTCGTGCGCCTCGGTCGAGACGTCGCCGCAGGCATCGGCGATGACGTAGACCTCGAACCCCTGGTCCAGCGCCGACAGCGCCGGGCCGACGATGCAGACCGAGGTCCACAGCCCGGCCAGCACGATGCGGGGTTTGCCGATCGCGTTCACCCGCGCGATGACGTTCTTGTCCTCCCAGGTGTTCATGCTGGTGCGGTCGATCGCCTTCGTCTCGGGGAAAGCCGACTTGATCTCGTCGAACATCGGGCCGGAAAAAGTCTTCTCGGCCACCGCGGTCAGGATGGTGGAGACGCCGAATTCCGCCGCCGCCGCGGCCACCAGCGCGGCGTTGTTGCGCAGCATGACGGCGTCGATCGAGCGGGTGGCGAAGGCCATCTGCGACTGGAAGTCGATCATGATCAGCGTGTGGTCGGCGGGGCTGAGCAAAAGGCGGCCCGGGGTTGGTGCGGCGGTCGGCATGGCGCGGTCACCTTTTTGAGCGGGTTGCGTTGACGGCATATTCGGGCTGGCCTATCGGCGCGAATAGAGAAACAATGGAAACCCATTGTTTGCGTTTCTGCGCATGCCACGCCTTCCCGATCTCGAAGCCTGGGCGATCTTCGCGAAGCTGGCCGACACCGGCTCCTTCGCGCGCGCCGCGACGGAGCTTGGTCTGTCCAAGGCCACGGTATCCAAAGCCATCGCCCGATTGGAAGCGCGACTTGGCGCCGCGCTGCTGACCCGCACCTCGCGCCGGCTGGCGCTGACCGAGATCGGCCGCACGACGGCCGGCCGCGCCGCGCGCATCCTGGCGGAGGCGGAGGCGATGGATGCCGCGGCGCTGGAGTCGGCGACCGAGCCGATGGGGGTCGTGCGCATTGCCGCGCCGATGTCGTTCGGCGTTGCCTATCTTGCCCCGGTGCTGCCGGCGCTGTTGGAGGCGTATGCGCACATCTCGGTCGACCTGCATCTGAGCGACGAGATCGTGGATCTGGTCGGCGGCGGCTTCGACCTTGCCCTGCGCATCGCGATACTTGCCGACTCGTCATTGCGGATGCGGCGGCTCTGCCAGGTCCGCCGCCTGCTGGTCGGCGCGCCCGCCTATTTCAGGCGTCACGGCCGCCCGATCCATCCGCGCGATCTCGCGGGGCATGTTTGTCTGGGCTACGCCTATCTGCCGACCCCGGATCGTTGGCGGTTCATTCACGCGAGCGGGGAGGAAGTTGTCGTGACGCCGGTCAGCCGGCTGCGCGTCAACAACGCCGAAGCGCTGGGGCCGGCGCTGCTGGCCGGGCTGGGTCTGGCGGTGCAGCCGGAGTTCATGACGTGGGACGATCTCGCCGCCGGCCGGCTGGAGGCCGTGATGACCGACTGGTCGGCTCCCACGATCGCGCTGAACCTGATCACGCCGCCCGGCGGGCTGCGGCCGGCGCGCGTGACGGCGGTGATCGATTTCCTGGCGCGGCGGCTGTCGGCGGCACCCTGGGCCGTCGCGCCGGACGGTGTACAAAAGCGGGTGGCCGCGCACGCTTGACCCATAGAGGAGCGAGACCATGAGCTGGATGCCGTCAAGCGACCCGGAGCTCGGTGACGCGCAGTCCTGCGACGCACTGGAACTGGTCGTGGTGCCGCGGGTGCGCGACCTTGGCGGCTTCGCGGTGCGCCGCGCGCTGCCGCAGTTCAAGCGGCAGATGGTCGGCCCGTTCATCTTCTTCGACCAGATGGGACCGGTGCAGTTCGTCGCCGGGCAGGGGATGGATGTGCGGCCGCACCCGCATATCGGTCTGGCAACGGTCACCTACCTGTTCGACGGCCGCATCATGCATCGCGACAGCGAGGGCAACGCGCTGGAGATCACCTCCGGGGCGATGAACCTGATGACCGCCGGCAGCGGCATCGCCCATTCCGAGCGCACCCCGCCCGACGCCCGCGTCGGTGGCATCGGCACGTTCGGCATTCAGAGCTGGGTGGCGCTGCCGGCGGCGCGGGAGGAGACCGCGCCGTCGTTCCAGCATTTCAGCGCTGCAAGCCTGCCGACCGTGGCGGATCGGGGGTTGTGGGCGCGGGTGATCGCGGGGGCCGCGTTCGGCCAGACCTCCCCGGTGAACACGCTGTCGGACTGGCTGTATGCCGAGGTCAGGCTGGACGCGGGCGCCAGCGCGCCGCTCGATCCCGACCAGGAGGAGCGCGCGATCTACCTGGTCGATGGCGCGGTCCGGATCGCCGGCGAGACTTTTGCGGGACCGCGCCTGCTGATCTTTCGTCCGGGCGATCGCATCACGGTGACCGCGGTGCGCGACGCCCGGGCGATGTTCCTGGGCGGCGCCGCGCTGGAAGGCCCGCGCTATATCTGGTGGAATTTTGTGTCCTCGCGGCTCGATCGCATCGAGCAGGCGAAGGCCGACTGGAAATCCGGCCGGTTCAAGGGCGTGCCCGGCGAGACCGATTTCATCCCGCTGCCGGACAAGTGATGCCAAGCGGCAGACAGATCGCCTGCCGTTACGACCGAAGACGCATGGGTTGGTGGAGGCCACGTCGAAGCGGCACTCATTGGGCGTCGCCTGGATCGTGTTCACGCAGACTGGAATCATCGGCCTACTTGTCATTGCGAGGAGCGTAGCGACGCGGCAATCCCCCGCGGCGGGAGATTGCTTCGTCGCTGCGCTCCTCGCAATGACAGGTGCGGCACGACAGGTGTGGCATGACAGGTGGCGGCACAACAGGTGGCGTTTCCGGTCGGCGTGACAATGCCCTAACGCAATGGCTCTACCATCGCTGCCACGGCCACCTCTTCCTCCATGGCCAGGTTCTCCTTGACCAGCGCGAGCGCATCGATTAGCGCGTCGTGCGCGGCAGGTGGCAGGCCGGCAAAAGCCTCCGCGCGGATCTCGTGGTTGATTTGCAGAATGCGTGCAAGCACCGGCTGCGCGACCTGCGTCAGCCATAACGTGCGCACCCGCCGATCGGTCGGATGGGCATGCCGCTCGACCAGCCCCTCCTCGCAGAGCTTGTCGAGCATGCGCACCAGCGCGATCGGTTCGATATCGAGCAGACCGGCGATTTCGGCCTGGCTGACCCCCTCGCGGCGCGAAACGTGGATCAGGACCGCGGCCTGACGGCGGGTGACCGGCAGGCCGGTCTGGCGCGCCCGCCGCTCGAAATGTCGTTTCAGCAGGCGCGCGACATCCTGCACCAGAAACCCGAACGTGCGTCCGACGGCCGGTCGTTCCGACAGGATCACCGCCGGGTCACTCCGCACCTTGCTGATCCTCGGCCAATGGCCCCGCCGGCACCTCCGACAGCGCTTCGGCCGCGTGCGACAGGCGATGCGAACTTCCCAGCCAGCGGCTGAACCGTTCGAGATACAGATAGATGACCGGCGTGGTGTAGAGGGTCAGCCATTGCGACACCAGCAGCCCGCCGATGATGGCGATGCCGAGCGGCCGGCGCAGTTCGGAGCCCGCGCCGTGGCCAAACGCGATCGGCATGCTGCCGAACAAGGCGGAGAAGGTGGTCATCATGATCGGGCGGAACCGCAGCAGACAGGCTTCATGGATCGCTTCGCGCGGCGCCTTGCCCTCGATCCGTTCCGCCTGCAGGGCGAAGTCGATCATCATGATCGCGTTCTTCTTGACGATGCCGATCAGCAGAATCATGCCGATGATGGCGATCACCGTCAGCTCGTAATGCAGCAGCATCAGCATGACGAGCGTGCCGACACCCGCCGACGGCAGCGCGGACAGGATGGTGATCGGGTGGATATAGCTCTCGTACAGGACGCCCAGCACGATGTAGACGACGAGGATCGCGGCGGCGACCAGCAGCGGCATCGAGGACAGCGATGCCTGGAAGGCCTGCGCCGTGCCCTGGAACGATCCGCCGACCGTCGGCGGAATGTTCAACCGGCCGGCGAGCGCGTTCATGGCATCCACCGCCTGTCCCAGCGCCTTGCCGGGTGCCAGGTTGAACGACAGCGTGACCGCCGGGAACTGGCCCTGATGGCTGATCGAGAGCGGTTGAATTGTCGTGGTGAAATGCGCAAACGAGCTCAGCGGCACCTGGGCGCCGGAGGGCGCGGGCACATAGATTTTCGCCAGCGCGTTGGGATCCTCACGGAACTGCGGCTCCACTTCGAGCACGACCTTGTACTGGTTGGTCGCGGTGTACATCGTGGCGACCTGGCGTTGCCCGAACGCGTCATACAGCGTCTGGTCGATCAGCGATGCCGACAGCCCAAGCCGCGAGGCGGCGTCGCGATCGACGGTGATCGAAACATGCGGCGCGGCGGCCTGCTGATCGGACGCCACATCCTGCAGCTCGGGCAGCGTCTGCATCCCCTGTTCGAGAATCGGCGCCCAGTGATTGAGCTCGTCCTGGTTCGTGTCGGTCAGGGTGTACTGGTACTGGGTGCGGCTCAGGCGGCCGCCGATGCTGATGTCCTGCCCGGCCTGCATGAAGAACGCGGCCCCCTCGACCTTGGCGACCTGCGGGCGCAACCGCTCGATGACCTGCTGGGCGGTCACGTCGCGGTCGTCGAACGGCTTCAACTGCATGAACACGCGCGCGGCGTTCTCGGTCGGATTGTAGGCGTAGGCGCCGCCCATGGAGAACACGTGGTCCATCGCCGGGTCCCGGCGGACGATCTCGATGATCTGGCGCCTGAGTTCCGAAGTGGCCGCGAAGGAGGCATCCTGGCGCGTGTCGACCTCGCCGAAGATGAACCCGGTGTCCTGCTGCGGAAAGAACCCTTTCGGGATGACCATGTACAGATAGAAGGTGACGACGACCAGCGACAGCGTCGAGAGCAGCATCATGAACTGGTGGCGGAAAACCCAGTGCAGTCCTCGCTCGTAGGCGTGCAGCATCCAGTTGAAGAACCCCTCGGCCAGCCGGTTGAACCATCCGCCGTTATTCGGCTCGTGCTTCTTCAGGAACAACGAACACAGGACGGGGGTCAGCGTCAGCGATATGACGGCGGAGGCGATCACGGCAACCGACACGGTGACCGCGAATTCGCGAAACAGCCGGCCGATGATCCCGCCCATGAAGAACAGCGGGATGAACACGGCGATCAGCGAAAAGGTGATCGAAATGATGGTGAACCCGATCTGCCCCGCCCCGCGCAGCGCCGCCCGGAACGGCCGTTCGCCCAGCTCGATGTAGCGCACGATGTTCTCGATCATCACGATCGCGTCGTCGACCACGAAGCCGACCGATATCGTCAGCGCCATCAGCGAAATGTTGTCGAGGCTGTAGCCGGCGCCGTACATGACGGCGACGGTGGCGAGCAGCGACAGCGGCACGGCCAGGCTGGGGATCACCGTCGCCCACACCGTGCGCAGGAAGATGAAGATGACCAGCACCACCAGGGCGATCGTGATGGCCATCGTCATCTGCACGTCGTCCACCGCGGCCTGGATGATCTGCGAGCGGTCGGACATCAGATCGACGTGCACCGACGGCGGGATCGACGCTTCCAGATGCGGCATCAGCGCCTTGATGCGGTTCACCAGCGCGATCGTGTTGGCCCCGGATGCGCGCTGGATCGCGATGCCCTCGGCCGGCTGGTCGTTGAACCAGGCGCCGACGTAGAGGTTCTGCACCGAGTCGACGGCCTGCCCGACATCCTTGACCCGCACCGGCGCGCCGTTGCGGTAGGTGATGATCACGTTGCCAAACTGCGCGGCATTGAAAAGCTGGTCGTTGGTATCCAGCGACGTGGTCCGGTGCGCGCCCTCGATCGCCCCCTTCGGGCCATTGACCGTCGCCGCCACCAGCGCGTTGCGGACGTCCTCCAGGCCGATTCCGTGCGCCGCGAGCGCGCCCGGGTTCACCTCGACCCGTGCGGCGTATTGTTTCTGGCCGAACACCGACACCTGGGAGACGCCGGGAACCGTCGAGAGCTGCTGCGCCAGCACGGTGTAGGCATAGTCGTCCAGCCGATAGGGCGGCAGCGCATCGGAATGGACCGCATAGATCAGCACGGGAAAGTCGGCCGGGTTGACCTTCTTGTAGGTCGGCGGACTCGGCAGGTCCTTGGGCAGCAATCCGCTCGCGGCGTTGATCGCGGTCTGCACGTCCTGCGCGGCGCCGTCGATGTTGCGCGCCAGATCGAATTGCAGGGTGATCGTGGTGGTGCCGGTGCCGCTCAGCGACGTCATCTGGTCGAGCGAGGGGATTGCGGTGAACTGCTGCTCCAGCGGCGTGGCGATCGCCGAGGCCATGGTGCCGGGACTTGCCCCGGGGTAGCTGGCGGTCACCGTGATGGT
>Ga0209415_10012732_pt1 | contig 13971 bp, 12 predicted proteins | sample PeaSoiSIISIP2007_FD_187696 | JGI IMG/M metagenome (GOLD analysis project Ga0209415, IMG submission 187696) | Peat soil microbial communities from Weissenstadt, Germany - SII-SIP-2007 (SPAdes) (version 2) | ecosystem: Environmental > Terrestrial > Soil > Wetlands > Peat | place: Germany... | reverse complement strand
ACAACCTAAGTAAGCACGAAAACTAAAGTCATAGTTTTTCATTATCAAAAGTGTAACTCTACAGAGAATCGGCATCGGTACATCAGACAGTTACCTGCAAATACAGCGGTTCACATAAATCTCATTTTTTTCCGCATAGTCCTCCTTCACTCCCCCTCTAGCGAGGGGATTTTTTAGTAAATTGCTTGATCAAACTTTGGTGTTCTCTATTGCACAGGATTACCGATTTTTATACAAGCAAACGAGAAGGCCTGAATAATGGTTACTTTTCATATAATCATAGCCTGCAAGGTTAAATTTACTGGGCAAGTATGGAATATGACCTTTAGTTTTTATTACGCGGTAACGACTATACCGTCTGAAAGGATAAGCAAAATTGGATAATCAAACTTTTTCAAACTTACATTTTTTTAATAGAGAACTTAGCTGGTTAGAGTTTAATGGCAGAGTATTAGAAGAAGCACAAGATACTAATAATCCCCTTCTCGAAAGATTGAAATTTCTTTCAATCGTAGGGTCTAATTTGGACGAATTTTTTATGACCCGCGTAGCATCATTGCTAGATCAGATCAATGAAAAATCTGTAAAAACTGAACCTTCCGGTCTAACACCTAAAGAACAAATTGAAAGAATATCCGTGAGAACCCATAAACAAGTCTTGGATATGTACAACTGTTATAATCGCTCCTTAATAAAATCTCTGAAGATCGAAAATATTCACTTTATCAAACCTAGGGATTTAAACAATATTCAACTTGATTTCATTCGAGACTATTATAATAACAACATTTCACCTGTACTTACCCCAATGATCATCAATAAAAATCAACCGTTCCCTTTAATTTTAAACAAGACATTAAATATTGCCTTATTATTGCAGGACAAAGCAAACGACAATCCAGTATTTGGAACGATACAAGTTCCTTCAGTTTTAAACAGATTGATTGAAATTCCATCGTTAGAATCTAAGAAAAATTTTGTTTTTTTGGAGGAAATCATAAAAGTAAATCTAACGGCCTTATTTGATAAATATAATATCATTGCCATAAGTTGCTATCGGATTACAAGAAATGCCTATCTGGATGTTGATGAAGAAGAATCGGAAGATCTTTTAACTGCCGTTCAGTTATCTCTAAAGCAAAGAAAATGGGGTAGCGCAATTCGCTTAGAAATTGAACATGGTCTAAATCCTTTGCTTCTCAAACTATTAGAAGAAGAATTGGAGATTTCTTCAGAAGAGGAATATAAAATCAATGGGCCCATTGATCTAACCTTCTTAATGAAATTAAGTGGTCTCAAGGGCTATGACGCCCTTCACTATGAGCCCATTAAACCAAACGTATATACTAATCTTTTAGAAGAAAACGATCTATTCCAATCAATTTCCAAACAGGACATTTTACTCCATCATCCCTATGATTCCTTCGAGATGGTCGTCAATCTCGTTAAAGAAGCTGCCGAAGATCCCGATGTTCTGGCGATTAAGCAGACTCTTTATAGAGTAAGCGGCAATTCGCCTATTGTGGAAGCCTTGGCTCAGGCCGCTGACAACGGAAAGCAAGTTACAGTTCTTTTAGAGTTAAAAGCACGCTTCGATGAACAAAATAATATAACTTGGGCGAAGAAGCTTGAGACTGCAGGTTGCCATGTGATTTATGGATTAGTTGGCTTAAAAACTCATTGTAAAATATTACTGATTGTTCGCCGTGAGGAGGGTTTTATAAAACGCTACGTTCATCTTGGAACTGGTAATTATAATGATGTTACCGCAAAATTATACACGGATTTGGGCTTATTGACTGCTAACCCCTATTTTGGAGCGGATGCTTCCGCTATTTTCAATACCTTATCAGGTTGTTCCAGCCCATCTCATCTTTACAAAATGACTCTTGCTCCGATCAACCTGCGCAAAAAGTTTTTGGATTTAATTCATAAAGAAACCGAATACGCAAAATTAGGCAGACAAGCTAGAATAATTGCTAAGCTTAATTCTTTAGTCGATACAGAAATTATCGAGGCACTATATAATGCCTCATCTGCAGGAGTTACGATCGATTTAATTGTTCGTGGTATATGCTGTCTTCGGCCAAAAATACCTTTCATTAGCGAGCGTATTACGGTTAGGAGTATTATTGGTAGATTTCTAGAACATAGCCGAATCTATTATTTTTATGGAGATGGCGAAGAATTAATATTCCTTTCCAGTGCCGATTTGATGAAACGAAATTTAGATAGAAGAGTTGAACTTTTTTTTCCAGTTGAGGACCCTATTGCTCGCGCGAAAGTAATGAATATATTAAACATAGCCTTGCAAGATACCTCGAAATCAAGAGCGCTGAATTTAGATGGAACCTATAGTAAAATTAATGAACAGGGAAGGGAACTATTAATTAATAGTCAGGAAATTTTCATTAGCCCTGATTCAAGTGGTAAGTTCCTAGATGAAGTAGCTGCTACTAGTCCTGAATTTGTGCCAGTTATCTCATAATACGATATATTGATTCACTTGAACGCTTTTCGCCACCTTTACACGGCGTGGCCAATGACCAAGAAACGCGAACTAAACAAGTAACGGGTGTAAGAATATCGTTCTAGAAGCGAATACTCAGGTAGTTGAGTATTCGCTTCTTCGATTTTAAGTATAGATTAAGCGGCATAATTACCGGAATTGAAGATCCCATAGAGTTTACGTTGATTCTTAAATTAGAAACAGAAAGAAAAATTCAAAATCTTATTTCTGCTTTTTGAGTATTGAGTAAAGATTTATATGAGATCATGTATACCTATAGCGACAAGTAACGCACCCGAAATAATTTGGGAGAGATATCCAAAGTGTAGAAAATTAGCCCTATTGCCAAGTGCATAGCCGATACTTATGGTTAATAAGCTAAATAAAAAGACTGAAGCTGTTACTGGGATTAAAGAAAGCCCGCTTAGGCCTGCTCCTAAACCGGTAACAATACAGTTTAACGAAAGAGATATTCCTAAAAAAACAGCTTCATTAATACTAATAACCCCATTCGCATTTCGATCAGCTTTGGAAGAATCACTTAGCGTATCCATTATGAAGCGAAGTGTTTTAGATCGTTTGTAAATCAAGGGGAAAATATTTTTCTGTAATAAACTACCAAAGGAAATCCATAGTCCTATTGCTATTAGCAATAAAGAACCTATTAAATTTGCAAACGGAAAGACTTTGCTTAAAAAGGTTCCCATAACCATAGCAAATATTGTAGCAATCAATGACATGATGGCAATTAAAAGGTTTGAGAAAAAAGGAATACGTATTTTTTGTAATCCGTAACTAATTCCGATACCTAAATTATCCAAATTTGCTATAACTCCAATTGATATAGAAATCCCCAAAATATTATGCATTTTATACCCCCTATTAATTTCAAGTTAATTTCAAGTTAATTTTGTGTTAACGATTTCGTGATTCTATTGTTCATCAAAGCTATAGAAAATAAACTGTAACTTTTTGGATTTAAAGAATCATTGCTATCTTCAATAGATGTTTCAAATCAAGCAAAGAATTGTCCTTGTACCTAAGATAGTTTTAATTATAAAAGAGGATTCTCCAAGGAGAATCCTCTTTTTAATACCTTAATAAATGTTCTTTTAGTTATTCTTCAGGACCATCAATTTTCATCTCTTGGGTCATTCCACTACCAACGGATGCACCTGTTACACTGCCTAAACCACCACCAATTGCTGCCCCTGCTGGTCCTGCCATTCCCCCGATTGTAGCTCCGATAGCCCCGCCAGCTCCGGCGCCGATAATAGTACCCTTATCCAAATTTGTCATTCCTTTTTGGGCTTTTGCTTGAGCTACTACGTCTTCCCATCCGCCTTTAGCATTAGAAGCTAATGCTGCTCCACCTTCTGTGATAGAAACAACCCCTTTTGCGGTTGCTAATGCCACACCTCGCAACACGTTTTTTAAGGTTGGTGCCAATACAACGACTGCTGTACCAGCAAGAACTAACCCCAAAAAAGAAGATTCTCCTAAAATTTCTGGCAATCCTTTAAACAAAGAATTCAACCCCCTTCACAAAAAGTTATATGGTTCGAAACGTTTATCTATAAATATTATTTGTTATTTCCTTAAAGAAAATACAATACCAGCTTTTTGTTTCACCTAAGGATATTTAGGGCACTTTTATCAAGCAGTAGTTTCACTTCTTTATTCAAGAGTTCCATCAAAAAGCGGAAGTTGGATTTCTGACAGACAGAAATTCGACTTCCGCTTTTATTTTTGGATAAGGTTCAAAAATCCGCATTTTTCGTGGTACCGCCTCTCCTTGGGTTCACTACCAATACCAGGCAACTACAGTTTAGGTGACCAGTGTTGGTTTTTCTGTTTCTGGGAGTACTGAGATGTCCTGAAAGGGCATAGAATTAAGTGAAATTGGACAAAGCGGATAGTAGCTTGGATTTTGGAAGGTGATCTAGATTTACATTTCTCAACCAGTCTCAAATAGGAAGTTTTACCCAGTGGTAGTAGGGAGCACATTTCTTATTATCTTAGGAACTAAAGCAGTCCAGGATCGAGAGGTTTTAGAGCAAACTGCCAATGTCGCCACGTTAGCATTAAGTGTCATATTACAAGCTTTACCCTTTATACTGCTAGGTGTATTAGTTTCCTCGCTAATTCGTTATCTAGTACGGGAAGAGTGGATCGCCAAAGTTGCTCCCAAGAATGCGGTGGCCGGAGTAATCGTCGGTTCACTCTTAGGGTTGTTTATACCAGTTTGTGACTGTGGCGTACTACCAGTCGCTCGCGGTTTATTTCGCAAAGGAGTTTCTATGCCGACAGCCTTGGCTTATTTGCTTACTGCCCCGGTTATTAACCCTGTAGTAATTTTAGCCACTGCTATGGCCTTTCAATGGAATTGGCAACTCGTTAGCTTACGTATTGTTTGTACGTTCATAGTGGGAGCTACTACTGCTTTATTAGCAGGTTCCCTGTTCAGGAGTAGGGCTTTTTCTGATCCAGAATGGCATCGGCACGAACCTAGGAAAGCCAAGACTTCCTTACACCAACTGCTGGTACATACTGGGGACGAATTCTTCGATGTGGGGCGTTATTTAATTATTAGTGCCTTCCTGGCGGCTGCTATACAAATTTGGGTACCTAAGGGGATTTTGCTGCAGGCAACCAGTAATCCTTTTATGGCTGCAGGAGCAATGATGTTTTTAGCTATGGCTATGTCACTTTGTTCCGATGCAGATGCATTTGTGGCTAGAGTTCTAGCAAATCAGTTTCCATTAGGGTCTGTAATGGCGTTTATGGTTATAGGTCAGATCATAGACTTACGTAATATTATATTATTTGCTAAGAATTTCAGACTATCTCTATTTTTATTTCTTGTGGTTTCCTCACTAGCCTTGACCTATGGATTAAGCTTGGGTATTGATTTTGGTCCATGGAAACATTTTTTTCGCTGAGGAGGTTAGTATGAAGATTCAACGGGGTTTAGCTTTAGTTCAGGGGTTAATTTTGTGCTGCTTTTCGGCGATGATCGTTTATCTAATCCAGACAGAAACGATTGTGCTATACCTCAGCCCAAAGGTAATTTGGCTATCTAAAGTCTCGGCAATACTTCTATTCTTCATGGCTATAGCTAAGTTGGTACCAATGCATCACAATCACAGTGTAGCTCACAACTGTTGCGGTCACGGCCATGTTTGTGCTTCAGATCATCATCATTCTCCTAAAATCAATCGTATCCTGCCAAGCGCGATTTTCGTTATCCCGCTAATTCTTGGATTTGGCATGCAGCCCCGTGTTCTGGCCTCAACAGCCCTTTCTAATAGTATTAATTCAGACGGACAGGTCCCTTATTATGTAATGCACACTCCTAGATCCGACAAGCTTAGTAGTGAAGTGCAGTGGTCAAGTGCCTCGGTGAAATCTGTTGCGAAAGATACAGATTTGATGCAATTATACCTTAACCTAGATGACCACCCCGAACAGGTATATAACCAACACTGGAGATTAACTGGTTTTGTATATAAGGATCCGAGTTTAGCAAAGAACCAATTTGTTATCTCTCGTTTTGTGATTACATGTTGTATCGTCGACGCCACCCCGATAGGAATTATAGCTGAAAGCTCTGCTGCTCCTAATCTGAAAACCGATACCTGGGTTGAAGTTGATGGATTATTGCAAAGGCGTATGATTGATGGAGCACATCAAATCGAAGCGGTACAAAATTTCCACGAAACGGATGAGGGAGTCCCTTATTTGGTCGTTACCAGTTGTAAAATAGTAGCAACTCCTAAAGACCCTTATTTGGCTCCTCCGATGCAATGATCCCGTATCTAACGATAGAATAGATTAGAATTTAACATCGATTGGTAGAAGTTTAGATAATAAAATGAGGAGTGGTAATACAAGTGTTTAGAAAATCTAGGTATCAACGATGGAGTACGAAAAATATAGTGGTAGGCTGTATAGCTTTTCTAATATTAGCCTTAGTTATAAAGGGGGTATACGGAAATATAATAAGGCCATCATTAGCTTATACCACATTAGATAATGGCGAAATGTTGGCGACGCAAGCACAAATCATGCAACCTAAAATGGATATAAAAGCAATTCAAACTTCACTTGAAGATGTATTACAAAAATACCAAGAAGTAATCCAGTCCGCTAATAAAACAAGTAAGGATACGCTAGTTTCTGAGGTGGCTAAACTGTATTTGATTGCTGCAAGTGATAATACAAAGATGAAGTCGTTTGTGCCCTCAGCAAACAATCCCCAGATCATCGATGATCTAACTCAAGGTTCAGACTGTCTTGCGGCATCACTATTTGAGATGAAAGATAGTTTGAGTTACGAGGGAGATTTTAGTGCGACGCAGTTAAAAAACAGCCAAAACGATTTAAGGCTTGCTATCAAAAACCTAGAACAAGTTAGGCAAGAACTTAAAAATTAAATAGTAAGCAATTGGACTTTTAGCAGCCTTTAGAGGCTGCTTGTTTCTTTATTTGATAAGTTTGAGGTGCTGAATGGTGCGAACATATTCGCGTCTTCCTTCAGGTTGCTTTTGCTCTAAATCACCTAGAACAATACCAAAAACAGCGACCATTGCGATGATAGAGATGAATCCCATATCAATGCACTCCCTTTCTAATTGAGTTCTTTGACGATTACAAGTAAAGAATAGCATGGGGTAAAAATTGTGTCTATAGCGTATCGGTATAATCATAATCAACATTAATTATGTTTGAGTTTATAAATATCAACATTCTCAATCTAAACGTGGTTCGCTTTACCACGATATTGCTCCTAACACGGAGATAACCGTTAGGGCTAGTTGATAATAGAAGGATTTAACATAGAATTTACCAAATCGTAATATTATTTTAATATTACGATGTTATACTGTTCACATCCAAAATGTAGAAAGGTATATATATGCTGCTAGACATCCAAGGGATTGAAAAAACTTTCGATAAAGTAGCTGCTCTGAAATCAATAAATTTGACCATCCAAAAAGGAAAATTCACTACCTTGCTTGGGCCTTCAGGGTGTGGAAAAACGACCCTGCTTCGTATATTGGCTGGTTTAGAAACACCAGATACCGGAGAGATTCATATGGAAAATGAGTGTTTATTTTCCAGAAAACTAAAAGTAAATAAACCTATTCATTTGCGGAATTTTGGTATGGTATTTCAAGATTTTGCCCTCTGGCCACATATGACGGTGTTCGAAAATATCGCTTTTGGACTTAAGGCGACGGGTCAAAAGAAAGATTTAAAAAAACACGTGCTGGAAGCGATCGAAATGGTACGCTTGCAAGGTATGGAACATCGCTATCCACATCAGTTATCCGGTGGACAACAGCAACGGGTCGCTTTTGCGCGTGCCGTGGTTATGAAGCCGAAGTTAGTTCTATTTGACGAGCCGCTTAGTGCGTTGGACGCTCTTTTGCGTGATGAAATGCGTATCGAACTTATTAATTTAGTTAGAAACATTGGACTTACCGCAGTTTACGTAACACATGATCAAACGGAAGCTTTGGCGATGTCGGATGAGATTGTTGTGATGAATAAGGGAGAGATCCTACAAATTGGTTCACCCGAGAGGATTTACCGCACACCAGTCCACCCGTTTGTAGCCAGGTTTATTGGGAAATCAAACTGGGTCTTACCGGACAAGCAGTTAGTGAGACCTGAACAAATTCACCTAGAGCCATTTGATTCAAAAACACCATGTGTAGCCTATGAGGGAATTGTTAAAAGTACAAGTTACGTGGGCGATCGGTATGAAATTTTAGTGGATATGGCCTCTTTGGGAACGTTCACAGTCTATTTTCACATGCGTATCCAAAATGGAGAACGGGTCAAATTATATGTCAAAACTCAAGATATCCATGAAATTATTTAAATAAAGGAGTGTTTAAGGATGAAGCTATGTAAAAGACTCAGAAATGGGTTATTCATGGTTATGGCTCTCGCAGTCAGCCTCAGCATAATTAGCTGTGGTACAATCCCAAAATCGGCAAGTGAGGCTGCGACATCAAAGTCTGCTTCAAAGTTAAGTGGAAAGCTTACTGTATATAGTGCCGGACCTTCTGATCTCGCCACAAATATCCAAAAAGGATTTGAGAAGAAGACGGGAGTTCAAGTTGAAATGTTCCAAGGTACAACCGGTAAAATATTATCAAGGCTTGAAGCTGAAAAAGCCAAACCAGTGGCAGATGTTGTGGTACTTGCTTCGTTAGCCTCAGCCCAAGGACTCATGAAAAGTGGGATGACATTACCCTATAAAGCTAATAATGCAGATAAATTATTTCCACAATGGTCAGACAAAGATGGCAACTACACTAGCTATAGTCTGTCGGCACTTGGAATTGCCTATAATACGAAGCTGGTTGCGAATCCACCCAAAGCTTGGCTCGACCTAACCAAACCAGAGTGGAAAGATAAAGTTAATATCCCTGATCCAGCATTATCTGGCTCGGCATCTGATTTTGCTACGGGTTATTTGAGTGTAAAAGGTGACTCGGGGTGGGATTTGTTTAAACAATTAAAAAATAATGGCGTTTTAATGGCGGGTGCCAACCAGGAAGCTCTTGACCCTGTCGTAACAGGTGCAAAAAGTATGGTTATTGCAAGCGTTGATTATATGACGTATCAAGCAAAAGCCAAGGGCGAACCTGTTGACTTAATTTATCCTGCAGAAGGCACGGTCATTAGTGCCCGTCCTGCGCTCATCCTAAAAACAAGCAATAACGCAGATAATGCCCAAGCGTTCATGGATTATTTATTGTCTGATGAAGTACAAAAAATGGTAGCTGATGCCTATCTTCTTCCTGGACGTAGCGATGTAAAAGTTCAAGGTAGACCGAGTGCAAGTGAGATTCCAACCCTAAAAGTAAATTCGGATTGGATGATTGCTAATGAAAAAGGCGTTATCCAACAATTTACAGATATTTTCAAAAAGTAATTGTATAACGGAGATGATAAGTGTGAATCACTTTAAAGGATTTGGGGTGACTCTGGCAATCTTACTTTTGATGATGCTAGTGGTCATCCCTCTTTTTTTCATATTTTTAACGAGTATCTTTCCCAATGAGACGCTTAACTTATTTGCGCCCTTACGAATTTTTTTAGATGAGGGTCTAAAAAAGATATTCTTAAATACGATCATACTTGGGGTTTTAGTAGTTGCCGGAACAACATTGTTTGCACTTCCGTTAGCTTGGATCATGTCTAAAACTTCACTTAGTAAGCATGAGTGGTTAGATGTTGTACTCATAATTCCTTTTATGACGCCGCCTTACATTGGTTCAATGGGCTGGATTCTGTTCATGCAACCGAACGGATATTTTCATTTTATTCCCTTCGTGGATATGCTAAGCCCTTATTTCTTCAATTTAACGGGTATGGTTCTGATAATGAGCTTACAAACGTTTCCATTTCTTTATTTAATTTTAAGAAATGCCCTTTTCCAAGTGAGTTCTAACTTGGAAGACGCAGCGTTAATACATGGTGGGAAAGCAATCTATTCATTCCGGAGAGTGATTTTGCCACTTTTACTTTCGAGCTACGCAATGGGCACACTTCTTATTTTTGTGAAAACAATCTCAGAATTTGGTACACCGGTTACCTTTGGACGGAGTATTGGTTATTTTGTGATGACAACAGAAATTCAGCAATATATCTCGAGCTGGCCAATTGATTTTAACAAAGCGACTTCTTTGGCGACCGCATTATTAAGTACTTGTTTAATTCTTTGGTACTTTAGTTCGATGATCAGTAGAAGGTTTACCTATAACTTAGTAAGTGGCAGAGGCTCTAAAGTAAAGGTATACGGTCTTAAACCCTGGCAAACGGGGCTTGCTTGGACTTATATTCTGGCTCTTCTCGTTTTATCAATTGGTGTGCCTTATTTTTCTATTCTTGTAGCATCGTTCATGAAGCTTCGCGGAGGAGGGCTGGTATGGCATAATTTAACCTTCAACCATTATAAAAAGCTCTTAGCTTGGGGATCAGAAAGCATGGAAGCACTTCTGAACAGTTTGAGCTTATCTTTATGTGCAGCGACCATTTGTGTTAGCTTAGGGACAATACTGGCCCTCGCGATTGAAAAGTCACGAACTTGGCCTCAGCGTTGCATTGATTTTTTTAGTCTATTACCCAACACTGTACCAGGTATTGTGATGGTAGTTGGATTAATTATCGTTTGGGATGCACCTTGGATGCCAATTCCGCTCTATAATACCTATGGAATGGTCGTACTTACCTATGTCGTTCTTTTTTTGCCCTATACTGTACAATATGTTAAGGCAAACTATACACAGATCGATGAATCACTCGTTCAGGCTGGAAGGGTATTTGGCGGCAAGACGTTCTATATATTGAGAAGAATCCTTCTTCCTCTACTTCTTCCGGGTATATTGGCAGGTTGGATGATGACCTTTACCATTTCTATTCGGGAACTCGTTGCGGCACTTCTGATTTTGCCACCTTCCATGCAAACATCCGCAACTTATATCTATGCTCAATTCGAACAAGGTGATTTATCACTGGGCATGGCGATGGCTGTGATCACTGTTGGACTTACGATCGTCATGCTATTTGGTGTTAAACGGAGCAGTGCTTTTTTTTCTCAGCATAACTCTTCCGCTCAGGGCGACTATTTGTAAGGTCGGTAAGGTTCTTCAAACTCAAGCTCAGGGTTCTTTAGAGAACAACCCAAGGGCTATTCAAACTCCCTTTAAAGAAATTCTCGCCCATGACCGTTACCGCTTTATCTAAAATTGCATAGTCCATTTGGGCCTTGGCATGAATATGACATTTCGGCAGGATTATGCTATTTGCTATTTTGCACCCTTGTTCAACGACTACCTCTCGGAAAATAATCGAGTTTATCACTTCTCCAGCAATAGTGCACCCACTCGCAATCAATGAATTACTGACTTTGGCGTGTGAAGTGTATTTAGTGGGAGGATAATCCTTGAGTTTGGTATGAATTCGATCTTCTCCCAACCATACTCTGCCTCGAACTTCTAGGTCCAAAAGCTCCATACTTCTATCAAAGTAATCCTGAAGAGAGCGAATCGCCCCAATCGATGAACACGTCGGACTACCGTAAATTTTGAGGGTTTGAAGGTTTGAAGTAATAATATCTAGTAAGTCAATACACCCGATATCACTATGCTTCTCGATAATTTCCAACAAAAGTTTGCGTCGTATTATTAAGATATTGGTAAAACAAGGTTGAATGAGCGTTCCCTTGTCGAGACTTTGTGTGTTTAGTATCTTAGACACCCTATGTTCTTCACCCATCTCAAGAACTAGCTCATTCGTCTGATTATCCAAATTAGCAGCAGTACTTTTATAAATCAAGGTAACGTCGGCATGTTTATCATCATGGAATTCTAGGGCATTCTTAAAATTCATATTATATATTTGATCACCGCTACTGATAACAACATTTTCTGCAAAATCTTTTTGAAAATACTCAATATTATTGTGTAAGTGTCTAATGCAAAACGTATGGTTACCTGAAATACCGTGGACGGCCTCAGGTAAAATAAACAGCCCGCCATCTTTTCTGTCTAAAAACCAGGCTTTACCAGCTCCCAAGTGATCTATAAGCGGTCTATATTGGCGTGGCGTAATCACACCAATCGTCCTTATCCCGGTATTAACCATGCTCGATAACGCGAAATCGATAATTCGATATCTTCCTCCAAAGGGAACAGCTGCTATCGGCCTTTTTAACGCCAGTCCTTGTAAGTTGTCAGTTGTGCTATTTGCATAGATAATTCCTATAGAGTTCAGCATCATTGCTCCTACCTTTCAAATTGTCTAAGCTTAAACCTGTTTCAGATTACTATTTAGGTAAGCATGTTTTTCTATCTACTTGGGAATCCTGCCATTCTGTTCAATGGTTGAACAATTGAACAGGGAAGTTTCTTGGAGGTTATAGGTGATGAACGTAAAATACGGGGTCGAAACCCCGTATGGATCTAATTCTGGCTATCAAGAAATTGATCTTCCACCAGATTTAATAGATTTGAGGGTGTGAGATTTGACAAGGACATGTTAATAATAAGCAAATGGTGTGATGAAATTATGGCTAAATTCTTTAGATTGTGTCAAGATGTTCAGCCTCATTATTTGCTATTATAAGTTTAACGTATTCTTTACGCAAAGTTCATGAGTGGGTAACAAATATAGATTATAATAAATATAACAACCCACGCTCTCATCCAACTACCCTTCCTAGTGAAGGGATTTTTTCTTTAGATTTAAGGCACATTCGAGAAAATAACCAAGGCGTCTTTGACTTGTTATTTTCTTTCGTATGCCTAATTTTAACATGTGTATGTAAAGAAATATCTACTAGTGTGTTAAATTAATGTTAATGAGCAATAAAGAAATCAGTTCTAAAGTACTTATTTGCTAAGGGTGACCTTATGAAGAAAAGGAAGACCTTCGAAGATGATCTCCGGAGGTCTTCCTTTTCTGACCTGAGCAGATAACTAAATATTACCTTGAGGCGAGAATTACCTATCGCTTTTAGTGTTATTAAAGAAGTCTTCGATACCACAGCATATCCCCGTAGCAATATTTTGTCTAAAAGCATCGCTACCCAGTTTTTTCTCTTCATCAGGATTGGAGATAAATGCTGCTTCGGTTAGGATTGCTGGCATAGTGGTATTTTTTATTACATAAAACGCAGCTTCGTTCACTCCCCGATCCGTTGTGCCCAAGTATTTCAGCAACTCGTCTTGTACATTATCAGCAAGTTGTTCACCTTTGTCTGACTGAGGATTATCTGAACTATAGTAAGTAGCCGTTCCACACACCGACGGGTTACTGAACGAGTTGTTATGGATACTAACGAAGATATCGGCGTTGGCCTTGTTGGCTGTATCAACTCGACACTGTAAATCATTAATTGTAGTAAAATTTGCACAAGCGGGTGAATTATCTGTAGTTCTAGTCATGACTACATTTGCCCCTGCAGCTTCCAAATCACTCTCCAGTAGCAAGGCAATAGCTAAGGTATTATCTTTTTCCAAAGTACCGGATGGTCCAATAGCACCGGTATCTGGGGTCCCGTGGCCTGGGTCTATCGCAATTGTTTTTCCGGCTAGCGAAGTTGTCGAAGCAGGTGTTGTGGAGGAGGTCGTAGAGGAAGTTGTGGAGGTAGAAGTCGTTGGAGGATTTGGAGAAGAGCTTGTAGTCGAAGCTTGTACATTTTTAACAGCTAGATACTGCCCGAGAACCCAACCAGTTTGATTATTGTAGGTGACGTTATACCAATTGCTGGCGTTTTTAGTAATTATATCTACCTGAGAATTTGTTGGTATCGAGGTAATTATGCTTGAGCCAGTATTGGCTGACGCTCGAAGGTTAAGTGCTGAAGCTGCAGTTACAATTCCAACGGATTTCTGGTTAGGGTCAGTAGTGGAGACCGCAGGCTGAGGTGCTTCAATACT
>Ga0209415_10012731_pt1 | contig 13971 bp, 11 predicted proteins | sample PeaSoiSIISIP2007_FD_187696 | JGI IMG/M metagenome (GOLD analysis project Ga0209415, IMG submission 187696) | Peat soil microbial communities from Weissenstadt, Germany - SII-SIP-2007 (SPAdes) (version 2) | ecosystem: Environmental > Terrestrial > Soil > Wetlands > Peat | place: Germany... | reverse complement strand
CGCCGGCGCCCCCCGACGCCTCGCGACCTGCCGCCCGGGCCACCGGGCCCCACCTCCCGACCGGCTCGCCCCCCGGTTGTCGAGCGCCCCCACCATTGCTAGACTGACGGATGCTCCGGCGGGACGAGCTCCCGCAGTCGCCCCAGCCAACGTTGACAGGCCCGTCCGGAAGTGGCGTCGAAGTTTATCCACTCCTGTTCACATCCTGTGGACAAGTGGCGGCGGAAGGCGGAGGTCGGTTTGTGGCTTCGGCGCATGGGCGACGCGAGGTGCGGCGTTGACGGTCGGAGCCGATGACGGCATCGTCCCGACCGCGACCGACCGCGCCTCCGCCCAGCAGGTGTGGAGCTCCGCCCAGGAGGAGCTCCGCTTCCAGCTGGCACGGCCCAGCTATGAGACCTGGCTGGCCACCGCCACCCTCGTCGACAGCGACGGCCAGCGCTTCCTGATCGGGGTTCCGACCCGGCTCGCCCGCGACTGGGTCTCCGAGCGCTTCGTCTCGGTGATCGAGGAGGTCCTTTCCGGGCTTCTCGGGCATGAGTGCCAGGTGGAGATCACCGTCGACCCCATGGCCAGCCCCCCGCGCGACGAGCCGGCGCCGCTCAGCGATTCCGACCTGGCCCCGGAGACGGACCTGGCACCCGCCGGCGAGTCCCGGCTCAACCCGAACTTCACCTTCTCGAGCTTCGTGGTCGGCAACTCCTCGCGCTTCGCCCACGCCGCGTGCCGTGCCGTCGCCGACGCTCCCGGCAAGGCCTACAACCCGCTCTTCCTGTACGGCGGTGTCGGTCTGGGCAAGACCCATCTCATGCACGCCATCGGCCACGCGGTCCGCGAGGGCCACCGGCGCTCTCCGAAGGTCGCCTACATCACCTCGGAGAAATTCACGAACGAGATGATCGCTGCGATCCAGGAGAACAAGACCAACGACTTCCGCCATCGCTACCGGACCGTCGACGTCCTCCTCATCGACGACATCCAGTTCCTGGCCGGCAAGGACCGCACCCAGGAGGAGTTCTTCCACACCTTCAACGCCCTCCACGAGATCCAGAAGCAGATCGTGGTCAGCAGCGACCGCCCGCCCAAGGACATCCCCACCCTTGAGGACCGCCTGCGCAGCCGCTTCGAGGGCGGCCTGATGGCGGACATCCAGCCGCCCGATGTGGAAACCCGGATGGCCATCCTCAAGACCAAGCTCGGTCCCCACAGCCGGCTGGTCCCGGACGAGGTCTGCAGCTTCATCGCCCATCGCATCCAGCGGAACATCCGAGAGCTGGAGGGGGCCCTCATCCGCGTCCTCGCCCACGCCTCGATCAACGGGCACGCCATCACCCTCGAGATGGCCCAGCGCATCCTCAGCGACATTATTCCGGTGGCCGATGCGCAGCCGCTCAGCATCCCCTTCATCCAGGAGACCGTCGCCGAGTACTACGGCATCGGCGTCGAGGAGATGAAGGGCAAGCGCCGGGACAAGCACATCGTCTTCCCCCGCCAGGTCTCCATGTACCTCATCCGGGAGGAGACCGACTCCTCTCTGCCGGTGATCGGCGACGCCTTCAGCGGCCGGGATCACACCACCGCTCTCCACGCCATCGACAAGATCACCGAGCTGCTCCGTGAGGACACCCGCCTCCAGAGCGACGTCCGCCTGCTGCGCCAGCGGCTCCACTCCCATGGCTGACACCCGCTCCGCGGCACCCATCCCCAGGGGGCCGGGAGCGGCTCCGAACGCCCTCGGGACGGAGGCCTCCCGGACCGGGGACAACGCCTGTGGAGATCACCGCCCAGGGCTGTGGCAAAGCCGCGGTCCCACCCTCGCCTGGGCGAAAGCTCCGCGGCCAAGGTGGGCCCGTCCCCAGCCCTCCTCCGGTTTTCCCCAGCCCCCTGTATTCAAAAACCGGGGTTATCCCCTGATTGCCCACCCCTATTAATCACCTCTTATCTCTACACTGTCACCACCCAAGGAGTCCTCTCCGGTGAACAACTGGCCCACTGGTATCGGCACACGCTCCGCCATGAGGTGCACGGTCTCCCCCTCGGCACTCAGCGCCTCCTTGAGCCTGGTCTCGCGAGCCGTCTCCCCCCGCTCCACCCTGCCCGTGCTCAGCAACGTCCTCCTCGAAACCGAGGTCGAGGGGCTCCGGGTCACCGCCACCAACCTCGACCTCACCATCAGCGCGCTGGTCGCTGCGACGGTGCATGAGGAGGGGAGGGTGACGGTGCCGGCCCGGCTTCTCGCCGAGTACGTGGCCTCCCTGGACGAGGTCGCCTGCACTATGGAGGTCGAGGAGCGCACCCAGATGCTGCGGATCAGCTCTGGCGTGCAGCGGACCAATCTGCACGGGATCGACGCCGTCGAGTTCCCGCCGCTGCCCGCTCGTGAGACGGCTCCCGCATTCGAGGTGGACGCGGCGGCCCTGCAGCAGGCGATCAGCCAGACCGCCGTGGCCGCGTCCGGTGATGAGCAGACCCCCGTCCTCACCGGGGTCCTGCTTCACGTCGAGGGGTCGCGTCTCACCCTGGTCGCCACCGACCGCCACCGGCTCGCGGTCAAGACGCTCGACGCCCAGGTGACCACCGAGGGCGCCGTCAACGGCGCCGTGATCGTGCCCGCGCGTCACCTCGCCGAGCTCGCTCGGGCCATCAATCCGTCCCGGCCCACGGTGGGAGTCGCCTTCAGTGACGCCCGCAACCAGGTCTTCTTCACCCTCCGAGACATGGAGATCTCCTCGCGGCTCATCGAGGGGAACTACCCCAACTACGCGCAGGTGATTCCGGCTCGCTCCACCACCACGGTGGTGCTGCCCACCGCGCTGCTCCTCAAGAGCGCCAAGACCGCGGCAGTTCTCGCTAGAGATGCCTCAAACCCGGTGAGGCTGCGAGCCGGGAAGGGCGAGCTGGAGCTGATCGCGCAGGCTGCGGAGGTCGGGGACCACGACGCGCCGCTGCCCGCCCGGGTGGAGGGGGAGGAGGTCCAGGTCGCCTTCAACGCCCGCTACCTCCTCGACGCCCTCCAGGCGATCGACGGTGACGACGTCGAGCTGGCCCTCAACGGACCGCTCCAGCCGGCGGTGGTGCGAGCCCAGGGACACGACGACTATCTCTGCGTCATCATGCCAGTGCGGGTGCCCTAGAGGCGACAGGCCTCAGTCTTCAGCTCATGGCGGTGAAGCGAAGGCGCTTGACCGCGTCGGCGCCGAGACGGCCGTTGAGAGCTCGGACGATGGTAGGCATCTCGAGCTGGAGCTGCTGGGCGAGGGCCCCGTTGCGGGTGGCCACCAGCAGGGTGCCGCGCTGGAGCGAGAGGGCTTCGCAGAGCGGAGCCAGAGCGGGCCCGACCACCTCGGCGAAGGCCTCCTTGAGCTGGACCTCGCGCACCTCGCGCTGAACGCCCAGGCGGCGCAGGGCGGTACCGAGCACGTCCGCGATGTGCAGTGGTCCGGGTTCGCGCTCAGGGCGCGGGGGCCGATCGCCGCCGCCGGTCATCGCGCCACCACCGTGCCCTGATGGACCAGGAAGCGCTGCGAGCGCCGCTCGCCGAAGAGCCCCTCCTCGCTGCAGGTGACCATGGTCTGAGGGGCGCCGTCTCCGGATGCGAGCGCGCCGAGCAGCCGCTCCCGCCGAGCCGGGTCGAGCTCGCTCAGCACGTCGTCGAGGAGCAGCAGCGGCATCCGCCCGGATACCTTCCCGACCAGGCGGACCTCGGCGATCTTGGTGGCAAGGACTGCGCTCCGCTGCTGACCCTGGGATCCCGTCGAGCGTGCGGCGCGCTCGTTGAGGACATACTCCATGTCGTCGCGGTGGGGACCGACCACCGTGGTGCCGCGCGCCAACTCCTCCGCGTGAGCCCGGGCGAGCGTACGCCGCAGGGCGGCCATGGCCTCCTCGCGGTCGTCGGTGGCGGTGGCGCCGTGCGGGACGTAGCGCATCTCGAGCGCGTCCGCGGCGTCGCTGATCTCCGCCATCGCGGCGGCCGCCAGGGGGCCCAGCGTCCTCACCAGACCGGTCCGCGCCACCCGGACCTCGGCTCCGTGCAGAACCAGGGCATCGTCGAAGGTGCGGAGGTGGTCGGGCGCATCGCCGCCCTCGAGGTGGAGCCGGCGCAGCAGCGAGTTGCGCTGCTCGAGGACCCGCCGGTAGCGGACCAGCTCGTCCGCCGCGCCCCTGTCGAGCTGGGAGAGCAGGACGTCGAGAAGCCGGCGCCGTGCCTCCGGGCCGGCCTTGACCAGCTGCAGATCGTCGGGCCAGAAGAGGACCACCGGCCAGCGGCCGAGGAGGTCGCGGGGGGCGATCGGATGGCCGTCACTCGACGTGGTCCGCGCGATCCGCGTCTGCGAGTCGACGGGATCGGGGGGATCGGTCCCGGGCTCGCGGACCCGGCGGAGGCGGAGGGCGAGGCTCTCGGACAGCGTCCCCCGCACCAGCAGCGCGTCCACCGCCGCCTCGTCGGCTCCCCAGCGGAGGAGCTCGCCCGCGATGGTCGTCCGGGGCGAACGGGTGAGCAGGAGCGTGGCCACAGCCTCCAGCAGGTTGGTCTTCCCCTGCGCGTTCTCGCCGACGAAGACGTTGAGCCCCGGGCCCAACCGGAGGCTCAGCTCGGCGTAGTTCCGGAAGTTGAAGAGGCGGAGGCTGGCCAGGCCCCCCTCGGGCGATGGGAGGACCTCCTCCAGGGGGCTCACGAGGGTTTCAGGGCCACCGAGCGGATGAGCTCGGCGACCTCGGCGGCGGCCTCGGGGCGGGCCAGCTGTGCCACCGCGGCCCGCATCGAGAGCAGCGAGGAGGATCCGGGCGCCGCCAGCTCGGCCACCTCGTCGACCAGCTCGGCGTCCCCGGGCACGTAGCGGCCGGCCCCGGTGTCGATGAGCCACTCCATGTTGCCCCGCTCCTGACCGGGCAGGAACCAGGTGATGAGCAGGGGGAGCCCGGCGCAGAGCGCCTCTGCGATGGTCCCCGGCCCTGCCTTGGTGACCACGATGTCCGCGGCGGTCATCCACTGGGCCATGTTGGTCACGAATCCGCGCACGACGACCGGACGGTCCCGTCGGTCACGGAGGCCGGCGAGGGCCTCCTCGGCCCGCCGGTTGTGCCCGCAGATCACCACCAGGGAGATGTCCAGCCCGCTGCCCGCGAGCACCCGCGCCCGGCGCTCGATGTCGCCCGAGCCGTCCGCGCCGCTGCAGACGAGCACCGTGAACCGATCGGGGTCGAGTCCGAGCTGGAGCCGCCGGACGCGGCGGGCATCCGGGTCCGAGGCATGGCCGGTGAAGCCGGCATCGACCGGGAGGCCCACCTGGACCAGGCGGTCGGCCGGCACCCGGTTGCGACGGCAGCGATCCAGCCCGCCGGGGGAGGGGACGATCACCAGGTCGACGTCCGGAGAGGCCCAGAAGGTGTGGACGTCCACCAGGTCGGTGATGGCGGTGACGATGGGGACCCGCAGACCGAGCCGGCGTCGCGCGCGCACCGCCGCACGATTGAGGAGAGGGTGGAAGGAGACGACGGCCGCCGGCTTCAGGGAGGTCATCAGCCGCGCGATGGCGGGGTCCACGCTGTGCAGCACGAGCTCCGAGACCCGCACCATGGCCCGGGAGTTGGTGGCGTGGAAGAGACCGCCCCACACCCAGGGGGCTCGCTGGATGAGCGGGCCGTACAGTGAAGCGGTACGTCCCAGGAGGCGGGGCGACGCCGTGGCGAACGGGTCGACGATCTCCACCGTGAACTCGCCGGGGTGGGCGACCCCCAGGTAGTGGCTGACCGCGGTCGCGGCGGCCCGGTGCCCGCCGCCGGTATCGGCGATCAGGAAGAGGAGTGGGCGGGACACGGCTGCTGAGACTAGCAGGGTGCGGAAGAGCCCCCGGCGGTCCTGACGCCCCCATCCTGGGCGATGCGGGTGTCGGCTCACCGGCCTGGGAACGACATCCCTCGCCGGGGGCTCTTCCGCACTCTGCTGGCGAAGCCGACGGTCGGAAAGGAAGCCGCGGGCGCGTTCAGCCGCCGAAGGAGACGGTGAGAGCCTCGAGTCCCGCGGGCAGCGCGGTGAGCGGGAGCGGCCCCGAACCGTCCGCGTTGGCGATCACGGCCTCCTCGACGCCGGGCGCCAGGGTGGTGATGTAGGCGATCTGGCGGCCGCTCGGCGCGACACCGGCGCTGTCGGGATCGGGGTCGCCGAGCCCGGCCCCGAGGGGCGAGACCATCCCGGTCCCGATGTCGAGCGCGCCGAGCTGAGGCGAGCCGGGCGGAGCGTTGAGAGCCACCACCAGGGTGGCACCGTCGGTGAACCCCACCGGGGTGAGCGGGGCTCCGATTCGGGAGGCGGGCCGGCTGCCTGCGGGGTCGACCACCCAGGTGGCGGGAATCGGGCTGGAGGACGAGGTCACCTGCATGGCCAGCTCCTCCCCCTGCGGGGCCGCCACCAGGTGGTTCGCGCTCCCGATGACCCCCGGAAGCGGGTATCGGGCGCCGATCGACGGGTTCGCCAGGTCGACGTGGGCGGGGCTGGTGGTGGTCGCCGCCACCGGGATGGCGAGCGCCTCGCCGTCCGCGGTCCAGACCGGTGGGCCGCTCGGCGGCGAGCCCGCAGGGAGCTGGGAGAGGGTGCCGGAGGCCGGGTCGTACAGCTGCACCGTCGAGTTGGAGGCGACGAAGGCGAGCGTCTGGCCGTCGGGCGACCAGGCCGGCGAGGTGGCGCCGGTCAGGTCCAGCTGGTCGAGCCCGTTCTGGACGTCGATGATCCGCAGCACCGGCGGCTGATTGAGACGGGTGACGTCGGTCTGCACGACGGCCAGCCACTGACCCCCCGGGGCGAGGCTCGCGCTGTCTATGACCGCGGCCGGCTGCCCGGGCCCGACCTCACCGCAGTCGTCCGGGTCGGTGCAGACGGGCACGGTGTCGAGGACCTGGGCGGGGATGGGAAGGCCGGTGGCGGGCGCGGTGAGCTGGGCGAGCATCACCGTGGTGGCGTCCCCCAGGCTGGGCCCAGCCAGGACTAGGAGGTGCCCCGCCGCCAGCAGCGTGGTGGTCCGGAAGTGGACGGTGATCGGGGACGAGATCGGTTGACCGAAGGCGTCGGTGGCCCGGCGGCTGACGGTGAGGGTGTACGCGGTGCTCGGGGCCAGCGGGCGATCCGGGATGACCTCGAACTGGCCGAGGTCGAGCCGGTTGCGGACCACCTCGAGGCCGGTCACGGCCGGGCTGAGAGAGACCGCGGCGGCCAGCGCGGACGCGGACATCGCCCGCGAGAAGGAGAGCAGCAGCGGGGTGTCACGAGCCACGCTGGCACCGCCACCCGGGGTCGCCGAGGTGAGCACCGGGGCCGCGGCGCTGGTCAGGTTCCAGATGTGGTCGAGGGAGTTGACGTTGCCGTTGACCGAGGTGACGCCGGCGCCCAGGGTGAAGGTGTACTCGGTGTTCGGGGCGAAGAGGGCGCCGGGATGACGCAGCACGAAACCCGACTCGCCGGTGAGCCAGGTGATCCAGCAGGGGGCGCCGGGCCGGGCGGTGAAGGCCGCCACCAGGTTGCACCCGGTGAGCCCGACCCTGGAGTCCTTCGACTCCACCACGCTGAGACGGGTGGCCACGCTCTGGTGGATGACCGGCTGATCGAAGACGACCTCGACCGTGGCGTTGGCGTCGAGCTGGGTGGAGCCCGCGAGCGGGTTCAGCTGCACGATCTGAGGTGGAGCGCTGAAGCACCCGGTGAGCAGCACCGAGGGTGCCAGGAAGGCGATGCCGAGGGGGATGACCCGGAGCCGGGACAGACGGCGGCGGGGGCTCAATAGGCGCGGGAGAGGGCGGTCTCCACGTCGATCGCCGCCAGGGCACCGGCGCCGCTCTTCACCTCGATCCGGGCCGCCTTGTCGGTCGCGATCTTGCCCACCCCGGTGGTTGCCGTGCTCAGCGCAGGGTTGGTCTGCGTGTAGGCGCCGAGGACGTGGCCGTGGCTGAGCATGATGATCCCGACGTCCGAGCTCCCCACCACCAGCACGGCTCCGTCCACGCCCTCCTCGGTCAGGTAGGCGAGCAGCGCGTCGAAGTTCACGAACCGCCCCAGGAGGCCGGTGTAGAGGAGGGGGGAGGTCAGCAGGATGCCGATCCCCTCCACGATCTCGCTCGCCAGGTCGATGACGTCGAGGACCCCGGTCCCCGCGTCCATGCTGCGCCGGATCGCCTGGAAGGCGCCATCACCGGACCGGGCCCCGGGGGCACTGCAGCGCGCGTCGAGGAGGTGGCCCTGATGAAAGAGGAGCATCGCCGAGAAGTCGGGGGCGGTGAGTCGCACATAGCCCGTGTGCTGGTCACCGCGCAGGGTGCGGAGGAGCTTGGGGAAGTCGACGAAGGCGCTCTTCAGCCCCTCGTACTGGACCTGGCCCGCCGGCAGGGGATACATGATGTCGAGCGGCTCGACCGCCGGAGCTCCCATGACCCCCACCTGCCCGCGCTCCGCGGCCGGCGCCGGGGGAGGCTCGGGGCGGGGCGCGCTCCCGACCGGGACCGCGGGCTCCGGCCGGTACGCGGGGGCCGGCGCGGGAGCGAGGGCCGGGGCCGGGGCCGGCCGCTGTGCAGCCGGCTGGTAACGCGCCGGCGCGGGGGCCGGGGCGCTCAGGGTCGGAGCCAGGGTCGGAGCCGAGGTCGGAGCCGAGGTCGGAACCGAGGTCGGAACCGGGGCCGTGCCCGGGGCGGCGGGCGCCGGGGTGGATTCCTCGGTGGGGGCGGGAGCGGGTGCGTTCCACGGCGAGTAGCCGGCGGCCTGCTGCTCCGTCGCGAAGTCGGGCACCGCCGACGTCCAGGCGGGCTCCGGGTATCCGCCACCGGGCTCGCTGTAGGTGCCGATCCCGTAGTCCTCCGCGGGCTCGTAGGCGGCGCCGGCCCAGCCGGCCTGCTCCTCGGCACCGGCGGGAGGAGCTTCCGGCGTGCGCCGCTCCGCCTCGGCGATCAGCTCGGCGGGGGACGACTTGATCGTCTCCTCGGGCGGGAGCTTGGCGCGGGGGTCGAATCGGAAGGTGCCGTCGTGCCAGGTCAGCGCGTTGAGGACCACGTCCTCCCCCTGCCCCGACGGGCCGGCGGCGTGGAAGAGGTGGCCGAACAGGAAGAAGAGCGATGCGGTGTCGTTCTCGCTCTCGAGCGCGAGGGCACCCGTCGCGCGTTCCGTCTGCATGGTCTGGAGCAGGGTTGCCAGGCCAGATTCCTGCAGCAAGCCCTGAGTCTGCACAGGCCCTTCTCCGTGTGGGGATAGATCTGCCGCAAGGGCGGAATGAAAATCTGAGTTCGGCCGTATAGTAACAACCCCGCGCCCGATGCGCGGCGGTCTTGCCAAGGCGAGCAAGGGGGCCGGTGGGCCGGACCCGACCGGGCCCCTCCTGGAAACCGTCTAGACTGAGGACGTGGGCACTCCTACGATGCCGGTACGCCGACACGGCTGCGGCCTCGCTCCCTTGTCCAGCCTCACCGCAGCCGCGGTGGGCCCGGCACCCGCCGGGGGGCGGCAGGCGCGGGTTGTCTGAGCCTCCCGCATCGGGGTCGACGGAACAGCCCGGCCAGGTCCGGTCCGCCTTCCCGTCCTATGAGGAGCTGTCGGCCGACCTGATCGAGGCACTCGATCAGGCGGGACTCTTCATCGAGGACGTTCGGCACCATCTGGAGCCGTCGGTGGGGGAGCGCCGTTTCGAGTGCACCATCCGGCTCTCCGCCAACGAGCCGCCGTCGCGCTACCACGTCCACCTCAGCTTCGTCTGGGACGCCCTCCTGACCTACATCGCGGCCTACGGCGCCGGTGCCGACTGCGACCTCTACCACGACGACGACGAATCCGAGGACTGCCCCCACCACCAGCTCCCGCCCCAGCCCTTCGTCGAGCTGGAGGCGGAGTTCGTCCTCGGCGACGGAGGCTACGAGCTGCATGACGTGGCCGAGATCTCGGCGTGGGTGGAGACGGTCCAGGAGCTGCTGGCCAAGGTGTTCCGGGACGAGGACCGCCCCTCGGTCCACGTCGGGATCGCCTCCCTGGGATCGACCACGCTGGTCGAGAAGTTCACCGCCGAGCACTCGTGGCTCCTCGATTTCGAGCAGCCGCCGGACGTCGAGGGGATCGCCCGCCAGATCCTGACCGCGCTGCGCCTGGTGCCGCAGCTCGCCGACCGCCTGCCGATCTGACCCGCGGCTCACCCCGCTCCCCTACCTCCCGCCGCGCTGACCCGCAGCTCATCACGCTCGCAGTCCGGCCGCCACCTCGGGGTCGATCTCGGCGACCAGCCGGTGCCAGAACGGACGCAGTGGGAGCTCGGGATGGGGCACCGCGGGGTCCGCCCGGCTCGCGATCTCGCCATGCCGGCCGAGCAGGATGAGGTCGGCGTCGGCGCGCCGCGGGCCCCAGCGGTAGGTGGGCCGCCGTCCGCAGGCCTCCTCCGCAGCGGCGCACGCCGCCAACCAGCGGTGGGCGGTCCACGGCTCGGGGCTGCGGGCCAGGATCACCTGATTGTGGAAGTCGCCCTGGGCGACGACGCCGACCGGGAGGGTGAGGATCTCCGTCGACGCCCCCTCCACCGCCATCCCGGAGGACTGCAGGGCGTCGCGGAGGCAGCCCAGGGCGCGTCCGCGGTGGCCGACGTTGCAGCCCAGGGCGATCCAGGCCCACGGGGAGATCGGAGAGGCGGGCGGCGAGGCGGGCGGCGAGGCGGGGCCGCTCATCCGGTGGGCCCCGGGGAGGGCGCCCGGCGCACGGTTTCGGGGACCTCGCGCAGCACCGCGTCGGCGACCCGCAGACCTCGGTGGATCGCTGCCACGTCGTGGACCCGCACCATCTCCGCCCCGGCCGCGACGGCCAGCACGCAGAGCGCCAGGGTGCCCTCTACGCGCATCTCCGGCGGGGCGCCGTCGAGGAGGAGGCCGATGGTCGACTTGCGCGACACACCGAGGAGCAGCGGGCGGCCGATACCGCGGAGCTCGGCCAGGCGCTGCATCAGCTCGAGGTTCTGAGCCGGCGTCTTGCCGAAGCCGAAGCCCGGGTCCGCCACCACCCGGTCGGCTCCGATGCCGTGGCGTGCGGCGACCACCAGCGACTCCCGGAGTTCGCGGGCTACCTCCGCCACCAGGTCGGAGTACTGGTGGCCGCGGCGGTTGTGCATGGCCACCAGGGCCACGTCCGGGTGGGCGGCGAGCACCGGCGCCATCTGCGGGTCCCCGCGCAGGCCCCAGATGTCGTTGACCATGGTGGCGCCGGCGGCGATCGCGGCCCGGGCCACCTCCGCCTTGCGGGTGTCGACCGAGATCGGGACCGGGAGCCGGCCGGCCAGCGCCTCCACCACCGGGACCACCCGGAGCAGCTCGGTGGGCGCGTCCACGGGAGCCGAGCCCGGCCGTGTCGACTCGCCGCCCACGTCGACGAGATCGGCTCCCTCCGCGACCATCCGCTCGGCGAGGGCCACCGCCGCGCCCAGGTCCCCGGCGAGGCCGTCGCCCGAGAACGAGTCGGGGGTGGCGTTGACGATCCCCATCACCAGCGTCCTCGCGCCGAGCTCGAGCTGGCGGTCCCCGCAGCGGAGCCGGGCTCGATGGCCGCCGGACGCGAGCGAACCGGCGAGCGCACCCGAGAGCGCACCCGCCAGGGCCTGGGTGGGAGGGCCCCCTCCGCCCAGGCGCGAGGCCACCGCCAGCAGCGAGTCCGGCGGGCCGAGCAGCACTGTCCGGCGGCCGTCCGGGGCGGTGACGGCCCGCCCTCCCTCGGCCTGGATCGCCCGCTCCAGCGCCCGGGCCTGGCCGGGCGCGAGCCCCTCGATCGCGACCGCCTCCGCGGCGGCGTCCGGAGCGTGGAGCGACGTCCCCGCCGGTCCGGCCACTGCCTCCAGGGCTCGCTCCAGAGAGCCGGACCCACCCGGCGTGAGCGGCCGGACGTTGTGACGGAGAGCCGCCTCGGCCGCGGCGAGGGCGGTGCTCACCATCCGCGCCCCCGCTCCACCCGCCGGGGGTCAGTAGCCATCGGCGTGCAGGGTCGGGTGGTCCATGCCCACCGCATGCCCGACCTCGTGCAGCACGGTGCGGCGGATCTCCTCCGAGAGGGCGGCCCGGTCACGACACCAATTCTCGATGTTCAGCTGGTAGATCTCGATGGCGGCCGGATTGAGCTGCCCCCAACCGCCGGCGACCCCGTAGACGTTGCCCAGCCAGTAGCCGAGCGCGTGGGGGTCGAGGTGCCGGTCGATCACCATCTCCAGGGCGGGAAGTGGCGCCACGGCGATCTCGGTGCCGGTGTCCTCGAGGAAGTCGACCACGGGGGAGGGCAGCACCGGCAGCACCGCCCCGGCGATCGCCTCGAACTCGCCGGCACTGATCCGGAAGGGGACCACGTACCTGACCGGGTCGAGGTGCGCGGCGCGGCGGAAGCAGTCCTCCGCGTTCTCCCCGCCGCTCCACTGGCGCGCCTCGCCGAGCGCGAACCAGGCGTCGGCCGAGCCCGGCTCGAGGCGGGTGAGGCGCGCCAGCGACTCCGCCGCCTCCGCCGGCGCGCCGGCCCGCAGCGCCATCTCCCCCCGGGTCTCCCAGACCTCGGGCTCGTCGGGCGCCAGCGCGCAGGCGCGGCGCGCCACGGAGAGTGCCTCCGCGAAGCGCTCGCGCTCCTCGAACCGGTCGATCCGCTCCAGGAGCCGGGTCAGCGGGTCACCGGCCATGCCGCCCGCATCCTGGGCGGCGCCATCGACCCGTCCGCCGGCTCGGGGGGTCGGACCGGGCCCCGGCCCAGCCGCTCGGGTGCCACATGGCCGGAGTGTATCCCCGGAGGCTTGGCGCCGTGCCCAGGCGCCACGCCCTCCGTGCCTTCCGGCGAGCTCGGCGCGGGCCCGCGTCTGGCGTCGCCCAACTGGGCAGCGGGCCCGTTTGTGCGGCCAGTACATGTCTGGAGTGCCCGCAGAGCCCTAGCCTGAGCTGGCAAGAGTTGGGCGTCCTGACAGGACGGCAGGGGAGGTCCTTGAGCGCGATGCTACTGGCACAACTGGTCCCAGATCCGAGCTGGTTGAACTCGGGGGACAACGCCTGGCAGATAACTGCCGCGACGCTGGTCGGGATCATGAGTGTCCCGGGGCTCGCGATCCTCTATGCGGGGATCATGAAGCGCAAGTGGGCCGTCAACTCGGCAATGATGGTGCTCTACGCGTTCGCCATGACGCTCATCGTCTGGACGCTGTTCGCGTACAACATGAGCTTCGGGCACCCGGGCATCGGGACGCTGGTGGGCAAGCCCGCGACCGTGCTGAGCGCCAACAGCCTGGAGCAGCAGGCCCAGATCCCGCTCCTCAACGGGCTGATGCCGCCGATCCGGTTCCCGCTCAGCTCCATGGTCTACTTCCAATTCGTCTTCGCGGCGATCACCGTGATCATCCTCGGCGGCTCGGTGCTGGGCCGGATCAGCTTCAAGGCCTGGGCCATCCTGGTTCCGCTGTGGATCACCCTGGTCTACTCGGTCGGAGCCTTCAGCATCTGGGGCGGCGGCTGGCTCTCCCAGATGGGGGCGGTGGACTTCTCCGGCGGTTACGTGATCCATGTGGCCGCCGCGGTCTCCGGGTTCACGGCGGCGGCGGTCATCGGTCCGCGGCTGCTCCGCGACCGCCAGCACACCAGCCCCAGCAACCTGATCATGGCGGTGGCCGGCGGTGGGCTGCTCTGGCTGGGCTGGAGCGGCTTCAACGGAGGTGACCCCTACTTCGCCAACGCCGACGCCGGGGCCGCCATCCTCAACACCCACCTCTGCACCGCCACCGCGCTCTGCACCTGGGTGATGTGGGACGCTCTCCGGTTCAAGAAGGTCAGCGTGGCCGGGGCCATCAACGGCATGGTGGCCGGCCTGGTGGCGATCACCCCCGCGGCCGGCTTCATCGACGGCTATGCGGCGCTGGTGCTGGGCGTCCTCGCCGGCTCGCTGCCCTGGATCACCATCAACGTCGCGCCCCGGTTCGCGCTCTTCCGCCGGGTCGACGACACCCTCGG
>Ga0209415_10012730_pt1 | contig 13973 bp, 11 predicted proteins | sample PeaSoiSIISIP2007_FD_187696 | JGI IMG/M metagenome (GOLD analysis project Ga0209415, IMG submission 187696) | Peat soil microbial communities from Weissenstadt, Germany - SII-SIP-2007 (SPAdes) (version 2) | ecosystem: Environmental > Terrestrial > Soil > Wetlands > Peat | place: Germany... | reverse complement strand
AGCAGCATTCGCGCGCCGAAGCGCACATCCTGCACAATCGATTCCAGCCACGGCATGAGCTCGGGGGCGTCAGCGCTGACCGTAGGGAGACGGTCCACGAGCACGAGCTTGTCCCCGAGCTCGACGACGGTGACTGTGGGCAGCATCACAACCTTGACAGCGACGGTCAAAGACACCTCTGTGGGAACCAAGACGGCCCCGACGGGGACGATTTCTTGGAGCGACGGTGGGAAGGGAGGCACCTTCAGCCCCGCGACGTGCACGCTTTCGCAGACGGGTCCCGATTCGAGCAAGTGCAATGTGACTTACACCACCTCCTTAGCGCCGGCGGGGTCAATCAAGATCACCGCTGCCTACGCCGGAGACGGCTCGCACTCCAAGAGTTCGGCTTCGGCCACATTCACAATCAGCAAGCGGACCACGACTACGGCGATCAACCCAAGCAGCGCGTCTGTCGGCTCCCGGACGCCGACAAAGCTCGTGGTGACCGTCACTGACACGAGCCCAGGCACCCCCAGCGCGCCGACGGGCAGCGTCACCTGGACCGCCAGCGTGTTCGGCGGAAGCTTCACCAGCGGGAAGTGCACTCTCTCCGCCATCAGCGCGACACAGAGCCAGTGCAGCGTGACCTACACCTCCCCGTCCAAGGCAGGGACGGTGACGATAACGGCTAGGTACAACGGCGATTCCACTCACCTCACCAGCTCCGGAATATCTAGGCTGACTGTCGCATAGACCTCAGGTCATACCCGGAATCCGCACATGAATCTCAAAATCAGGGATGTGAAGCAGCGATTCACGAGGTTCTTATGCTATGTAAATGTGAAAAACCAAGAGATTACATAGATATTTGCCGTGAAGGCATGTTGGAGTTCTAACAAAAACGCGTTCATTTGTCCAATTGTTTTCATCTTATCATACTTCGAAAACAGTTTTATTTTCATACTAAGGATGCCTCGCGGGCTCGCGAAGCTTGACGAGGAGAACTATGGTCGACGTAATGGCAGATATCCTCCGCGTTGCCGCACATCCGTGCTCCAAGACGCAGATCCTCTACGCCGCGAACCTGAGCTACGAACAGGCCAAGAAGTACACCGACCTCCTCGTGGACTGCGGGATGCTGGGCAAGCTGGAAGCCAACGGGAACGGCGGCGAGAAGTACATGACCACTACGAACGGGGCTGGTTTCCTCTCGCAGATGTCGCGCCACGGGAGCATCTCACCCGGCGAGAGCTCGGTGTGGGAAAGGAAGAACGCGCACAGCTGAGCACCACTTCTCCGACCTTCTATAAACCTCCGGCCCTTTTCGCCTCTCTTTCGACGGCGCCTGTGTTGGATGTCCAAGTCCAGCTGTTCTAGAACAGCTGTTCTAGAGCCCGGGTTCCCTAGCAGCCGTTGCAATTCACTGATATACATTCGAGATACGGACCCACAATCTATGAGCGTCACCAAGCTCAGACGGTTCCTTAGTGTGAACAAGGGAAAGACGGGGCACGTGTATGAATCCGATGACCTAACACAAACAGAAGGTAATCAAACAACTCAGTCGGTCAGAAGAGCACTAGCTTCCCGGATGGCGAAGTCGAGGAGGAACGGTTCCTGGTTCAGGCTCAGCGGGTTGGAAAGGGGGATCCTTTCACTCTCGCTGCGCTTGAAGGTCACGTTCGAGAGCGCAGCGCTTTCGAAGGCTTTGGTGTCGGTGCTCAAGAGGCTGGCCGACCTGGGGGATGCTGTGTATTCGCAGCTGCTCGCAGGGACTAAGTTGGCTTGTTCCTTCGCAGACGCAGCGGTAAGCTGGGGTCACCAAGACGCGGGTGCTTGGAGGACTGACCGGAGCTTTGCCCTATTCCTTGGGCGAGTGGTCGCAGGCGTGAAGGGCTATCGCTGACCTGACCTCACCGCATCTAGCGGGCACATCGCCTCACTCGGAAGATCGCCTCTTCCGGATTTCGAGATTTTCAAATTGAAGGCCGTAATACTTGTCGGGGGCGCGGGCACGAGGCTCCGGCCGCTGACATACGTGATGCCGAAATGCCTCTTGCCGGTGGGCGGGATGCCCCTCCTCGAGTGGACGATAAAGTACCTGGGCTCCCACGAGATAACGGAGTTCGTCGTCTGCGTCGCCTACCTGAAGAGGCAGATAATCAGCACCGTCGGCGACGGTTCGCGCCTCGGAGTGAAGATAGAGTACGCGGAGGCCGAGTCCCCCATGGGGACCGCGGGGCAGCTCAAGACCGCCGAGCCCTTCATCGACGACACGTTCCTCGCCATGAACGGGGACATCGTGACCTCCCTCAACGTCCGGAACCTGATACGGACGCACAAGGAGCTGGGAGGGACGGGCACGATCGCGCTCAAGAGCTTCGACGTCAAGGTCCCGTACGGGCACGTAACAGCCGGCGAGGACTCGGTCATCCACAAGTTCGAGGAGAAGCCGACCCTTCACCTGATGGCGAACGCTGGGATCTACGTCCTCGAAAAGTCGGTCTTCGGGGCGATACCCTCAGGCAGGCCTTGCAGCCTCGAGACGGAGGTCTTTCCCGCCCTGCTCGAGCGGGGCGAGAAGCTCAACTCGTACTACGAGGAGGCTTACTGGAACGACGTCGGCACTATGGGCGACTTTGAGAAAGTGAACGACGAGCTCCTGGCGATGCAAACACGAGTCGGCGCGCCTGCAAGCCCAGCATGAACCCTACCGCTGCACGGGCCTCGGTCCTAGTGCTCTCGTTCCTCGTCCTCGGGGTCTCGGGGTTGGTAACGTCCGCCGTCTGGTCCTTCCTTTCCCCCCTGCAAACGCTGCCTCGGGCGCTCGTCTCGCTCCTGGTCTTTGTCACCGTCTACTACCTCGGGGCCAACCTTCTCTTCTGGAGGGCGATACTCCGGATCTCGCCCTCGCCTTACTCCCAGCGGGCTTGACCCCTATCCTCTTGCTCCTGGCGGTCGGCGCCACCGGGGTGACCTCCTACGACCTGACCCGCTTCTTCTCGAAGAAGTTCGTCGCCCTCGGCATCACGGGCATCGACATACACAAGCTGGACAGGCCCATCACGGCTGAGATGGGGGGCGTCTCGGTCCTCCTGGCCGTGTCACTCGGGTCGGCGATAGTGATGGGATTCGACGGCGACCGGAGCTTCCTCTTCCTCGCGGGCGTCAGCACGGTCTCTCTGGCGGGGCTCGTGGGCGTCGCAGACGACAAGCTGGAGCTGAGGCAGAGGGACAAGACAGTCCTCATCGCTGCGGCGAGCGCGCTCCTCAGCCTCTCGCTCGCAAGCAGGGACTCCGTCTACTTCCCGGTGCTCGGGACGGTCCCCTTCGGCATCCTATACCCGCTCCTTGTAGTCCCGATCGCGATAACGACCTCTGCCAACTTCAGCAACATGCTCGCCGGGTTCAACGGCCTCGAGGCCGGGATCGCGGCGATATCCGTCGGCGTCATGACCTTGCTCTCGGCCATCACGGGGAGCCTCGACGGGGCCCTCCTGGGGGTGCTCCTCCTGTTCGCGTATCTGGGCTTCCTCGTCCTGAACTGGTATCCCGCCAAGATATTCCCGGGGGACACCGGCACCCTGATGTTCGGCGCTGGGATCGCGGCGATAGGGCTCATCGCCCACCTCGAGATCGCGGCCGTGGTACTCTTCATGCCGGCCGCGCTCGACTTTGCGCTCAAGCTCACATCGAGGAATCCCTTCGGGCAGAGGAGGGTCTTCGGGAACACCCAGGTGAACCCGGACGGCACGCTGGCTCCCGCCGGCTACCCCGCCCTGGTGCACGCTTTCATGAGGGTGGCTCCCACGAAGGAGAGGACCCTCGTGCTCTCTGTCCTTGCCATGGAAGGCATGTACGCAGTCCTGGCTATCTTGGTCACCCTTGTCCACTTCTGACCCGGTGAAACCGATGTCCGCAAAGACTCCGAAGAAGGTAAAGAAGATCTGGGTGGCGATGAGCACCCCGTTCCAGGCCAACTTCTTCGCCCCCCTCATCAAGACGCTCGAGAACGAGTACGAGTTCCTGGTCACCCCTCGGAACCACGACCACATCTTCTCCATCCTAAAGGCCAAGAAGATCGACTTCGTCCCGGTGGGGAAGCACGGGGGCAAGGAGCTCCCCGACAAGCTCGAGGCCTACGCCCAGACCATCGAAGAGATGATCCCCATCGTGAGGAGGGAGAAGCCCGACCTGCTCCTCACCGAGAGGTGGCCGGAGGCCGTGAGGGTGGCGTTCGGCTTCGACATCCCGGCCTGGACGATTTTCTACGACGAGAGGGAGAGCCACGTCAACCAGATGGTCTTCCCCATCTCGAGCAAGGTCTTCGCGCCGAAGTTCTACACCCTCCAGGACCTCTACCGCAACGGCGTCTCGGACCCCGAGAAGATCGTCTGGTTCAACGGATTCCACACCTGCTACCTGAAGGGCGAAACCCAGACCCACGAGAACGCCTACAGCAAGTTGGGCGTCAAGCCCCCGATAGTGCTCGTCCGGCCTGAGCCCGAGTTCGCCACCTACTTCCCGTCTCACAAGCCCGTCCTCGAGACGACAGTCAGCAACATCGCCAAGAGCGGCATCGCGAGCGTCGTCGTGATGCCTCGCACCGAGAGCCAGATGGCCAGGTACAGGCGGATGGACATCCCGATAGCGGACGAGTCGACCTCCATGTGCCCGGTCGCCAACGCAGACCTGGCGCTCGGAGCCGCCGAGACCATGCTGATGGAGGCGCTCGTCCTTGGGAAGCCCGCGGTCAGCGCCATCTACTGGACGCTCTCCAAGCCCGTGATGGAGCTCCACCGCTACATCCCCCATTCCACCGACCCGAAGCAACTGGTCGACCACGTCGAGAGGCTGCTCGGGAGCGACGAGACCAGGTCTTTCAAGGAGAAGGCGTCGCTTCTCGTGAGGAACATGGACAACCCCATCGCGATAATGATCAACGAGATCAGGAAGCTCAACGCGGCCCCAGAAGAGGTCCAGCTAAAGAGGCGGTCGAGGATGGAGATACTCCTGGACATCATCCAGGCGAGCTCCGTCCAGCCCCTCAGGCCCACTCACATCATGAGGGCAGCGAACATCTCCTACAACGAGCTAAAGTCGATAGTCGACAGCCTCGAGACGAAGGGTCTCATAACCAGCGAAGAGACGTTCGGGGGTAAGTACTACCAGGCCACGAGCGACGGGCTCAGGCTCCTAGAAGAGTACCGGTCCTTCAAGGACAGGCTCTTCGGGGCCTAGGGCGCAGGTGTCATCCTTATGGTGGTAAGGAGTTCCTCCTTCACGCTCGCGAAGCAGAAGGAGGCTCCCTCCACCAGGGCGTCACCACACCCCGTCTGCAATACGCCCGTACGTGATTTAAGGCCTGAGAAGGTCGAATTCACGTGTATGGGTGTGAAATTCACATTTTATTAATTTCAGCTTCAGGTGTGTGAAGTGGGAATTCATCTCAAGAGGACGGCAAAGGCCCTCGTGCTAGACGCTGCGGCAGCCCCTATCCTGTCGTCGAGCGGGTCTTTGACCCGGGCCACGCTGCAGAGGCTGAAGATCGGGTTCGAGCCCCCTGGTGCCGTCGTGGGGGCGTCTTGGCCGGAGCGCGCCGCAGCGTGCGTCTCTGTCGACTTCGACGTGACGAAGGCTGGGCGTGAGGGCCCCAACCGGACGGGGACCTTTGCCCTGGTGGAGCTCAGCGAGAAGTACGGCATACCCCTAACGTGGGCCATCTGCGGCAGGACCGCGGAAGAGGACCAGAAGGCCTACTCCAGGATCCTGGACTCCACCGAGGAGCAGGAGATAGGGATCCACACGTACTCCCACATCGACGCATCCCGCTCCGGCGCGGAAGTGCTCGAGGCAGAGATAACTAGATGCGTCGCCACGCTAGGCCTACGCTCGGTTCCTCGCACCTTCGTCTTCCCGTGGAACAGGGAGGCCCACTTCGACGTCCTGAAGAAGATGGGGTTCCTGGTCTACAGGGGCGACCAGAGGGTCGTGGGTGGTCTCTCCAAGGCGCAGGGGCTCTGGAACATCCCGCCCGTCTACTACGTCGACCAAAAGTCCGTCGGCGCGGGATCGATGATAAAACGGTATGTCGACATCTGCGTCAGGCACCGGGCGGTCTTCCACCTCTGGACCCATCCCTGGAGCATCGTGGAGGAAGGGGGCAGCTCAGAGAGGATGGTCAGGACAGCCATGGAACCGGTGTTCGCCTACATGGCGCAGAAGAGGGACGAAGGGCTCCTCCACACGGGGACGATGGGGAGCCTGGCGACCGCACTCGAGATGGACGGAAAGGCCGTTCCGACGGTCTCCGCGCCGAACTGAGGCAGCGTCCGCGTGGCAAAGCAACACCAACCCGCTACGAGCGACCCGCGCTCCCACCTCGAGGCCACGAACAGCACCTGTTCCTTCTGCCTGGTCGTCCTCTCGATGCGCGACCCGTCGGAGAAAGACCTTCGCAGATTCCGCCGCCACCTCCAGGCAAACCACGGGTTGAAGATGGGAGAGCCCGAGTCTTGACAAGCCGACAATCGGAAGCGCGCGCCTTACAGTTCACTCCCGGTTCGCGAGCGCGAGGGAGCGACTAGGCTTGGATCTCCACGGCGCCAAGGCGCTGGTCACCGGGGGCGCAGGTTTCATCGGGTCCACCCTCGTGGATTCGCTGCTCAGGCTTGGATGCACCGTCGTGGCCTTCGACAACTTCGACCCGTTTTACTCCGGGAAGGAGGCCAACGTCCGGCACAACCTCCCGAACCCGAAGTTCTCACTCGTTAGGGGAAGCATCCTCGATGAGAAGAGTCTGGCGCAGGTGATGAAAGGAGTCGACGTAGTCTTCCACCTCGCAGGCCAGGCAGGCGTGAGATACTGCATCGAGAATCCCATCAAGGCAGAGGAGGTCAACGCGATGGGGACCCTTCACGTGTTGCAGGCCGTCCGGAAGGCGAAGACGATCAAGAGGATGGTGTACGCCTCCTCCTCGTCGATCTTCGGGAACCCGCAGAAGCCGATGCTGAACGAGGAACACCCGCAGAACCCGACGAGCCCATACGGAGTGAGCAAGCTCGCTGGCGAGAAGTACTGCCTGGCGTTTCACGAGACCTACGGGACACCCGTCACTTGCCTAAGGTACTTCTCGGTCTACGGGCCGCGCGGGAGGCCGGACCAGGTCGTCTACTCCTTCGCGAAGAGGGTGATGGCCGGCGAGCCCCCCGTGATCTACGGGGACGGGAAGGTGTCGAGGGACTTCACGTTTGTCACCGACATCGTCGGCGGGACGGTCCTCGCAGCGATGGCCGACGAGAGCCCGGGCGAGGTCTTCAACCTCGGGTACGGCAAGGACTTCCCCATGGAGGCGGTGGCTCGCATGGTGATCCGGAGCTTCGGAGCAGACCTCGAGCCGAAATTCCTCGAGGCCTACAAGGGAGACTTCCCCAAGACGCTGTGCCAGAACGCCAAGGCGAGGAGCGTCCTCAGATGGTCCCCCCAGGTCGACTTCGAGACCGGGGTCGCCGAGTTCCTTGAGTGGTTCAAGGGAAGCCAAGGCCTCGTCCAAGCGGACGCCTCGAAGGCACGTTGACCTCCATGCAAAAAGGGTCCAGGGTTCTCGTCACCGGAGGCGCGGGCTTCATCGGGAGCCACATCGTCGACCGACTGACGGAGGACGGCGTCGAGGTGGGCGTCCTGGACAACTTCAGCACTGGAGATGCCCGCAACCTTGCGAAAAGCTCTAACCGCGGGCTCATAATACACGAGGCAGACATCCAAGACTACGAAGCCGTCCGCAAGGTGATCCGAGAATACAAGGTCGTCGTCCACCAGGCCGCCCTCGTCAGCGTGGCCCGTTCGGTGGAGGAACCTCTGAAGGTAAACGGCGTCAACGCCACGGGGACGCTCAACCTCCTGAGGGCGGCGGTGGAAGAGAAGGTCGACCGGTTCGTATATGCGTCGTCCTCCTCGGTATACGGCGACACCGAGACCCTTCCGAAGAAGGAATCGATGGGTACGGTGCCGTCGTCGCCGTACGGCGCCTCGAAGCTCGCGGCAGAGAACTACTGCAGGGTCTTCGCGAAGGTCTACGGGCTGAAGACGGTCTCGCTGAGATACTTCAACGTATACGGCCCGCGGCAGAAGGGCGGCTTCTACAGCGGGGTGATTCCCACGTTCATCCGAAGGGTGCACGAAGGGAAGGCCCCCGTCATCTTTGGCGACGGCTTGCAGACGCGGGACTTCACCTTTGTCCAGGACGTCGTCGAGGCAAACATCCTCGCTCTCAACGGCCCTGCGATCAAGGGAGGGGAGGTCTACAACATCGCGGCCGGCGGCACGATATCCGTCAACGAGCTCGCCCTCACGATAGCCGGCCTGCTAGGCAAGTCTGACCTTGCCCCGGAACACACGGAGCCGAGGAAGGGGGACATCAGGCGAAGCTACGCCGACGTCTCGAAGGCCCGGGAAGAGCTGGGGTACCGGCCGCGGTTCTCTCTCGCCCAAGGCCTCGCGGAGACCATCTCGTGGTTCTCCGAGGAGAACGAGCGAGAGGCGGGTAAAGGGCCCGCGATCCGCGCGTCGAACGCTGAGAGAACGTGAGCCAGCACGAAGATAGCTCAGGTCACGCCGTACTTCCTCCCGGTCGAGGGAGGGGTCGAGAGGCACGTCCTCAACCTCTCCAGGGAGCTCGTCCGCCGCGGGCACGAGGTCGAGATCTTCACCTGCGCGACCACGAGGCAGAGCGGCGTCCTTGAGCCCAGCTCCGTCGTCGAGGGCCTGCGCGTGTATCGTTTCGAGAGCGTCATGAGCCTCGGGGAGTTCGGGAGGGTCTGGCCCGGGTTCGCGCGCGGGGTGTTCAAGGGCGAGTTCGACGTCGTCCACGCCCACTCATTCAGGCACCCGCACACCGACCTCTCCATGCTCGTCTCCAAGTTCGCGGGAAGCGCCTCCGTCCTGACCACGCACTCGCCATTCCATCCTGGAAGCGTGAGGGGCCCCCTCGCGAGGGCGCTCGTCCCCATATACGACAACCTCTTCGCGCCGACGACCCTCGGGTACTTCGGCACGGTGATATCGCTTACGAGCGACGAGGCCGAGCTGCTGTCGCGGATGGGGGTCAGCTCCGACCAGACGGTGGTAATCCCGCACGGGGTCGACAGCATCCATTTCTCTCGGTCAGACCCCTCCCTTTTCACCTCGAAGTTCGGGCTCGAAGGGAGGGACATCGCGCTATGCCTCTCTCGCATCAACAGGACCAAGGGGCTGGACATCCTCCTCGACTCCTTCTCGAGCGTCGCGAAGAGGGCGCCCAACCTCACGCTCGTGCTCGCCGGTGGGTGCACCAGCCGGAAGGAGGAGGACTTCCTCGCCGAGCTCGAACGCAAGGCAAAGACCCTCGGCATCGAGGGACGCGTCGTATTCACGGGCAGGCTGACGGACGAGGAGAAGGCCTCAGCCTACGAGGCGTGCACGGTGTTCGTCCTGCCGAGCATCTACGAACCTTACGGCATCGTGCTCCTTGAGGCGGCCGCACACGGCAAGCCGCTGATCTCGACCCGGACTGGAGGGCCGAAGAGCATCATAGTCGAAGGCGTCAGCGGGCTCTTGGTCACGCCCGGGGACAGGCAGGAGCTGGCGGAAGCGCTGCTCCACTTGGCCACTCACAAGGAGGCGGCGGCGCGGATGGGCGAGGAAGCGCGCCGCATGGCCCGCGAGCACACATGGGAGAGGGTCGCTGAGGCCACCGAACGGGTCTACCTTCGCATCACGCGCGCGCCTGCGGTACAGAGGTAGGGCCAATGGCGCGCAGCTTGGGAAGCATAGGCATCGTGTCGCCCTCGTTCTACCCGATGATAGGCGGGGTCGAGTTCTACGTGCGGGGGATCGGGACGGAGCTGGCCAGGCTGGGCTACGACGTCCACGTCTACACCCCCAACAAGGTCATGGGCAAGAAGATCGACGCCGAGGAAGAGGTCGTCGACGGCGTCCACGTGCACAGGCTTGACGTCTGGTTCGAGGTGAGCTACCGAGTCAAGCTTTGGCGGGGCCTTCGGGAGGCCCTCCAGCGGAACACCCCCGACCTGATCCACGTGTACAGCCACGACTCGTACGCGCGCCCTGCCGCCAAGGCTGCAGGAAACCTCGGCCGGCCCCTGGTGATCACCACCTACGGCCCGTTCGAGACGCACTCCGACTACGGGGCCGTCCAGAGCCTCCTCTTCAAGCTCTACGACAGCTATGTCACCCCCTCCCTGTTCAGGGACTGTGCCGTGGTGTTCGCCCGGTATCCCGAGATCCTGGAGTGGGTCAGGTCGTTCGGCGTTGCAGACTCTCGCGCGAGGCTCGAGCCCTCGGGGATCCCGCGAAGCTATCTGACACCGGCGGACGGGAAGAAAGGTCGAGAAAGGATAGGACACGACGGCGAGCTCATACTCTACCTGGGGAGGATCTCTCCCCAGAAGGGCGTGCAATACGCTGTTGAGGCCATGCAGCACGTCAAGCGGAGGTTCCCTAGCGCGAAGCTCGCGATCGTCGGTCCCGACTACATCGGCTATTCGAGCCATCTCCGGGAGCTGGCTGCGAAGCTCGGCGTCGCTGATAACATCATGATAATGGAGGCGGTCACGAACGAGGAGGAAGAGACCGAGCTGCTCTCCGCGTGCGACGCCTTTGTCATGCCTAGCAGCTTCGAGGGGTTCAGCCAGAGCGTGATGAAGGCGATGGCCCAGTCGAGGCCTGTCGTCGTTACGAACGTGGGGGGCCTCCCCTACGAGATAGACTACGGGAAGTGCGGATTGGCCTGTGACTTTGGTAGTGCGACGAAGCTCGCCGACGGCCTCATCTCCATCCTCGAGTCGCCCGGCCTGTCGTCGACGATGGGGGCGAACGGCCGGACGCGGGCGGAGGAGTTCACGTTCGAGCGGCTGGCGTCCAGGCTCTCCAGCACGTACGAGTCCGCGATCTCTCCCCGAGAAGGCGCTACGTGATGGGCATGGTTTCGGGAGACGATTCTGTCTGCCACATTCTCATCGCGAGAGCCGAATGGTTCCCATCGTCGAAGGAGTTCCACGGACTAGACGCATTGCCAAGCTTCAGCGAGGAAATCTGAAGATGATCGCTCGAGGAACATTCCTGACGTCTGTCCTGCTTCTTCTTTTGGCTGTTGGCATCTCCGCGGCCGCGGTCGGAGCTACGAAAGCCGCCGGAGCGACCCCTGTTGATTTGACTTCCACGAACGTTTCTTCGAGCGCCACAAGCGTTTCTACAGGAGGCAGCGTGACGCTCACCGCCTACGTAGTAGACACTAACGTCTCTCCCTCGGCGCCAACGGGGGTCGTGTCCTGGAACGACGAAGGGGCCGGAGGGACATTCTCGGCGTCCACTTGCACCCTCTCACCTGCAGGCTCGTCCCAGAGCGAGTGCTCGGTGACATACACCGCGGTCGCCCTAAGCGGTACGACGGTGTCGATGGTGGGAAGCTACGCAGGCGACCTAACCCATGCCTCCAGCGCCGGCCTCGTGACGCTCCCGGTCTTGTCCCCCACCTCGACGACGATTTCACCTAGCTCCGTGTCAGCCACCAGCGGACAGACCATCAACTTCACAGCAACCGTCACAGACGAAGACAGCGGAACAAGGAGTTCTCCGCTGGGGGACGTCTCCTGGAGCGACGGAGGTGCGGGCGGGTCCTTCAGCGCCGTCCAGTGTGCCCTGGTGGCGACGAGCGGCTTCTCAAGCGCCTGCACGGTGACCTATCAAGTCCCCTCAGGGCTTACATCTGTCCTGGCGGCGAAGATCTCGGCCACGTATCCGGGGGACCCGCTCGACTCTGCGAGCTCGGGCTCTGCGTCGGTCAGCGCGATGCCGGCAGCCGTCCCGACGACGGTGAACTTTGTGATAGTCGGAAGCGGTCAGGGGGTGATCCCGCCGACCTTCACGTACACGGCCTCCAATGAGACGAAGACGGTCGCTCTGACGGCGACCCCGACCAGCTACGAGGTAGACGTCAACAGCCAGTGGTTCGTGCCCAACCAGCTCGCGAACAGCTCGCAACTCAACGCCTGGAACCTCGACGGCGTCCCGCAAGGGACGGTGCAATTCTCATTCGTGACAACCGATGGCGGCTCCTCGATCACGTTCGTTTACTACCACCAATACTCTGTCAATTTGGGGTATCAAATCGTCGGAGGAAGCGCCGGATCGTCGAACCCGCCTCTTGTGACCTACACCTACTTCGGCGTTAAGATGCACACAGCCCCTCCCGGCCAGACCTGGGTGGACGCAGGGACGCCCTACGCGTACCCTGCGCTGGTCCCCGGCTCACTAGGCAACGTCAGATGGATAGCCCAGAACGCGAGCGGAACCGTGACGAAGCCAGGGGACTTGAGCCCTACCTACTATCACCAGTACAGCCTCTCGGTCTCGTTCACGGTCATGGATAGTCCCGCAACCCAGGTTTCTCCTAGCTTCTTCGCCCAATCGATGGGTTTACGTTTCAACGCGTCGCTCGCCTCGCTGACCTCGAACCTCTGGCTGGACGCGGGTTCCAAGTACTCGCTCACGGACCCGCTTGCCGGAGCCAACTCCACGGTGCGGTGGTCCGCAGGAAACAGCTCGTCAGGAGCGGTCACTGACTCGAACATCGCCGTCACCTACTACCGAGAGTACGCGATCGTAGCCTCATTCAAGACAACCGATGGTTCTTCGGCGACTGAAGTCAAGAACGGCTTCTCCACGCCCGTCATTGCGTCGCTTTCGGGGGTGTCGGGAGACGAGAACGTCACCGTCCCCCTCGCGACCCAACCGCAGGAGGTCTGGCTAAACAGTGGGACTCCCTATTCCGTCCCGAACGTCCTTCTCGCACTCCCAGGCGAGAGGTGGGTCGCCACCGGCGATGTCACCGGGACGGTCGCACTGGGTACGACGGTCTCTCAGACATACTTCCACCAATTCCTCCTGAACGCCTCCTACTCGGGGCCCACGACGCCGTCCTCCTCCCTGTCTTTCACCTACACCCTGTTCGGGATCCAGGCCCAGAGCCCGCTGCTCCCGCAGCACTCGCTGATTTCGCGGGGTTCGACCGTCTGGGCTGACGCGGGGACGCGGTTCTACGTGGCGGATTCCTTGGCTGGCGACAGGTGGTATGCGCCGAACGCGCCCGACGGGCTCGCCTCCTCAAACATGACGGTGGCCTTCTATCACCAATACATGGTCAACGCCTCTCTAATCGTCGAAGGAAGCGGTCTGCCCGCGCAGACCACAATCTCGGGTGTGTCGGGGGGCCAGCAGATCAATGACCTCCTGAGCACAGAGTCTCAAAGCCTCTGGCTCGACAGCGGCTCACAGTACTCCATACCTCGAACGTTGCTGGCATTGACCAACGAGAGGTGGGTCGCTCAGAAAGCCCTGAACGGCAGCGTTACCTCGCCTGCCGCGATAACGCAGGAGTTCTACCACCAGGTCCTGTTGAACATCTCTTCGTCGGGTGCCCCCTCGACTCAGGAGCCTGTCGTCTCTTACGTCTCGTTCGGGGTGAAGGGCCAGGCGAACCTAGGCAACACAACCTACGGCCTATGGGCTGACGTAGGAACAAGGTTCTCTGTCCAAAACGCAATCAACGGCACCGTCGGCGAACGATGGTACTCGGGGTTCACGGCTCTGAACTTGACCGCACCACTTCAAACAACTGCGCAGTACTTCCATCAATACCTCTTGGCTTACAGCTTTGCGGCCACCGGCGGGACGATTCTCGAAGCCTACATCAAGGCGTTGGCCTGCGATCCGGTCTCGGCATACGGCGGGGTGATCGGCATCAACCGTGAGGTGGACGGCGATGCAGCAACAGAGATTGCCAAGCTCTTTGTGGAGGCGATTGCCGCGCCGGCATTTTCACCCGAGGCGCGCGAGCGTTTTGCCGCCAAGAAGAATCTGCGCCTAGTCGAAGTTCATTCCGCTCCGCCGCGCCCGGTCGTCAAGCACGTATCGGGCGGGCTGCTGATGCAAGA
>Ga0209415_10012728_pt1 | contig 13974 bp, 12 predicted proteins | sample PeaSoiSIISIP2007_FD_187696 | JGI IMG/M metagenome (GOLD analysis project Ga0209415, IMG submission 187696) | Peat soil microbial communities from Weissenstadt, Germany - SII-SIP-2007 (SPAdes) (version 2) | ecosystem: Environmental > Terrestrial > Soil > Wetlands > Peat | place: Germany... | reverse complement strand
ACCGGTGGATGGTCACCACTTTCAACGCGCGAACGTCCTGTTCAGAGGCTTGTCACCAATCCGCGCGGCCTCTAAAGGGATGTATCGCCGTAGAGCTCGTCGGCCGGGGCGAATGCGTTTTGGACGACGCGCTTCACCCCTGGTGCTCTCAGTATCCCTGCTACTTATCTGTGGGGCCCGGGGGTGGCGCGGCGTCGGCCCTCTTGCCCGTCGCCGATGTCGACCCCGGGTCGAGGGGCGCTAGCCCACGGCGATCACCTCTGGGTGGTGGGAGCGGAGGTGCCGCTCGGGGCCCCGCGGCCGTCGGGCGCCCAGACTTATCTCGGTGCTCGGAGACTGCGCTCCGGTCACATGATGGTGGGTGGGTGTACCCCGCAGAGGGGGGGGTTGCCGCCCCCCGCCCCGGAGCCGACGCCACCGTGAGCCTCACGGTGGAGGTCTCCGACGTCGACGGCTCGGTGGACCGGGCCCTGGCGCAGGGCGCTCTCCTCGAACGCCCCGTCGCCGACAACCCCGACGGTCGCAACGCCGTCATCCGGGACCCCTTCGGGCACCGGTGGATCATCTCGGATGGGGGAGTCGAGACCGTCCGGCAGGGGGACATCGGCTACGTCTCGTTGTGGGTCCCGGACGCCGAGCGGGCCACCGCCTTCTTCTCGGCCGTCCTCGGGTGGTCCTACCTGCCGTCCGCCGAGGGGCAGACCCACCAGGTCGTCGACCGGGAGCTCCATCACGGGGTGCACGGCGGCCACGACAGAAGCACCCTCTTCCTCTGCTTCGTCGTCGACGACATCGACGACGCCGTCCGACGCGTGGGGGCCGCCGGGGGCCGGGCCGACGAGCCCACGGTGGAGCCGCACGGGCTCTCGGCCATGTGCGTCGACGTCGAGGGGACGTCGTTTTCCCTCTTCCAGCCGCCGCCGGGCCCCCGCGCCGGGCGGCTCCCGGCCAACGGATCGCGCCATGGTGACGTCTCCTCCATCACCATGGAGGTGGGGGAGTCGGGTCCGGTGCGGGCCTTCTACGCCGCCGTCCTCGGCTGGCACTTCAGTCCCGGCCGTGTCGAGGACGGCTGGGGACCCGACGGTGTCGTTCCCATGACCGGGCTGCACGGGGGCCACGAGACGACCACCGTCGTCCCCATGTACCGGGTGGACGACATCGGCGCGGCGGTCGCCCGGGTCCGGGCGGCGGGAGGTTCGGCCACCGATCCCGAGAGCCAGCCGTACGGAGTGTCGTCGGAGTGCGTCGACGACCAGGGGACCCGGTTCTACCTGGGACAGCAGTGACGTCGGGTCATCGCTGACGCCGAGCGGGACGGCGGCGACGGCGGGGCACTCTCAGACGGGGTGCGATCCGAGGAGGACGTCGCGGCTGATCTCCATCTGGCCGAGATGTTGGTAGAGCTCCTCGAGGATGTGGACGAGGACCCCTCCCTTGCTGACGTACGGCGTGCCGACGTCCCCGGGGTCGGGCGTGGCGCGCAGGGCGGCGTCGCCCGCCGCCGCCACCAGGTCGTCCTCCAGCCGGCGCCGGGTCGCCCTCACCCGGGCTCTCAGCGCGGTCACGGTCCCCTCGGCCATGAACTCGGCGTGGCGATCGCGTTCGATGGCGCGACCGGCCACCATGGCACCGCCCCAGTACTCCAGCACCCCCAGGCAGTGGGTGAGGATGGCGAAGGGAGAGTTCGCACCGGGGAAGGTCTGATCCGGCCACGGTCGGGCGCCGGTTGGCGGCGGCGTCGCCCAGTTGGACGACGACGGCCACCATGGCGTCGAGCGCCTGGTCGACGAACCAGAGGAAGTCACCGGTGGAGAGGACGAGCACGACGACCCCCGTGGTCGGGATCCAGGCGTCTGCCACGTTAGCCAGACAGGATCGCCCTCTCGCCGGACGCCGCCGCCGTGGCCCGTTCCCCGTCCGGCCCGCTACCTTGCGGGGATGGCTCCTGACGCACCAGCCGGCACCGCAGTCTCTTTCCCCGACGGATTCCTCTGGGGGACGGCCACCAGCTCCCATCAGATCGAGGGAGGGAACGTCAACAACGACTGGTGGAGGTGGGAGCACACCGAGGGCTCGGGCTGCGCCGAGGTGAGCGGTGACGCCTGCGACTCGTGGAACCGTTGGGGCGACGACGTCGATCTCGTCGCCGCCATGGGCCTCGGGGCCTACCGCTTCTCGCTCGAATGGAGCCGGATCGAACCGTCCGAAGGAGAGTTCTCCGTCGCCGCCCTCGACCACTACCGGCGGATCTGCGGGCGATGCCTCGAGAGCGGGATCGCCCCCGTCGTCACCTTCCATCACTTCACGACGCCCCTGTGGCTCACCGCCCGCGGTGGGTGGGAGGCACCCGACGCGCCCGACCGGTTCGGACGCTACGTGGCCCGGGCCACGGCCCACCTGGGGGACCTCATCGGCTGGGCCTGCACCCTGAACGAGCCCAACGTGATCGGTGTCATGGGCTACACCATGGGGCAGTTCCCTCCGGGGGTGAAGGACGACTTCGCCCGCCATCTGGTCGTCAACGACGCCATGGTCAGCTCCCACCGCCGGGCCGTGGAGGCGCTGCGATCGGGCCCGGGGAGCTTCCCCGTCGGCATCACCCTCTCCATGGCCGAGCTGAAGGCTGAGGAGGGGGGCGAGGCCATCCGCGACGCGGCGGAGGAGGTCCTCGAGAACACCTTCCTGCGCGGCACCGGGGGGGACGACTTCGTCGGTGTCCAGTGCTACACCCGGATGCACTTCGACTCCCAGGGCCAGGCCCCCGACGACCCCGGCGTGGCCCAGACGCAGATGGGCTACGAGTTCTGGCCCCAGGTGGTCGAGTACACCGTCCGCCGGACGGCCGCCTTCACCGGGCTCCCGGTGGTGGTGACCGAGAACGGGATCGGGACGGAGGACGACAGCGAGCGGATCACCTACATCGGCGAAGCGCTCCGCGGTGTCCGGCGCTGCCTCGACGACGGCGTCGACGTCCGCGGCTACTTCGTCTGGAGCCTGATGGACAACTTCGAGTGGTCCCACGGCTACGGTCCGAAATTCGGGCTCCACTCCGTGGATCGGATCACGTTCGAGCGCCGCCCGAAGCCCAGCGCCCGTTGGTTCGGTGAGGTGGCGAAGGCGAACGCGTTGTTGCCGCCGCCCCGGTGATCGGCGGTGTCGCCGGTCGCCGGTGATCACCGTCCTGCTCGTCGGACGGCATCGCTCCCGTCGTCAGGCCGCTGACGTGACGGCCACCTCGGCACGATGTCGAACGGCCCAGCCGGGACCGCGTAGCACGTAGGAGAGACGTTCACCCCAACCGGTCGACCGGGCCACGTCCCGCAACATCTCGGCGTACTCGTGGGTGGCGATCCGGCCGGGGTTGAAGGTGTCGATGTTCTTGGTCAGCCCGTAGACGGGGCGCTCGTCCTCGGGCTCGAACGTCCCGAAGAGCCGGTCCCACACGATCAGGATGCTGCCGTGGTTGCGGTCGATGTACCGAGAGTTGGAGCCATGGTGGACGCGGTGGTGCGAGGGGGTGTTGAGAACCGCCTCGGGAGGGCCCAACCGGTCGATGGTCTCGGTGTGGATCCAGAACTGGTAGAGCAGGTTCACGCCGCGGGCCGCCACGATCAGATCGGGGGCGATCCCGAACAGGCACAGCGCGCCGTACGGCACCGAGGTCCCGAGCGCATCGGCGACCGGTTGACGAAGGGCCGTCGACAGGTTGTAGTGCTCACTCGAGTGGTGCACCACGTGGACGGCCCACATGTACCGGCTCTCGTGCATGAAGCGGTGATTCCAGTAGTAGATGAAGTCCCATCCCACGATGGCGAGGGCCAGCGCCCACGGACCGGTGCCGGACGCCGGCAGGAAGCGGTGCCGCCACAGTCGCTCGGGTGTCGTCCGCGCCGCCCAGGTGGTCGTCACCGCCACCCCTCCGGTCACGACGGCGGCCACCCCGGCGGCCGCGGCGATCTGGCGGGCCCGACGGACCACCGCCGGCCGGCGGTCCCGACCGGCGGGGATCGGGCCCCCGCCCGGAGCGTCGCTCGGCGGCTCGGGACCGGCCGCACCGTGCCCGTTCACACGGCCGCCGCCGGTCCGACGGGCCACGACGTCGGCCACCGTCGTGACCGCGGCGGCGCCGAGGGCGGCGGTGACCAACGCACGGCCGTACCGACCCTTCCCCGGCGTGAACGGGCGCAGGAGCCTGGGCACGACCAGGGGCGCCACCAGGCTGCCGACACCCATGGTGAGGCTGGCCACGGTGTCGCGCCGCTCGTAGTTTCCGGCCGTCGGGCCCCGTGTGGTGGCGCGGCGGCGGAGCCAGAGGTACTCGGCGGCCATGCTGGCGAAGTAGAAGGGCACGGCCACCACGGTGAGGTCCCGGGGACCGCTGCGAGGTTCGCCCATCGTCCCCATTGTGCGTTACCGGCGGGCCATCTGCCGGCGGGCGAGCGCCTCGATCTGTCCGGCGCTGATCCGACCGTCTCCGGTCGGACCGGAGAGCTGGATGAATCCCAGGACCGATCCGTCCTGCCAGAAGATGGCGTACTCGTCGGCCCGACCGGTCTCGATCCTGGCGATCACGGCCGCACTCCCGAATCCCGAGATCGCCCTTCCGTCGACCTTGGCCGCCTCCACCTCGCCGGCCGCCTTCCGGAAGGTGGTCCCGGCCTCGGCCACGTCCGGACACGCCGACGACTCGGAGAACACCTCGGGGAAGATCGTGGTCCCCGTCGACACCGGACCGGGCGTCCGTCCCCCTTCGGTGAAGACGGCGAACTGTCCCCTGCACCCGGGATAGGTGTGACCGAACGTCTGGGCCAGGCTGCGGGCCACGGCCGAGTGGTTCTCCACCAGGGGGAGGGCGGCGGGGAAGTCGGCACCGGTGAGGACCCGGACCGAGCCGGGACCGCCCGTCGCCGCCGCGCACCCACCGAGGAGCCCGGCACCGAGAACGAAGACGACGAGGGCGCCCCGAGCGCGACAGCGGCTCGCCGTCAGGGAAGGGACGCCCAGAATTCCGACAGGACGGCGGCGCCACGATCCGGGTCCTGGAGCATCCACCAGTGACCGAGCCCGGGTAGCTCCACCACGTCGACGCCGGCGCGCCGGGCGGCCCGCCGCGAGCCGTCGGCCGACAGGAAGGGATCCTCGGAGGGGAGCAGGGCCAGTCCCGGCGCGGCGATCTCCTGGAAATCGGGACCCCACTGCGCACCCACGTCCACCGCCGAGCGGTAGAGGACCAAGAGCAGCGGGCCATCTCCTCGTCGGCCCACCCGGCCCGGAGCCGGGCCCGGTCGCCCGGTACGCCGAACGCTTCGAAGACGACGGCTCGATCGTCGAGGGACGTGGCCAGCTGCTGGGCGAAGAACTCCTCCCCCTCGCCCGGGGTCTGCCAGATCTTGGCGAAGTCGTGCCACTCGAACCCGGGGTCCCCGATGGCACCGGCGTCGATGACCCACGAGCGGACGAGGTCGGGTCGGGTGCTCACCACCCGCACCACGAAGCCGCCGCCCCAGTCGTGTCTCACCAGATCGATGGGGCCGTCGGCCCCGATCCTCTCCAGCTCCCCGACCAGCCAGGCGACGTACTCCTCCTTGGTGGCCCCGAACCCGAAGGGGGCCGGCGACCCGAAGCCCGGGAGCCGGACGGCCTCGACGTCGGTGCGGCCCAGCGCGGCCCGCAGCGGATCCCACACGGCCGGGGTCGGGGACGCCGTGGACGAGGACGACCGGCATGGCCGCAGCCTACGGCCGGATGACAAGATCGGGGCCGTGGCGCCCCTGGACGACGACAGCCTGCGGTCGATCTACCGGACCATGGCCCTGGTGGCCGCCTGCGACGAGGCCCTGCGGGCGGCGATCAGCGCCGGGACCGTGACGATGGCCTATTACTCGCCCCGGGGCCAGGAGGCGACGGCCGCCGGGTTCGGCGCCGCCCTGGACGTCGACGACTACCTGGTGACCACCTATCGCGGCCTCCACGACCAGATCGCCAAGGGGGTCCCCCTGCGCCCGCTGCTGGCCGAGATGCTCGGTCGTGGTGCGGGGACGGGAAAGGGCAAAGGCGGCCCCATGCACGTCGTCTGGCCCGACGCCGGGCTCATGCTCACCACGGGGGTGGTCGGTTCCGGCCTCCCCATCGCCTGCGGCCTGGCCTGGGCCGCCCAGCGCGACGGCGGCGGCCGGGTGGCGTTGGTGTCGTTCGGCGACGGGGCCACCAACATCGGCGCCTTCCACGAAGCGTGCAACCTGGCCGCCGTCTGGCGCCTCCCCGTCGTCTTTCTCTGTCAGAACAACCGGTACGGCGAGCACACGGCGTTCTCCGACCACCAGCGCACCACCCGGGTGGCCGACCGGGCCGCGGCGTACGCCATGCCGGGGCTGACCGTCGACGGCAACGACCCCCTCGCCGTCCACGCCGCCGTGCACGAGGCCGTCGCCCGGGCCCGCGCCGGCGAGGGGCCGACCCTCGTCGAGGCGCTCACCTACCGCCTCTACGGCCACGTCTTCGGCGACCGGATGGCCTATGTCCCGCCCGACGAGCTCGCCCGCGCCTGGACCGAGGAGCCCGTCGGTCGCTTCCGCCGCCGCCTGCTGGAGACGGCGGTCCTCACCGACGACGCCGCCGACGCCGTCGAGCAGGAGTGCGCCCGCCTGGTCGCCGACACTCTCGACGAGGTCCTGGCCCTCCCCGAGCCGGGGCCCGAGGAGCTGCTGACCGACGTCGTCTCGTCGGGTCCGGCGACGGCCCGGAGCACCGGTGGCTGACGCCCCGGCCGGCCCCGGTGAGGTGAGTGTCCGCGCCGCCCTCACCCGGGCGCTCGACGAGGCCCTCGGGGCCGACGAACGCGTGGTCCTCCTCGGTGAGGACATCGCCGATCCCGGTGGCGGTGTCTTCGGGGTCACCCGGGGACTGTCCACCAAGTACGGCGCCGACCGGGTCCGCGACACGCCCATCTCGGAGCAGGCCATCGTCGGGGCGGCCGTCGGGGCCGCCCTCGGGGGGCTCCGCCCCGTGGCCGAGATCATGTTCATGGACTTCCTCGGCCTCTGCCTCGACCAGCTGGCCAACCACGCGGCCAAGCTCCGCTACATGTCCGGGGGCCGGACGCCGGTTCCCATGGTCCTGCGGACGGCGGTCGGTGGCGGGCTCCAGGTCGGTGCCCAGCACTCGCAGATGCTCGAGGGATGGCTCACCCACGTCCCCGGACTGAACGTCGTCGTCCCCTCCACCGCCTCCGACGCCCGCGGCCTGCTCCACGCCTGCGTGGCCGACGACGACCCCTGTGTCTTCATCGAGCAGGTCCCCCTGCTGGTGCGCCGCGGCCCCCTCGGCGACGCGCCCGTTGCCCTCGGGGTGGCCGACATCAAGCGTCCGGGCGCCGACGTCACCGTCGTCACCTACGGCCGCCAGGTCCACGAGGCCGTGGCGGTGGCCGAGTCGCTGTCGCCCGCCGGCCCCGACGTCGAGGTCCTCGACCTCCGGACGCTCTCCCCCCTCGACACCGAGGCCGTCCTCGGGTCGGTGGGCCGGACGCGCCGCTGTGTGGTCCTCCACGAGGCGGTGGTGACGGGGGGGTTCGGAGCCGAGCTCGCCGCGCTCATCTCCGAGGCCCTCTTCGGCCGGCTCCTGGCCCCGGTCCTCCGGGTGGGCGCCGTGTCGGCGCCCCTGCCCTACGCCAAGGGCCTCGAGAGTCTGGCCCTGCCCGGGCCGTCGCGGCTGCTGGCCGCCATCGGCCGGGTCACCTCGTGGGGCGGCTGACGCCACCATGCTCCTGCGGATGCCCAAGATCGGGATGGAGATGACCGAGGCCGTGCTGGCCCGGTGGCTGGCCGACGACGACGCCCCTGTCGAGAAGGGCCAGGCCCTCTACGAGATCGAGACCGACAAGGTGACCACCGAGATCGAGGCCCCCGCCGCCGGCCGCCTCCGACGGATCGCCGAGGAGGGCGTCACCTATCCGGTGGGCGACCCCGTGGCCGAGCTGCTCGAGCCGTGAGGCCCTACCCGATGGTGTACTCGTAGGTGAAGGCGGCCACGTCGCTGCCCTGGGGGAAGGTCCCGCTCAGCGCGTTCTCGGTGACACCGCCGTCGATGAGCGAGGCGTCGTCGAGGTAGAGCGTTCCGCTCACCGTCGTCCCCGGCGTCCCGCTCGGCGTGAACGTCACCGCGATGGTGACCGTCTGGCCGGGCTTGGCCACCACGGGATCGAGTGCGGCGTCGGGGTCGACGCTCTCCAGCCACAGGTCACCGGTGGCGGCCGTCACCGCCGGGTCGAAGGCGGCCGTGGTGGCCGTCATGGACGTCGTCGTGCTCACCGGGGGAACCCCGTGCTGGCGGTCGGGGCCGTCCTGGAAGGGCGTGATCGTCCACGCCCCGTCGGCCACGGCCGACGACGAGAACGTCCCCGACGGGTTCTCCCCGTACGGCTGGGAGTTCGAGATGAGGTCCGGATCACCGAAGACCTGGGAGAAGTCGAAGAAGATCCCCGCCGACGCCGACGCGTCCGCCGTGATCGACGTGGTGTGGCTCGGCACCACGAATGTGGGAGGCGACCCGGTCAGGGGGACGGGGACGGTGGCGGCCGTGGTCGAGGCCAGGTTCAGCGTGGCGCTCTGATCGAGCCGTCCGTCGACGAAGTAGGACTCGGCCGCGTTCCCGGTGTTCGTCACCGACAGGTCGACGGTGACCGGGGCGCCCGGCGCCAGCATGGTGCCGGCCGAGTGGGGCAGGCCCGACGCCGACGCCGTGGCCGGCGTCGTGTCGAGGGTCACCGTGACGGGCTGCGTCAGCGCCGTCCCCGACACCTGGTTGTAGAAGTCGACGATCAGGGTCCAGACGCCGGGGTCCGGATGGAGCACGTGCAGCTGGGCCCCGGCCTGGAGGTCGGTCCCGAGCCCCCCGCCGGTCCCGGCCACGATCTCGGAGTTCACCGCCGTCGACGCCGACTGCCCGGTCGTCGGGTCCACCAGCTCCGCCAGGAACGTGTTGTCGGCGTCGGGGGTCGAGACGTCGGCGTTCAGGACGGGCAGGCCCGCCGGTACGTCGAATTGGTAGTACGCCGTCTGGCCCGTGTCGGACCCCCGCCCGTTCCCACCGGTCAGCGTCCCCGTGAACGTGGTCGACGGGTCCGGGGTGGGCACGAGCGACCGCAGGGTCACGGGGACGGCCGTGACGGCCGTGAAGGCCGGCTTGGCGGCGGCCTCGGTGAGCACCAGGGATCCGGCCTCGTCACCGGGGGTGCTCGGCGTCGGCACCGTCAGCGTCACCGTCCCCGACGCCCCGGGGGCCAGGGTCAGCGACGACTCCGACAGCGTCCCGAACGGGGCCCAGGGGGCGGCACCGGCGCCGAACAGCACGGGTACGGTGGCCCCGCCCGGGGCGAACAGCAACGCCGTCCAGGTGCCGGCGGCCGGATCGGCCACCTGCGCGTTCCCGTAGTGACCGGCCCCCTGGGGCAGGTTGTACTCGGCCAGCCGTCCGTCCGGGGTGAACAGGCTGAGGTCCACGGGCGTGCCGAAGTCGTAGGCGATCGAGGCGTTCAGACGGGCCTGACCGCTCGGGACGGTGAAGGCGACGAGGGCGGTGTCGCCGTTGGAACCGTCCAGGGTGACGGACGTCTTCGCCACGCTGGCGTAGGGGCCCAGGGTCCGGCTCGACAGACCGACGGTGGCGGTTCCCCGGCCGTCGTTGGTCACCGTCTCCCCCAGCGTCTCGGTGGTCCCGGGCTGACCCACGGCGTTGAGCTGGTCGGCGCTCTTCAGCAGGGCGTGACCCTCGGGCTTGGCTCCGGCTCCACCGGGGTAGGAGGCGGCGGCCTGGACGGCGGCGTAGGCGTCGATCATGCCCGCCCCCTGCTGGTCACCGGGGGCGTCGATGTCGGTGGCCGTGCCGGTGATGATCTGCTTGACGACGGCGGGGGTGGGGTCGGTGCCGCCGTGCGCCTCGGCGTAGGCCTCGATGACCAGCGCGGCGGTGCCGGCGGTGAGCGGGGCGGCCTCGCTCGTGCCCCCCTGGAGCTCCACGTCGGAGGGCTGGCCGCTGAAATTGGAGCAGGCCCCGTAGCGCTTGAGGGGAGGCGAGCACAGCGCCCAGTTGAGGTCGCCGGGGGCTACGACGTCGACGGTGGATCCGTCCTGGGCGAACCCGCCGGAGCTGAGGGCGCTGATGTTGTTGTCCACCCACCCCTTCACGCCCTTCAGCGTGATGCCGGCGATTCCCGTCTGGGCGTAGGCCCGGTAGGTGGTGGTGGCCCCGGCCGAGATGACGTCGGGGTCGGTGGCCGGAGACCCGATGGTGTTCGTCGGCCCGGCGTCCCCGCTCGAGACGGTCACCGTCACCCCGGCCGCCACGGCGGCGTCGTCGGCCATCCTGATCAGGTCGAGGCTGGCCGTGTCGGGGAAGGGGTTCGAGCCGAAGGACTCGTTGATCACGTTCACGTGGTCCACGCTCACGGCGTAGTTGACGGCCTCGAGGAAGACCGAGTTGAAGGCCTCGTTGGAGGACCCGAACACGTTGAGCCCCACCAGGCTGGCCCCCGGCGCCACGCCCAGGATGCGGATCAGGCACGGCGCGGGGAGGCCGGCGCCGTATCCGGAGACGTCATAGGTCTGGAGTCCCTGGGCGGCGATCGAACTGGCGTCGAGGAAGGCTTCGGCGCCACCGGTCGGCGCTTTGGTCCCCGTGCCGCTGAAGTCCTGGTAGTCGACGAACACCTTCTGGCCGTCGGCTCGGATGAAGTCGGGGTCGTTGACGTTGAGGCCGTCGGCGATGAAGGCCACCTTGACCCCGGCACCGGTGTAACCGAGGGCCTGGGCGGTGGCGCCCTTCCCGCTCTGGCTGGCGGCGTGGATGTTCTCGATCGCCTCCGGGTCGAGCTGCACCTGGGGTGACGGCAGGCACGCCTTCTTGACGGTGTCGGCTCCCGCCGAACCGCCGGACGCCACGTCCGTCGATCCCACCGTGGGCAGCGCCGGGTCGGCCACCGGGATCGGCTCGTCCTTCACGACCTCGGCCACGTCGGGATTGGCGGCCAGGCGCCTGACCTCGCCGGCGGAGACGGTGGCCGACAGTGCGTCGATGACCTGGAAGGTCTTCACGTTCTGGGCCCTCGTGAGGCTCAGCTCGTGGACCACGGGGTTCTGGATCCCGGCGACGGCCGCATTGCGGGCCGCCTCGTCGGGGGCTGTCTCGGGGGTGGCGGCGAGCTGGTTCTTGAAGACCACGATCACCTTGTCGGTCACGTCCTTGGCCAGGGCCTGCGCCTCCGACGCCGTCAAGGGGGCCTGCGTCTCGGCCGCCCCTGCCGGGCTTCCGCCCACCGACAGGGCGGTCAGGACGGCCACGACCGGAAAGACCGCCACCATTGTCCGCACCAGGCGATGTGCCCGTGTCCGCGTCAGGCGATGTGCCCGCACCTCGTCCCCCCCCTCCACCGGCCCGTCGGCATCGCCGACAGGCCCACTACCAGAGTAAACGCCCGGTGCGGCGCCGACCACCCACAGCCGGCCTCTTCCCGTGACCCCGTGCCCCGGGATCAGGCGACGCCGTTAGCATCGGTGCGACGCCGGGAGCCGGTAGGCCCTGGACGGACGAAGGGGTGGACGATGACCGTCCCACGTGAGCTGGCCCTCGAATTCCTCAGATCCCGCTCGGCCGACACCATGACGCACCTGAACGGCCCGCTCCTCGACCATCTGATCGCCACCGAGGAGCTCTTGCGCGCCTGGGGTGCGTCGGAGGAGCTCTGCCTGGCCGGGCTCTGCCACGCCACCTACGGCACGGACGGCTTCGCTCCCTTTCTGCTTCCCTGGGACCAACGCCACGTTCTCGCCGAGGTGGCCGGGAGAGACGTCGAGGAGACCGTCTATCTCTACGCCTCGTGTGACCGGTCTCGTCTCTATCCCCAGCTCTCCGGGGAGGGCCCCGTCCGCTTCCGGGACCGCTTCCGGGACACGACGTTCGAACCGTCCGCCACGCAGCTCCGTGACTTCGTGGACCTGACCCTGGCCAACGAGCTCGAGATCGCCCTCGGGAGCGACGCCCGCAGGAAGGCGCCACCCTCCGCCCGCCCGGCGTGGATCGGACCTCTGGTCGAGCAGATGGAGAAGCGGGCGAGCACCGGGGTGGTCCGGGGAGCGCGTCACTTGCTCGGCCCCGTGCGGTGATCCGCTTCAGACGGTTGTCCGTCGCGCCGTTCCCGGCTCCTGCGACGGGATCCTCTGGGCTGTCGGCAGGGGATAGGGCGCCGGGTTGCTGACGTCCACCTCGAGGAGCTGCAGCGACGTGCACTCGGCCTTGACCACGCGGTCCGCCGCTCCGGCGGTGGCCGGGAGCCGGGGCACCGAGGTGTCGGGCGTGGTGACGTGCAACGTGGTGGTGAGGTCACCGGTGACGCTGCGTCGCCAGGCCGAGATGTTCGGCGCCTTCACGCCGAAGCGGGTCTCCAGGAACCGCATCTGGGAGGTGTGGTCGAAGGTGTCCGAGCAGACGTAGCCGCCCCGCGAGAACGGGGAGACGACGAGCATGGGGACACGGAAGCCGAGTCCGATCGGGCCCTTGATGCCGAAGGCGAACAGCGGCAGAGGGTCCGCCGTCAGGTACTCGCCGGGGGTACCCGGCGGCGGGGTGGGCGGCGCCACATGGTCGAAGAAACCGTCGTTCTCGTCGTACATGATGAAGAGCACCGTCTTCGACCAGACCGACGGGTTGGATACCAGGGCGCTGATCACGTTGTGGGAGAACCACATCCCGAGCGCCGGGGCCGAGGGCGGATGCTCGTCGTAGCCGTTCGGCGGTGTGATCCACGACACGGCCGGCAACCGGTCGTTGGTGATGTCGCTCACGAAATCGTCCGGGAAGACGGGCCCGAACGCCTTCTGGTAGAGCGCCGAGGACGGGTCCATGTACTGCTTGAAGTACAGCAGGATGTTGTCCGAGATCCCCATGGCGATACCGGACGTCGGTTGGTACTCGGGGCCCGGAGCGTTGTAGACCTTCCACGACACCCCGGCGTCCTCGAGAGCCTCCGGCATCGTCGACCACGTGGCACTGCCCTGCGCCGAGGCGTTGGGGTCGGTCCACACGACGGGTCCCCCCGCCACCCCGGCGGGATCGAGCGTCCCCGACCAGGCGTGCAGGCGGTTCGGATGGGTGGGTCCCATGACGGAGCAGTGATAGCCGTCGCAGATGGTGAAGGCGTCGGCCAGTGAGTAGTAGAAGGCGAGATCCTGACGGGTGTAGTACCCCATGGTGAGGACGCCGTTCTCCGGTCCCTCCCAGTGGGGCTCGACGTGGGTGGAGACGAAGCTGTCCATCTTCCCGTTGTTCCAGCACTGGTGCTGGGCGTCCCACTGGTGGGAGAGGTCGAAGGTGCACTCGGCCTCGGTCCTGGCCGTGTCGAGATGGAAGGGGAGCAACGTCGGGGCCGCCCCTCCGGGCCAGGCCTGGGCGAAGAGTCCTTCTCGGCGGGCGCGGGCATCGTCGAATCCGCGCACTCCCCTGTAGGTGCCGAAGTAGTGGTCGAACGACCGGTTCTCGTGCATCAGGAAGACGACGTGCTCGACGGCTCCGAGATCGGATCCGGCCGGCTTGATCGACGCCGCCTTCTTGGCCATGGCGCCTCCACAGGAGGCCAGCAGCAGTGATATCCCACCGGCCATCCCGGCGGCCAGAATTTCGCGACGCGTCCGCAGGCTCTGGTCCATGCGGGTCACATCGTAGGGGAACGGACGGCCTTCCCTACGGTGAGGGGAATCGAACGGGATCCGACTCGACCCTCGCGGTGTGGGCGGGTGGTGGTGACGATGCCACCACCACCCGCCGGACCGACAATCAGATGGGGCGGACCTGCTTGGTCTGCATGCCCTTCTGTCCCTGCTCGGCCTCGAACGAGACCCGCTGTCCTTCGATCAGCTCGCGGTATCCGCTTCCCTCGATCGAGGAGAAGTGGGCGAAGACGTCGGGCGAGCCGTCGTCAGG
>Ga0209415_10012727_pt1 | contig 13974 bp, 14 predicted proteins | sample PeaSoiSIISIP2007_FD_187696 | JGI IMG/M metagenome (GOLD analysis project Ga0209415, IMG submission 187696) | Peat soil microbial communities from Weissenstadt, Germany - SII-SIP-2007 (SPAdes) (version 2) | ecosystem: Environmental > Terrestrial > Soil > Wetlands > Peat | place: Germany... | reverse complement strand
CCGCCCCCCGCCCAAAGGCCGGAGTCCCTTGGCACCGTTCCGACTCCGGCCCGTGCGCCGTCCCGTAGCCCCCCGGGCCCGTCCGCGCGGGTTGCACGCCTACGGACGCCCTACCGGGCCGGGCACTACGCCCCCGCTCGCTCCGAAGATCTGACGTCGGGCATCCCGACCGCTCGCGGGTAACTTGCCGTTGCATCCTTCCTGAATACGGTAGCACGAGCCGGGCACGTCGAGGATCGGGCCGAGACCTGATTTTCGCTCCGCCGCAGGACGACACTCATCAAGTGGGAGACTGGGAAACAGTCCTCTCGCGCGCCCGTCGGGAGGAACGCGACGCCGCGTACCTCTGGAGAACCGCCGGCCCGCCAGGCGGCTCAGGCCAAGGTTATCGGGAAGTCACACAGGCACTGAAGGGACTGCGGCGAACGCCGCTGGAGCGCCCGCAACGGCAGGCCGCCTGCCGAACGCGGACGTGATCTCGGTCATCACCCGTCGTCGACCGAACACTGCAACTCCCGCACGTAGGTCGCCATGATCATACCAACGCAGGCTCGGGCTCACGGACCGGCGCAATCTCGACCGCGGACACTTGCGTCATGTACACCGGTCGCGTGTGGCCGTCGGCCCCGCTCGTATGTTTCAGGCAGTAGACGGACACGATCTCGTCCCCATACCGCGGGGCAATTTCGGACTCCTCCCCGCACTCGGGGCAGTAGAAGCGCTGCATCACGCTAGCTCCTTTCGCAACGACCAGAGACTCGCCGGGCGGAGCGAGCGAATCGGCGTCTGCGCCTTGTCACTGAACCCGTCAGCATCCCTGGTCTGACGTCGCTGGGACTTCCGCGCCACCGGTGTCCCCATTCTTAGAGACGGATGGTCGTAGCAGTTGTCTTGCCTCATCCGCGGCGTACGTCGAGTCAACATGGAATCCTCGCCGCGACGCAGGCGCGCGCGCACCGCTCATGATGCCAGCCGGCTCCACGTCGCGGAACACCCGCAGCGCGTGATCCAGCGCCATGGTGCCGATGATCCGCCGCACGAGCGTGGAGGGATTCGCACGCCGCACCTCCGATCCCTCGGCCTTAGCCCGGTCCTGGCCACGCAGCAGCACGTGAAGCCCGATGCTATCTAGATGCGTGACGTCACGAAGCTCGACGATCACGGAGCGGTTCGGCTTGATGGCCCCCACAAGCGCCCGCTCCAACGCGGCGTGGCTGCTCAGATCAACCTCGCCGGACACGGACACGAGTGTAGCAGACGCACGCTCCTCCACGACGCACCGGAGCAGCCCATCCTGGCTGTGGGGAACGCCTCGATCGCTTGCCACCGCGGACGTCCTCCGAACTGGCATGCGGTCCGCCACGTCGTCGCCGAATGCCGATGTGAGCACGAACGCTACCGCCCACGCGCTGCCCTACCATCTACTAGCATACTTTCCCCATTCCCCCGCTGTCCATAAAGTCTTGAAAGTCGTGTCGCCTTCGGTTCGCATCATCTCTCGACGGAGGTTAGGCGCAGATGATCCTGAGCAAGCATACTGATGGAGGGGTCTCGCCGATGGGTCGGTCTCGGGGAAACAGGCAGACCGCCGGACGGACGCTGACGCTCCAGTTTGCGACTGCTCCAGAGGGGTTCGCGCGAGTGCGCGGGATGATTGCCTATCTGGCGCAACGCGAAGGAGCGTCGCGTGCCATCCAAGAGGACCTGATGGTGGCGGTTGGGGAGGCGCTGACGAACGCGTCCCGCCACGCCTACGGGGGAATCCCGGGGCCGCTCGAGATTGAGGTGTCGGTAGACGACGAGAGCATGCGCTTGCTGATCCACGATCACGGGGCGCCGTTGACGAACATCCCGCCGATTCCCCCCGCGCGACCAGCGTCGACCGGTCAAGATGGGGGCTTGGGGCTGTACCTGATCGGCCAATTGATGGACGAGGCCGAGATCATTCATCCGTATCATCGTACCTACGGTACCGCGATTCGCCTCGTGAAGCGTCTGAAGTGACGCGCCGTGGGTCGTCTCCGCGCCGCGCTCGGAGAGGGGCGCGGTCTTCCTGCCCCGCGGTCGTACCGGTTCGACCGGCCCGGGCGTACGCGCAGTCCTGTCCGGGATGCCACCGGTATCCACCCCCCCCCGCACGCCGTCCGGGGGCGTGACGGGCCGAAATCCCGGCCGGTCCCGGTCAGGATCTTCGCAAGACACCCATCAGCCGTTCATTGGATCTTGATATTTTGGAGGCATGATTGGTGTGGAGGCGGGGAGCGACCTCTCCCGCCGGAGAAGAGGGTGGGCGATGCGTCAACTCACCGCGTTCATCACGGTGGTACTCCTGACGGGCCTTGGCTTTACGGGTATCGGCAACGCGCAAACGCAACAGGTCGTTCAGATGCAGGGCACGATTCAGGCCGTCGACTGTCAGAACCAAGAGCTCACCTTGACCACCTCGGGGGGCGCGACGACATTTGCAGCCACCAGCCAAACAGCGGTCTACGTCAACGGAACCCCGGCCCAGCTGTGCGCGCTGCAGTCGGACATCGGTGCGCCCGCGACCGTGTCCGTGGTGCCGAGCAACAGCGAGTTTGTGCTGGGACAGGTTAACGTGACCGCGCCCCAGGCCGCGGCGCAGCCGACAACCGCGACCGCGCACTCCAGCACGTCGTCCGTCCTGGGGATCGCCGTCGGCGCGCTTCTGCTGGCTGGGGTCGCGTACCTGATCGGCCACAACAGCGCCAACAACACGCCTGCCCCGGCGCCGGCGTCGAACTGGTACGACGAGCACCAGGCGTGGAACAACAACTGCACCTCCCAACCGGGCCCGGGCGGTCAATGGGGCCGACAGGCGCAGATGAACAACTGGTGTGCTCAGAACCAGCGCTTCCGGAACGGTCAACCGGACCAGCAGTGGAACCAGCAGCATCCGTGGGATCACGGCCGAGCGAGTGACAGCGGCGGACCCATTGCCTCCGCCGAACAGAAGTAGCGCGTAACACGAGGGGCGCACGAGAGTGCGCCCCTCCCCTTGTCTTCCCGCCCGCGCCGGACCACGCGCGGGCGGCACTGTTCCGCCCGCGTGAACACCGGCACCCGCCATCCACACAGGGCCAGGGCGTATGACGACAGTAGACGCCCGGAACGTAGGCCCCGGACCGCGGTTGGGGCCTTGGCGTGAAACGGTCGGGCCGCTGGTGATTCGCCGCGGAAGACGTGGTGCAGCCGTTCAGGGAGCGCGGCGGGTTGACCACGAGAGCCGCCGTGATCCCCGGAACGGGTCGCCGAGGCGGATCTAAGCCGCTCGGCCAGGACGACCCCGGTACGGTGAGCGAGCTGTCCCGTGGCGGTCTCTCCGACGCCCGCCACAACCCAGACTGCCCCCTGACGCTGCTCGCAGGGTGGCGATATCGGGGACGTACAGGTTGGTCGGCTTCACCTCATGGGCCGGGACGATGTCCAGGTTGCCCATGATGCGGCGAGACGCCTCCTGCATCTCGGCGGGCGACGGGGAGTGCGGCGCCGCCTTGTTCGGCCGCGGACGGCCCCGACAATCTGGCCGACCATTCATCGCCGATGAAACTCCTCGCGCAGCGCCTTGTGAAATTCCAGGAGGGCTTCGAGCACGTTGTCCGCGTGATAGCGGATCGGGTCTTCAAGGGTGGGAGATGACGGGTTCTTCGCTATACTTGCGCCAACCTGCGCCAAGTACATCACGAGCAACTGCGCCTTCCCACTCAGTGTCGTCGCCGACTGCTGTAAGCGCTGGATCTGCTCGGGGGATAGCGGCATCCTGTGACCTCCATGAATGGCGCTCAAGTACTCCGTCGTGCCGTCCCGTCTCCGTCCGTTCTACCGAAGCCCAAAGGCCTCAACGCGATCGCCGGCACCGATGTACACGCGTCCTCCCACGACGGCGGGCGTGACGAACGGCTGCGCCCGTCCAACAGCATCCGCACCAGCCGACTCGTACAGGACGGCTCCAGTACGCGCGTCAAGCGCGTAGAGGGCCGCGTCCTCGCCGGTGTCCAGCGTCCACACCACCCCACCATCCGGACCCGCGCCCGAGCCCGATGGGGCGCCGGGGGCACGCATCGCCGGGCTGCACCACGCAACGTCCAACCCCGGGGTGTGCGCCCCCGCCGTCGTATCGAGCCGCAGCGCAACCACGCCGCCGTCCCCACGACACGGGGTCGGCTGACGGCCGCGGCCGGACACCACGATCAACCGTCCGGCGCGGCCCCCGTCCCAGTAGGCGGCGGCCGAAACGAGCTCCGAAGCATCGTGTTCGCATGCGCCGAAGACGCACCGGCTGAACACGCCCTCCCCGGTGATGCCGTTCCCGTGGCTCACCCCGCCCATGTCGTCGCGGTTGATGAGATAGGCGACCCCTTGGTTGCCCGCGATGAAGACGAGGCGCGGCGTCGGCAGATCAGGCTGGTCGGGCACCACGAGCGGAGCCGTTGCCTCCAGGCCGACGCCGGTCCCGCTCAGCGCGATGACGTGGCTGGGCGTGAAGAAGTCCCGGGATGCCCCGGAGAACCGCAACGCCGGCGAGGTGACGAGACGGATCACGGTATCGCTCAGACCGGGGCCCGCAACGTCGGCGCCGCCCGTCGCGACGTACAGGTTCCCGCTCCGATCGGCCGCGATCCCACCCGCAGCCCAGAGGCCGCCCTGGTGACTCGCAGGCGTTGCGAACGACTGTTGTGCGCGCGGCGACGCCACCTGGACCGCAACCACCCACCCATGCGAGTCACCGCACGGGCCCGGAGACCCGCCAAACGGCACGTACACGACACCCCCCGTCAGCAACAGGGCGCCCCGTTGCTGCTCGATCCCACCGTCAAACGTGAATCCGGACGACGGCGGGGGCGCGATCGGCACCGGCCAGCCTGGCCGCACCACGCCGCTCTTCAGGTCGAGGGCGGTGATCAGGTACGTCTCCGCGCGTTCCCCGGCGGGCGTCGTGAGACCCACGACGTAGAGTGTGCCCGCGCCCCGGTCCAACACCGGCGTGCTCGTGATGCCGACCGGGTCGATGTTGCCGCACGGGTGCAACGCGCGCGGCACGGGGGCGCCAAGCGAGACCGGACCCCACAGGCGTCCACCGTCCGCAGCGTCGAACGCGTAGATGACGTCGCGCTCGGTCACCACGTACACGACGGTGCGGACGCGGCCCAGGACGGCCACACCGGACACGACCAGCGGCTCCGCGTAGATCTCGCCATCCACCCGGGACTCCCACAGCGTTCCGAATCGACCGGAGCGGAGCGCGGCCGGAGTCAACCTGCGCTCGTCCTGCGTCCAGCCCGTTCGCCCTGGGTCCCCGTGGAACGTGAGGATCGCCGGCCCCTCCGCCGGCACGGCGATGGCCGGGAGACTGAGTCCGGCGAAGAACACGGCGGCCCAGACGAGGAGACCTCCCACCGCGGTCGGGACGATGCGGCTCACCCTTATGCGATTCTGCCGGATGAGTCTCGAACCTGCCGTGGGCCAGGTCCGTCCTACACGCCACCGCGGAGTCCCTGGGCGCGCCTTGACCGGACTCGGGTCGATGCCGTGCGGCCACACCTCCCCGGGCCCTATGTACGGGGGCACCGCTTCAGACGCCGGAGGCGTCAGCGACACCACGCTCCAACAGACTTTGCGCACCGGACGGGGAACGGGGCAGGCCTGCGGAGCTGGCGGAGGTCGGTAGCGTGCAGATCCGCCTCCTGGCGGGCGCGATTGCGCGCGCCCGGGCACGCTGGACCCTCACCGATCGCGAGGCGGCCCGCCGGTGCGGCCATCCCGAGGTTGGCGTGGTCAGGAACGCAGCATGGGTTCCCCTGAGCCGGAACTGGAGGAACCGGGGGTGAATTCCTCCAATATAGGGGTGCCGGTGCCCACCGAAAATGAGTCGAAGAGTCGGATCGAAAATTCCTGCGACATCCGGGCGCTGCGCGAGGTTGCTCGAGCCGGGAGCCCAACTCTGGACGTCGGTCGCACTTCGGATCGAAGGTGGAGGCGTTTGACCCACGGGAACCCAGCCGGGTCGCGACGCGAACTCGCCGACAAAGTCGCCATCGTCACGGGCGGTGGCCGAGGACTCGGCCGCGCCATGGCGCTCGGACTGGCAGCGGCGGGGGTGCGTGTCGTAGTCACGGCGGCACGCCACCCCGAGGAGCTGACCCAGCTCACCGGGGAAACGCCGGGGAGTCCGGGGACCGAGCGGGTCCTCGCCGTCGCAGCGGATGTGACCCGCGAGGAAGACTGCGAGCGGACGGTGCGGACAGCGCTGGCGGAGTGCGGTGGGCTCGATATCTTGGTCAACAATGCCGGCCGCGGGATGCGGTTTGTCAGCGAGACGTTCATGGAACTGCCGACGAAGTTCTGGGAGGTGAACGCGCGGACTTGGCGCCTGATCGTTGATACGAACGTCACCGGGCCGTTTCTGATGACCAAAGCGGCCGTGCCGCACATGCTTGGCCAGCGATGGGGGCGAATCATCAACATCTCGATGAACCACGAGACTATGCGGCGGACGGGCTTCTCGCCGTACGGCCCCTCGAAGGCAGCGCTGGAGTCGGAGACCGCGATCTGGGCGCGGGATTTGGCCGGCACCGGCGTCACCGTGAACGCATTGCTGCCCGGGGGTGCCACCCGGACCGGAATGGTGCCCGAGACGGTGGGCGACGTGGTCCGCCGCTCGCTTCTGGACCCCGCCATCGTGGTGCCCCCGTTGCTATGGCTCGCATCCGAGGCCGCTGACGGGGTCACCGGGGCGCGCTTTGTGGCCAGCGCCTGGGATCCGTCGCTACCGCCTGCGGAGGCGGCCGCCCGGTCGCAAGCGCCGGCAGGCTGGCCGGCGCCGGGACGCCCCAACGCCAGCGGACTCGGCTCTTGATGACGTGGGAAGAAGGCAACGACGGCGTCCCTGGGTATTCGTGGAAATCTGTGCGGACCACTGTCGCCGAGGGCATCGATCGGGCGTACCAGGCCGCCTGGACCCGGAGAACGCCGTGAAGCTCAAAGATAGGGTCGCGTTGGTGACGGGCGCGAGCCGGGGAATCGGACGGGCCGTCGCGGTGGCGTTCGCGCGAGACGGCGCCCGGCTGTTTCTGGTCGGCCGGACAGACCGCCGGGCCCTCGAGGACGCCCTACGCGCCGCGCGCGAGGCGGGGGCCGACGCTGAGGGGGCGCTACTCGACGTGGGCCGCTACGACGACGTGCAGCGTCTGGCCGATCTCATCGCGGCGCGGTTCGGCACCCTCGACATCCTCGTCAACAACGCCGGCGTGATTACACCGACGCCGTTGCTGGAGATCACCCCGGCGCAGTGGGACGACACGATGCGAACGCACCTGTACGGGACGTTCTACTGCACGCGTGAAATGATCACGCGGTTCATGAAAGACAGGCGCGCCGGAAAGATCATCAACGTCACCGCGCCTGCCGCGGTTCGCGCGTCGCGCGGGGTGGCCGACTACGCCTCGGCGAAGGGTGGGATCATTTCCTTTACCAGAAACGCCGCCCGTGAACTCCTCCCGTTGAACATCCAGGTGAACGCGGTCCTTCCGATCGCCGAAACCCGGATGACGGCGGCCCTCATGGCCTACGAGGAGCAGACGCTCGGCAAGGGCGCCGGGGACCGGCTGAGAAGCCTTGCGCCGCCGGAGGCCCTGGGGCCCGCATTTGTGTTCTTCGCGAGCAGCGACTCCGATTACGTGACGGGCCAAATCCTCGCTGCCGACGGGGGCAGAACACTTTGAGGCGCACGGATGAGGCCGCCGATGACCCATGTGCCCGCGAGACGACCGCATGTGCTTCTGCCTGTCGAGATATCACGCCCGTGTCTGGTCCACCGCCACGAGGGGTGAATCATTGCGGATACACAGCGTTGCTTGCATCAGTCGCCGGGGCATTGAGGAGTTGACATGCCAAACATGAACGTCGTCCAGGTTCCCTTCGCCCATGGAGATTTCGAGCTCGTCGAACGGAAGATTCCGGAGCCGCACGCCGGCGAGGTCTTGATCAAGATCGAGGCCTGCGGCGTGTGCCGTGGCGATGTCGTGGCCAAGGAGGGGACCTTCCCCGGCCTCTCCTATCCCCGCGTTCCCGGACACGAGGTCATCGGAACCATCGACAAGCTCGGCGGCGATACGTCGCCCTGGAAGGCGGGACAACGAGTCGGCATCGGGTGGCACGGCGGTCATTGCTTCCATTGCGAGCCGTGCCGCCGAGGCGAGTTCGGGGCCTGCGACACCGCCCTCACCACGGGGCTGACCACCGACGGCGGTTACGCCGAATACATGATCGGACGCGCCGAGGCTCTGGTTCGCATTCCGGATGGGGTGGACGCCGCCAAGACCGCCCCTCTCATGTGCGCCGGCAACACCGCGTTCGGCGCACTGCGCGATTCGGGCGCACGGCCAGGCGACTTCGTCGCGATCCATGGTTTTGGAGGGCTCGGCCACCTCGGGCTTCAATACGCCCGGATGATGGGCTGCCGCACCGCCGTGCTAACACGCGGCACGGCCAAGGCAGCACTTGCCTACCAGCTCGGCGCCGACGTGGTCATCGACGCCAGCGCTGGCGATCCGGCCGCAGAGTTGCGGAAGCTTGGAGGCGCGCGCGTGGTCCTCTGCACCGCTCCAGACGCCAAGGCCATCGCCGGCCTGGTGGGCGGGCTGACCCGCCGCGGGCGTCTGATCATCGTTGCATTTACCGGCGACGTGCTGAACATCCCGGCGCCCGTGTTGCTCATCGGTGAGCGCTCCGTCACGGGCGCGGTCGGCGGCAACAACGTCGAGGAGGCGATCCGTGTCAGCCAGCTCGCACATGTTGAGCCGATGGTCGAAACGTTTCCGCTGGAGCGAGCGGCAGAGGCCTACGAAAGCATGGTCACGTCGCGCGTGCACTTCCGCGCGGTCCTACGAATGGACCGGTGACACGAACAGCCGAGGCAATCAATCAAGAAGTTCAGGCGGCCGCACGAAGCGGCCCGTCACGCGACGCAAATCCCGCAGCGCCCCCTTCCGGCGGGGGGACCCTTCAGCCACCATCTCCGCGAACCCGGGACCGCACCTTCGAGTGGCAGCCTTCGTACCCGTAGGCGCGAGAGGGCCGATGGCCGCACGCGCGCCCGGCCAGGTAGAACGCAGGCGTATCGGTGGCGATGACCGCGATCGTCAATTGCTGACCCTGAGATCCTCCCGCGAGAATGCCGTCGTCACGAACTGCGGATCGATGTCCCGAGGATTCCCGGTGCCGCTGGCGTGTTGATAGGCCACGACCACAAATATCTCCTGGAGCGCCGATTGCACCAGTCCAAGGATGACGCAGTAGATCGCGCAGACCACCACGAGCGGGAGGAACGCTGTCCAGGCAACGACACCGACGCGTAGGCCAAGGATGACAAGCGCCACCGGCGTGATCCAGAACGGCACAAAGAACGCGCTGAGGCCGACGTTCCCGACCACCGTCGTCCCCCATTGGCGCCTGAACAGGTCGGCGGAGCGTTTGAACGCCGTAAAGAGGTCGCAGTTCTCGAGGATGATCACCGGGATGATGAAGTACGTGGCGACCGTCCAGGCAACGCCGATGATCGAGGTGACGATCTGATTGATGATACCGTCGTCGCGCCGCTTGACCATCGCGAGAAGAAATCCGACCGTGCCCGCGACCATTGACCACAGGACAATCCGAGGCAGGTTGCGGCACGCCGCGCCAAATCCGTCCGCGACCTTCGGTGCGCCACCCGACAGGCACATGGATGCGCACGCGACCATCGCGCTGTTCGAGAACACGATGATAAACGAGCACGCGAGATACAACAGGAAGATCTGCGCGTAGAGCGACGGGGGCAGCATCCCGTGAGTCCCCTTCGCCGCCTCGAACGCAACTCGGTTAGCGACGACGAAGGGTACCAGAACCGCGAGGGTGGCGCACGCGCTCAGGATCGGGAAAACGAGAATACTCGTGTCCCTCGCGAGCACGCCCCAGCACAACTTCACGTACGCCCACGCTTGGCTAAACGTTCCCACCAGTGCCCCCCTCCGACGGGGCGGGGACCCTACCCGCCCGATCGCAGGACCTTATGCGTTATCTTCCAAGTGCCATCCGTCGGCTCTTGCATCACCGCCGCGTCGTCGCCATTATTATGTACGGGGTGACCGCGCTTCAGACGTGAGTAATCTGACCCCCTGTTCTCGGCCAGCGGCGAGCGGCATGAACCATATCAACGAAGGATTGCAACCGTGCTCGCCGCGTCCGCGCACCAGGCGTCGACGGCCCGCCGCGTTGCTCGTTGCCGGCCGGTTGCCGAAGCGTCAGTTTGCGCAGGCCCTCAAGCCGCGAGCGCATTCGTTTGCAGTGTGGGACACGCGCGAGGTCTACCGACCGGCACGAGCGACACGGTGGCGCGGAATCACCGCGCGCTGCTAGACAAGGCCCGGATGCAGATGCCATCAACGGTGCCGGTGCCGGGTCGCGTGCGCGCCACCCCACGGCCGCGAGCGACGCGGAGGGAACGGGGGGCGATGAGTCGACGGCGAACATTCGTCTTCGGCTTGGCTTCAATCAACCGGCGGAGATCTCGGTTATCGGTTAGAGGATGGTACCCGGAGGCTTCAGCGATGGTCAAGGTAGTGTCGATCTGTCGATGTCGCTGGACGGCTTCATTGCAGGACCCGGCGACGGTCGCAAGCAGCCGCTCGGCGAGCGCGGGGGTGAGCACATCTGTAACTGGTCTTTCAGCGGCGACACGCCATATGAAGACACAATGTGCAAACCCAGAGGTGCCGACCGGTGGGGTGTGGCCGAGATGCTTCAGCAGGCCGCGAGATCTCAAGACGGAGGCACTGGTGATCGCGGTCCTCATCCAGGGCTACGGCTCGGCATTCCCCCGATCGAACCGCCAACCGGGATCGCGGTCGTCGATGGCATGCCAAGGGTCTCCCCGCGGCTCATGTCCCGGTCCTGCTAACTCTTGGACCGCGTGATCGATGGGGACGACGAAACGTGCACCGTGACCATGGCTACCGGGGACGGCGACCGCACACCGAGACGTTCAGCATCGAGCAATGGCCGCCCAGAAGTCTGCGCAGGACGGCGAGTTGACTGCGTCGATTCTCATCCCTCATCCCCTCCCTCGACGAACGACATCGCTGCCAGCGCCCCCAACGGCACTGGCTTCAACGGCGGGCGCACCGAAAAGCTGCCGAACTCCTCTTCCGCGTATCCCAGTTCGCTCGCCAGGAACCCTGCGATGATCCGCCCGCAGATCCGGCCCTGGCAGAGCCCCATGCCGGTACGCAACGCTCCCTTCACTCCAGGCAGGTCGTACCGCCATGTCCCGACGACCCGGCGCAGCTGTCCCGCCGTGACTTCCTCGCACCGGCAGACCACGGTCTCGTCCGTGACCGGTGCGTAGATGCCCGGGCGTGGCGCGAAAATGCTCAGCATCAGGTCGGCGAACTCGCGGGCCTTCCGGTAGCGCGGGCGGACCGCCCCGGCTCGCGCCTGAGCGGCCTCCTGGCTGAGGTGTCCCAAACTCCGGGCGGCGGCGATACCGGCCAGCCGTCCGCTCTCGACGGCCACCTGGGCGCTCCCGTTGCCTGCCGTCTCGCCAGCCACGAACACCTCAGGGGCGCTGGTGCGCATCTCCGTATCGTGCACCGGGATCCACCCGCCCCGCAGGGGATCGAACCGGTGCTCAAGCCCGAGGAGGCGGGTCAGTTCGGTACACGGCAGAAAGCCGAATCCGACGCAGACGGCGTCGACGGCCACGGTCTCCTCGCTTCCCATGACGGGCCGCCAGGCGTCGTCGACGCGCGTGATCACCGCTTCCTCGACGCGGCCGTCCCCCCGCACCGCCGAGACCGCGTGGCCGAGGCGCACGGGCACGCGGGCGCGGCGCAGGGCGGACAGATAATGGAGGGCCTCGCCGATCCGGTCCCGGTGCCGCCAGGCATGCCGGAGCTCCCACCACCATCGCGCAGGGTGCGTCGCTTCGAGGACGGCGACCACCTGGGCCCCCGCCTGCGCCAGGTCCTCCGCCACGGGCAGCAGAAAGGGGCCGGATCCCGACAGCAGCACCCGCCGCCCCGGGAGGGTCCCGTATCCCTTCACGAGCGCCTGAGCGCCGCCGGCCGTGAAGACACCCGGCAGGGTCCATCCGGGGAAGGCCATCGGCCGGTCGTAGGCGCCGGCGGCCACCACGAGGCGCTCGTATCGCAGGAACCGAACGGCGCCGGCGGTGTGGAGGGCGAGGACGTTTCCCGCAAACGCGCCCCAGACGCCGGTCTCCGTTCGAATCTCCACCCGGTCGATTATCAGTTCGCTGAGAAGACGTTCCTTCAACCGCTGGGGTTCGGCGCGAACCCGGCCAGGCGGCGCGGAACTCCCAGGCTCGCGGCGCCGCATGTACTGACCGCCGGGGACCGCTTGTTCGTCCAGAACGACCACCCGCGCACCGGCCCGGGAGGCTTCCGCCGCCGCCGCGAGGCCGGCGGGGCCGGCTCCGACGATCGCGATGTGCGTGTGTTCCACAGGGGCGATCGCCTCCGGGGTCATTGGGTCTCGACCTTCATCCCGGGGCGCACGGCCGTCATGCACGCGCGCACCGAGCGCACGCCGTCAACGGTCACGACGCAGTCGAAGCACACGCCCATCCCGCAGAAGACCCCGCGGGGGGTCCCCATACGCCGCGTTCGCCGAAATGCGCGGGTTCCCGCAGCGAGGAGCGCCGACGCGATCGTGTCGTGTTCCCGCGCCTGCACAGGCCGGCCATCGACCTCGAACGTCACGTTCGCCGCGGCGGTTACCCGACCGCGCAGCGCTGCCACACGCATCCCCCCCTTGTCAGGCGGACAGGATGGCCGACGGCCATGCGTCGTCCTTGAGCGAAACCGAGCGGCGCATGCGATCCCGCGTGAACACCACTTCGCCCTGACCGTCGAAGCGCCGGGGATCATAGGAGCCGATCGGCACCTCGGTCCGACCGTCGACGATCAGATCGCTCAGCACCTTGCCGTACGCCGGGGCCAGGGTGATCCCGCTGTGCCCCACCGCCACATAGAATCCGGGAATCGAGGGAACCGCGCCGAGGAGCGGCACGCCGTCGGGCGGCCACGGGCGTAGCCCGGCAAAGATCCGCAGCGTTTGTACGCGAGCGAGCGCCGGGACCAGGTGTACGGCCCGTCGGGCGACGGAGTGTATCGCCCCCGGCGTCGCCGACTTGTCCAGCCCCACGAAGTCGCCCGTCTCGCCGCACAGAAAGATGCCGGACTTCGGGCTCTGTCGAAGGATGGACAACGGTCGGGTGAGCGTAGGCGGCAGGGGTTCGGTAATGATGACCTGCCCCCGGCACGGGATGATCGGCAACCGCATGCCCACCATCGCAGCCACAACCGGGGCGAACACCCCGGCCGCATTGACCACAGCCTTGGCGCGAATCGCCCCCGCGGAGGTTACCACACCGGTCACGGCCCCGTGCGCGTCCCGGGTAATCCCGGAAACCGGCGTAAAGGGCATCACACGAGCGCCCCGCCGCATGGCGGTCCGCGCGAGCGCATGCACGTAGAGGAGCGGGTTGATGTGGCCGTCCTGGTGACAGTAGGTGCCTCCCACGACCTGTGGACCCACGGCAGGCTCCAATCGCCGGACGGCGTCCCCTTCCAGGATCTCGATCGTGAGCCCTGGAACGAGGCGCTGCCGCTCGGTGAGCCGGACGGCCTCCTCCATCTCCTGCTCGCTCGTGGCCAGCCGCAACCCGCCAGGCCGCGCGTACTCGACGTCGTCGTCGAGCGCGCTCACAACCGCCGGGTACAGATCCGAGGACAGCAAGCTGAGGCTGGTGTAGAAGGCGGGGATCTTGGTCTGTACCCAGATGATGCCAAACGTGGCGGCACTCGTCTCGCCGCAGATGGTCCCCTTGTCCAGCAGGATGGTGTCGGCGCCCCGCTCGGTCAGGGAATAGGCGATCGATGTACCGACTGCCCC
>Ga0209415_10012726_pt1 | contig 13974 bp, 11 predicted proteins | sample PeaSoiSIISIP2007_FD_187696 | JGI IMG/M metagenome (GOLD analysis project Ga0209415, IMG submission 187696) | Peat soil microbial communities from Weissenstadt, Germany - SII-SIP-2007 (SPAdes) (version 2) | ecosystem: Environmental > Terrestrial > Soil > Wetlands > Peat | place: Germany... | reverse complement strand
GGGGCCTGCGGGGGCCAGCGATCACTCAAGATCATCCCCGGCCGAGGTGTCCTTGGCTGGCGTCCGTTGAAGGATCCGCTTGCGCGACGCGCACTGACCTTTAGCGCCGGCCGGCGTGGCTCGTGGACGTCATCGCTTGATCGGGGACCGGAGGTGAGTGATGCTGGCCGGTGCCACGATGACATCGGCGCGGTCCGGCACGAGCGGGCTCGCTGCCGAGATCCCCGATGAGAGCCGCTGTAGCCTACCGTCATGAGCACGCGCGAGGATTACCCAGCCGGGGTGCCGTGCTGGGTCGACACCAGCCAGCCCGATCCCGTAGACGCCGCCCGGTTCTACTCCGGGCTCTTCGGCTGGCAGACCGAGGACGCGATGCCCCCCGACGCTGGGGCTCACTACTACATGGCCCGCATCGACGGCAGGGACGCGGCCGCGATCTCCTCGCAGCCCCCCGGTGCGCCACCGCAGGCGGTGTGGAACACCTACATCCGCGTCGAGTCCGCCGACGACGCCGCGGCGCGGGTGCGCGAGGCGGGCGGGCGGGTGCTCTCCGAGCCGTTCGACGTGTTTGACGCGGGGCGGATGGGCGTGTTCGCCGATCCCGAGGGCGCGGTCTTTTGCGTGTGGCAGCCCGGATCGCACCGCGGCTCGGCGGCAGTCAACGAGCATGGCGCGGTGAACTTCAACAACCTGCACACCGACGATGTTGAGGCCGCTCGGGCCTTCTACGGCGCCGTGTTCGGCTGGACGACGATTGACGCCGGCTCGCCGATGTGGGCTCTGCCGGGCTACGGCGATCATCTCGAGGAGCTCAACCCCGGCATGCGCGCGGGGATGAAGCAGATGGGCGCACCCGAGGGTTTCGAGGACGTCGTAGCGACGATCTTGCCCCGCGAGGGCGGCCCAGCGCGCTGGAGCGTGACCTTCGCCGTCGACGACGTGGACGCGATAGCTGCGCGAGCGCGCGAACTCGGAGGCTCGGTCCTCGCCGAGCCGCAGAATGCGCCATGGGTGCGATTCGCCGTCCTCGCCGACCCGGCTGGCGCGTCCTTCACCGCCAGCCAGTTCGTGGCGGAGAACCGCTAGACGATCCCCTCCTGGGACCCCTGCGGTTCATAGTCGGATCTTCGGCTGGTTCACGCTCACGGGGCCTCCGTGGCGGTGGCAGCGCGTAGCGGCCGGTAGCCGTCGGAGTCGAGCTTGGCAAGCTCGCCGTCGACGTCGACGGAGTGAGTGCCGTAGAAGTGGACGTTCTCGTGATGGGTGGGCCAGATGTGTGCCAGCACGGCGTCGTCGATGTCCCGGCCGACGCGCCGCAGGGCGGTGACGGCCAGGCCGTGGTACTCCGTGGTCCAGGTGACTACCGCGTTGGTCGCCAGGGTCAGGCACCACATCTGCTCGGCCTGCTGCTCGTGGTGCCGGCGGCGGAGCGCCCCTTCCCCGGCGTAGGCGAGCGACCGCTTGAGCGCGTGCAGGTTCTCGCCCTTGTTCAGCTGGCGGCTGATCCGCCGCCGGTAGGTCTCGTCGGCCAGGTACCGGGCGGCGTAGATGGTGCGGCGCAGCGCCCCGTACTCCTTGATCGCGGCCGCGAGGGCGTTCTGCTGCCGCTTGGATGAGCACAGCTTGCCGACCACGAGGGCGGCCGTGGCGTGGCCGCCTTTGACGGAGGCGGCGACGCGCAGCAGGTCGTCCCACATGCCGGTGATCAGCTCCTCGTTGAGCCGGCGGGTGAGCAGGTGCCCGGCGGACGGGTAGCGGGCCGTGAACTCGGCCCTCGGCCCGGTCCGGTACAGGGTGATCTTGCCCAGGTCGCGGATGCGCGGGGACAGCTGCAGGTCTACCAGGTCGAACAGCGCGAAGTTCGCCAGCGTCGCGCCGTGGGTGTCAGTGGCGTGCTCGGTGATGAGCAGGTCGGTCTGGTTGCCCAGGATACCGTCGAGCACATAGGGGCTTTCCGGGGCGGTCGCCGCGATCACCTTGGTGTCGAACGTCGAGTGCTGGTCCGAGACATGGGTGTAGGTGGACAGGCCCTGGCCGCGGGCGAAGTAGCGGGACAGGTGCCGGGCAGTCAGCGACTTGCCCTTGACCGGGAACCGCTGCCCGTCCGAAGAGGACAGGGTGCCGGTGCCGAACGCCCGGGTCATCGGCAGCCGGTGGTGGTAGCTGACGATCGCCGCGTTGGCCGCCTCGAGCGTCTCGCCGCGGAAGTACCACTCGGCGGTCCAGGCCAGCACGTCGTAGGGCACGCCGCAGGACTCGGCCATCGCGCCCAGGCCCATGTTGGTGGCCTCGGCGATGATCACGTACAGCAGGTTCCGCTTCAGGTCCGGCGGGCGGGTCACCTTGCCGCCCGCGTGGGTCAGGTGATCGGTGAACCCGGTCCGGGCGTCGACTTCCACCAGCACCGACGCGATCGGGACGCGGGGCAGCAGGCCGCTCAGCTCGTCGCGCAGCGCCTCGGCCTCGGCCGGGACGTCCTCGGCGGTCAGCGGCGGGATGACCAGCTCCCCGTCCCCGGTGAGCCGGACCTCGCCCGGCCCGCCGCCCCGGGCGAGCTGCGCCTCCAGGTCCGACAGCGCCGCGTGCAGCTCGTCGCCCGCCACCGCCAGGGCGTCAGCCGCCGACACGGGCTTGCCGACCACGTGGCAGAACTCCAGCCGCTGCGGCTCCCACTGCTGAGGGGTGAGCAGGAACGAGGCCGGGTCGGCGTACCGGCGCGACCCCGGGACGTGCACGTCACCGGAGCGCAGCCCGTCGCGCAGGGCCATCAGCGCGCACAGTTCCCAGTAGTGCCGGTAGGCGGTGACGTCGCCGTCTTTCGCGGCCTTCTCCAGGTAGCCGGCCCAGCGGGCGGGTACGAACCCGCCGGGCGCGCCGTCGGGGACTTTCCGGGCCCTGGTCGCGTACAGTCCGGCCAAGATGGTGACGGCCTGCAGCAGGTCGTCCATGCCGGGGCCGCCGGCGAACCGGATGGCGGCCAGCACGTCCGGGACGAACTGGCGTAGGTAGGCCATGGAGGCGTCCATCATCGCCAGGTGCCCGTGGTCACGGGGCAGCGGCTCGCGGCGGGCCTGCCATGCTGCCCGCATCCGCTCGTGGCCTATTTCTCCGCGCAGCCGCGCGCCTACCTGGTCGTCGGCGACCTCCAGGTCCAGCACGATCTTCAGGATGTCGTCCAGCAGCGCCTGCCGGTCCTCCCCGCCGCGGGCCCGCTCGGCCAGCATCTCGGTCAGCCGCGCCCGCGCGGCTGACTCCCGGCCGGACAGCGCCTGGTCGAACAGCAGCAGCACCTCGTCCAGCACGTCGACCGCGGACTGCGCGATCAAGGTGAGCAGGATCGGGTACCGGCGGGCGGGCTCGCGCCGCGCCAGGTGCTGTGGCGTCAGCCGGCGGCCCACCCCGGCCAGGAACCGCCGCCGCTCGGCCGGCAGCACCGACAGGTCAAGCGTGTCCGCGTCCAGCCCGCGCAGGTAGGCCAGCTTCTCCAGCTCGTCCTTCACCGCCGCCGGGGTCGCCGCGACCGGCCCGGTCCCGAGCCAGGACAGCCGCGTGCGGCCGAGTACCGGATCGACCGTCAGCATCTCGTCCAGCTCGGCCTGCCGTCGCGGGCCGAGCAGCGGGGCGACCCGCGTCCAGGTCTCCTCGCGGGCTCGTTCCCGCGCGGCCGCGACGCGCTCCAGGATCTTCACGACGCCCGGCCGGACCAGCCGGGACGAGGACAGGTACTCACAGGCCTGCCGGAACAGCAGCTTGGGCGAGTCGTGCTCCATCGCCCGCGCGAACAGGAACTCCTCCAGCTCCTTCCAGCGCGGGCCGTCGACCGTCCGCCACCCCAGGTATCCGGCGATCTCGCGCAGGTGATCGGTGCGGGTCTGCTCACGGGCACCGTACCCGCGCAGCGCGCCGACCGGGACGCCCAGCCGCTCCGACAGCCGGGCCACCACGGCGGCCGGGGCGGCGGCCACGTCGTCCGGGACGAACCCCAGCCACGGCAGCGTGCACAACTGCACCGCCGCGCCCAGCACGTTGTCCTGGCCCCGGAACTTCCGGACGAACGCCTCATCCGCCGGGGCCAGCGTGAAGTACCGGATCAGCTCAGCACGTGCAGGCTCCGGGAAGCCCCGCAGCTGCGCCAGCTCATCCTCTGAGAACACTTCCCTGGTCGCCACCAGCGTCCCTTCCCCCGAAGAGAAGACCTCGCTGGAGAACACCTATCCGACATGGACGCTCACCCGCAGCAAAACCAGGCAACCAGCCTCTCGTTATGCGGCCGTGATCTTAATCGTTGTTTTTGCGCTGGATGGTGCCGCGAGCCCGGCATTGCTGACCGCCGCGCCCGGCCAGGCGCTCCAGGCGGCCGCCCCGACCGCCGCCGTGAACAGCAGCAGCGTGCCGATCCTGCGCACCATCTGTGCCTCCCTCGCCATCAGCCGCACACCACCCGCCCGCCAGGCCAGCCGCGGCCAGCAGGCCGGCACCTCACGCGCTTCGGCCCAGACCGCTTCGGCCCAGTCCCTGCGCTCGGCCGGCATCAGCCGCGCCCCGGCGCGGCCCAGCCAGCTCATGGCACCGCGGGCGCCGCGACGCCCCGCCCGCTCGGCTCCCTCGCGCCCTTAGCCGCCGCCGGCCGTCCGGAGGGCTGCGTCCGCGCCGAGGCGGCCAGCGCCCCCGTCGCGCTGGCCAGCCCGTCAGCCGTCAGCCGGTACAGGTGCCGGCGTGGCCGACCCGGCTGCGGTTCCTCCTGCCAGCAGGCCTCGACCAGCCCCCGGTCGGCCAGCCGGATCAAGATCGGGTACAGCGTCCCGGACTTCAGGCCCGTCGTGCTGGCCAGCGCGTACCCGTGCTGCCACCGCGACGGCTGCTCGTACAGTGCGGCCAGGACCGACAACGTCTGCGGCGAGAACTCACGACGCGACCTCACGACGCGGAATTCTACATAGGTAGATAAAAGAGTGTCTACATAGGTAGCAGAACACGGCCCGCCAAAGATCTACGGGACACGCCCTAATCGCCGATAACCCGGCCGGTGGTGCTGTCCACATACGCCGGTATCTCGCCCTCGTGCCGGTCACCGGTCGTTGACGTCCCGGACGGCTCGAACATCAGGATCGAGCCGCCGGAGGACGACGGCTTGTGCTCGGTGCCCCGGGGTACCACGAAGATCTCCCCCGGGCCCAGGCGAACGGTCCGCTCGCCGCCGCCGTCCCGCAGCGTGATGTCGAACGCGCCGTCGAGTACCAGGAAGAACTCGTCGGTTTGGTCGTGCACGTGCCAGACGTGCTCCCCCTGGGTGTGCGCGATCTTGATGTCGTAGTGGACCACACCCGCATCAGCGACCCGCCGCTGCGGGCCGCGCTCTCCCGGCTGCACGATGTCCTGGCCCTGGACGGGGAGAGCCTTGACGCCGAGGCCCGGCTCGCGCTGATCGGCGAGCGGATCGCCGGGCACCTGACCTCCGCCCCGGGCCCGGTTCAGCAGCCGGAGCCAGGCCTCGCCGGCCGGCTCAGGGAGCTGCTCGACGAGCACCTCACCGGCCAGGTCAGCCTGGCCCGGGCCGCGGCCGTGCTGGACCGCAGCGTCCCCCACTTGATCCGCAGTTTCAGCCGCCGGTACGGCCTGAGCCCGTACGCCTACGTGGTCGGCCGCCGGGTCGATGCCGCCCGCCGCCTGCTGCTCCAGGGCGCCCGGCCTGCCGAGGTGGCCACCGCCGTCGGCTTCTACGACCAGGCACACTTCACCCGTCACTTCAAGAAGCACACCTCGATCACCCCGGCCAGCTACGCCCGCAGCCACGCCCGTCAGTAATAGCCCTACTCGTCGGCGCCGAGGGGCGGGCGGATACGCGGAGAGGCCATGGGCGCCGACGCTACCCCACCTCGCGCCGGGGGCGCACCGCGATTAATGCCCGGCCAAGCCGCCGGGGCCGAGCCCGGACCTTCTGCTTTGCGGCGATTTCAAGGTATTTTGGCCCATGATGCTGTTTACCTCGTCAGTCCACAGGCCGGCGCGTGCGGAGCGGCGGCGGCCTTGACCGACGGGGTGGATGCCCCGGCCGAGACCGGTGCGGGAGCCGACGTAACAGCACCGTCAGATCGGCACCCGGTATCAGCAGGTGCTCCCCGCCGGTACCGGATGCGGCGCAGCCTGCTCGCCGCCCTGGCCGTCGCGGTCCTGGTCAGTGTCATCGTCGTCGAGCGCCATACGCTGGCCGAGTCGCTGCACGTGCTGGCCAATCTGAACTGGGCCTGGTTCCTGCTCGCCCTGGCGTCGGAGGCGATCTCCCTGTCGAGCTTCGGGCTCAGCAGGAGACAGCTGCTGCGGGTCAGCGGGCGGCCGCCCAGTTTCGGCATAGTGATGATGATCACCTACGCCGCGAACGCGCTGTCCATCTCCGTGCCGTTCGCGGGCGCCGAACTGGCCCTGGTCTTCTCCTACCGCCAGTTCCGCAGGCACGGCGTGGACGCCGCTACCACGGGCTGGATGCTCGCCGTCTCGGCGATCTTCTCCACCTCCGCGCTCGCCTTGCTGCTGGCGGTCGGAGCGCTGGCCGGCTCGGCGTCGCTGGCCAGCGCGGCGGGCTTCCTCGGCGCCTTCGTGTTCGTCGTGCCGGGCGTCGCGGTACTGCTCGCGCTGCGCTTCGAGAACGTCCGCAGGCGCCTGCATCAGGTCATCGCCTGGCTGGTCGGCCTGTCCCGGAGGGTCCTCGGCGTGCCGGTCAACGGTATCGACGGCCTGGACGAGTTCCTGGACCGGGTGGCGAGCCTGCGGCTGCCCTGGCCCCGGTATGTGGAGGTGTTCGGGCTGGCCGTGCTGAACTGGGCCGCGGACTGCGGGGCGCTGGCCTGCGCGATCAAGGCCACGGGTCAGACCGTTCCCTGGCACAGCCTGCTGCTCGTCTACGGGGCCGGCGCCGCGGTCGGCAGCACGGGAATTACCCCGGGGGGATTCGCCCTCGTCGAGCTGGCTCTGACCGCGGCGCTGACCGCCGCGGGGCTGCACCGGTCGCCGGCGCTCGCCGCGGTGCTGACCTACCGCCTGGTCAACTTCTGGCTGATCCTCATCGGCGGGTGGATCTTGATGGCCGTGCTCGCCCGCCGGCGGATCGCGCCGGACGGTTTAGGTGAGCCCGCCGACTACACCGGCCGGATCGGTCACGCTGGCCGAGCTGGAGTCCGATCCGCATCCCGCGCTGGCCCGGCTCCGCGCCACCGCCCCGGCGTGCTGGGTGCCGGTCCTCGGCGCCTGGCTGGTCACCGGGTATGACCTGGCCGTCGAGGTGCTCCGTGACTCGCGGACGTTCACGGTCGACGACCCCCGGTTCTCCACGGCCAAGGTGGTCGGCCCGAGCATGCTCTCGCTGGACGGCGCGCGGCACGCCCGCCACCGCGCTCCCTTCACCCGTCCCTTCCGGTCCGACGAGATCCACGCCCAGCTCGGTTCCGTCATCCGTGCCGAGGCCGATCGGCTGGTGAACGCCATTGCGCCGGATGGCAAAGCTGAGCTACGCCGGGCGGTAGCCGGCCCGCTGGCCGTCACGGTCATGGCCGGGGCGCTGGGCCTCGGCCGGACCGACCCCGCCCAGATCCTCGCTTGGTACGACGGGATTGTGGCCGCGGTCCAGGCCGAGGCCGCGGCCCCAGGGGCGGCAACGGATACGGCCGCCGCGGGCCGCGCCGCGTTCGCCGAGCTCGCCGCCGGCCTCCGCCAGGTCATCGCCGCGCCCCCGGCCTCCTCGCTGCTGGCCGACGTCGCCGGGCCGCTCACCGAGGACGAGGCCATCTCGAACGCGGCGGTCCTGCTGTTCGGCGGGATCGAGACCACCGAGGGCATGATCGCGAACGCCATGCTGCACCTCCTCTCCTCTCCCGGCCAACTCGAGCTCGTCCGAACGGACCGCGGGCTGATCCCGGCCGCGATCGAGGAATCGCTGCGGCTGGAACCGGCCGCGGCCGTGGTCGACCGCTACGCGACCCGCGACACGCAGCTCGGCGGCGCCCGCATCCAGGCCGGTGACCAGGTCACGGTGTCCATCGCCGGGGCGAACCGGGATCCGGCGGTGTTCGGCGACCCAGACCGGTTCGACGTCCGCCGACCCAACTCCGCAAAGCACCTGGCGTTCGCCCACGGCCCGCACTTCTGCCTCGGCGCCCACCTGGCCCGCCTGGAGGCCCGGATCGCCGTCGAGACCCTGCTGGACGGGCTCCCCCGGCTGCGCCTGGACCCGCGCCACTCCCCCGGCACGCCGCGGGGCCTGGTGTTCCGCAAGCCGCCCGGGCTTTACGTGTCCTGGAATCCGCGCCGACGGTGAAGCGCGATAAAGTTGCCGCTAGCCGAGGGTGCGACTCCCGTCTGCTGATATCCCGAAGGGAGCGGTGAAATGAGACGCTGGTGGCGACGTCAGCCGGTTACTTCTGCGCAGACCAGAATGGCAGAGCGTGCGGCCGCGGGGCCGCCACCTGCCGACAAGTCCCGCGAGATGCTGGGCCTGGAATTGGTGCAAAGTTTTACCGGCATGAAGCAAGACCTCTTCACAATTGCCTGGTCAGCGGACGGGGCGACTTTAGCGGCAACCGTTCAGCGGGGACAGGTCGGGCTCTGGGCACAGGCCACTGGCGAGTTGCGGATCTTGCAGGGTCATACCGCAACCTCGGTGGGGCTGGCCTGGCATCCAGCACTTCCGTTGCTGGCTACCGGAGCGGATGACAAAACGGTACGTCTGTGGCAGACAGAAACCGGGCAATCCAGCATCCTCTGCAAGCTTACGCATGAGATAAAAGGCGTTGCATGGTCTCCGGATGGGCGTCGGCTCGCCGTATACGAGTTCGACGGCAGCCTTAGCATCTACGGCACGGAAGACCGCGCTGTGTTGCGGAGTGTACGTCCGTATGCATCGGGGGGCTTTGGACTGTCCTGGTCACAGGATGGGTTGGCACTGGCGGCCGGCAGCGAAAGCGGCGACATAATTGTTTGCTCAGGCGAGGACCTCCGGCTCGTCCACAGGCTGAAAGGACACAGCGAAGGCCTAGCCGACGTGGCGCTGACACGGCAGGGTGATGTTATCGCATCAGCCGGAGACGACGGCACCGTCCGGATCTGGAATCTTGCCAGCGGGAAGGTAGTCACTATCCTCGAAGGTCATCGGTTGCCTGTGATGAGCGTCAGGTTCTCGCCAGACGGGGAATTCCTGGCGTCATTGTCACCGGACGAGTTGCGGCTGTGGCGCCGCCGCGACTGGGAATGCGTTTCAACTGCATCCCGGGTTGAAGCATGGGGAGTCGGTGGCTTGGACTTCCATCCGTCGCAGCCGTTCCTTTCTGCCAAAGAAATGCCCGCAACCGGCCTGGGTGATAAAGTGACACCGCGAATCGACTGCTTTAAGGTCGATTACGCTCTGCTCGGCGGCGCCGACCTTAGGCCCGATTCGTCCCGTTATGTCAACGCCAAGGTGATCTTGCTCGGTGATACCGGAGTCGGGAAATCCGGGCTGGGCCTGGTGCTAAGCGGGCAGCCGTATCAGCCGACCGATTCCACGCACGGCCGCAACGTCTGGACGCTGGACGCCCAGGAGACCGAAACGCCAACCGGGGGCACGCAAACCAGGGAGATTTTGCTGTGGGACCTGGCCGGGCAGCCCGGCTACCGGTTGATCCACCAGCTTCACCTGGGAGAGGTCGCGGTGGCGCTGCTGGTATTCGACTCCCGCAGCGAGACCGATCCGTTCGCGGGCGTGAAGCACTGGGTGCGGGCGCTGGCGCAGGCGCGGCGCCTGGAAGGGTCTTCTGCCGTCCCGCTGCGGGCCTATCTGGTCGCGGCCCGCGTCGACCGGGGCGGCGTCGCGGTCACCCGAGACCGGGTTCAGGCCATGCTCGACGATCTGGGCCTGGACGGGTTCTTCGAGACCAGCGCGAAGGAGGGATGGCAGGTCGCCGACCTGGCCCAGGCGGTCCGCGACGGCGTCGTCTGGGACGCGCTGCCGATGGTCAGCTCCAGCGTGCTGTTCTCCTCGATCAAGGAGTTCCTGCTGAAGGAGAAGGAGCACGGGCGCCTGCTGTCGACCGTCGACGACTTGTTCCGCGGGTTCCAGCGCGCCCAGCCCGACGCCACGGGCGACGCCAACCTGCGGGCCAGCTTCGAGACGTGCATCGGCCGGGTGGAGAGCCGGGGGCTGATCCGGCGGCTGCACTTCGGTGACCTGGTCCTGCTCCAGCCTGAACTGCTCGATGCCTACGCCTCGGCGATGGTCCAGACGGCCAAGGAGGAACCGGACGGCCTGGGCTTCATCCCCGAGGAGGACGCCCTCGAAGGGCGGTTCAGGCTGCCGGAGCAGGAACGCGTCGCCGATCGCGGGCAGGAGAAGCTGCTGCTGATCGCCACCGTCGAGGAACTGCTGCGGCACGAGATCGCGCTGAAGGCGACCACCGACCGCGGGGTGGACCTGGTCTTCCCGTCCCAGTTCACCAGGGAACGCCCGGACGCCCCGGACATCCCGGGCAAGCAGGTCGTGTTCACCTTCGAGGGGCCGCTGTACAGCATCTACGCCACGCTGGCCGTGCGGCTGTCGCATTCGACGTTGTTCCGCAGGCAGGCTATGTGGCAGAACGCCGCCTCGTACGTCTCAACCGCGGGCGGTATTTGCGGCATCCACCTACGCGAGCTGGAAGAGGGCCAGGGTGAGCTGGCGCTGTTCTTCGACGGGCAAGCCGGTCAGGCCGCTCGGGCGCAGTTCGAGACCTACGTCGCCGAGCATCTGCAGCTCCGGGCCTTGCCGGGAACTGTCATCCGGCGGCAGATCCGGGCCTGTTCGAACTGCGAGTTCATCCTGTCCGAGGACCTGATTGAGCGACGGCTCAAGCTCGGCGCCACCACGATCCGGTGCCCGGCCTGCGAAGAAGCCATCATCCCCCTGGCCGAGGAACCGCAAGCGCTTCCCGAGGCCGCGGTAGCCGAGATGAACCGCAGCGCCGATGACCGGCGGGACAGGAATGTCGCGGAGGCCCGGCTCAGGGGCAAGATCGAGACCAGGGACTACGACGTGTTCCTGTGCTACAACACCCAGGACCGGGAACGCGTCAAGGCCGTAGGCGAGCAGCTCAAAGAGCGGGGCATCCTGCCCTGGCTCGACATCTGGGAGATCAGGCCTGGCACGCGATGGCAGCAAGAGCTGCAGAAACAGATCAAGTCGATCAAGTCGGCCGCGGTCTTCATCGGCCCTAAAGGACGAGGCCCGTGGCAGGACGTCGAAGCAGAGTCCTTGCTCACGCAGCTGGTCAAGCGGAAGTGCCCCATCATCCCGGTCATCCTGGAGGGACGTCAGGGCCAGCCGCAGCTTCCCCCGTTCCTCGGCCTGCTGCACGTCGTCGACATGCGCCAGCCAGACCCCGATCCGTTCCGGCAGCTGGTCTGGGGTATTACGGGCGAGAAGTCCCCCGCCGAGCTCTAGGACACCGCGGGTGGCATGCTTGGGTGGGTCCGGACAACCGAAGGAGGCGCGCATGTCGGAGCAGAACCTAGACGAGCCAGACGAGTTCGCCGGGCAGTTCGTCGACCGATTTCACCGCAACCGCCGGGAGCACGGTGGCGAGATCGACCGCCTTGACGAGGACCAGCTCGCCGGACTCACCGAGGAAGAGCGCGTCGCCGCCGGGCTCGATCCCTACGATCCCGACGAGGTGCCGCCCGCCACGGACACGCCCCCGCTGACCGATGACGTCAGGCAGACCGAGCAGTACCAGGAGGAGCGGGCCGAGTTCCGCCGCGAGTACGAGAAGGGCGAGCTGCACCCCATCGACGAGGACCACCCGTTCCCGCCCACCCGGTACGACGGCTGAGGGCTGTTCAGGGCGCGTTCAGGGCCACGCTGGCTTCCGCGGTGTAGGCCAGGAAGGTCAGCGACTCCTGGAAGTACAGCTGCACGAACTCGGAGTCGTGGGACAGGTAGCCGATCGACAGGTCCTGGCCAAGGCGCAGCTCGTAGTCGCCGCCCCGGCCGGATAGCAGGAACGCCCCGTCGATGGCCGGCGCCCAGATGATCTCGCCGTCCACCACGTGGGCCAGGTGGTCGCGGATCGGGTAGCCGTGGTCGGAGGTCTCGCTCACCACCGTGTAAGCGGGGGCGGACAGCAGCAGGGAGTAGGGACCGCCGACGCCGGCCAGCCGGAGCGCGCTGACCGCCTGGCTGATCACGGCCGGGTATTCGCGGGCCTCGGTGGGCAGCGTGAGGACCGGGTTGGACGTGCTCCGCCTGACCCCGGTGATCCCGGCGGCCGGGTAGCCGGCGAAGATCGCCCGGTCCTCGGCGAAGGCGATCTGCCGGGCCGCCTCCTTGACCGGCTCCCAGTCCGGGTCCTGGGCGCCGCGCTCGACGCTGTCCACGTCCAGCCTGCTCACCGTGAACGGCACCCGGAGCTCCACGAGCTGCTGTGCGCTGCGCAGCCAGGCCAGGATCCCGGCGGCGTCCCCGCCCGGCGGTTCGACCTCGGCCAGGTGGCCGGTGCCGACGCTGGCCAGCGTGGGACCGTCTGGTCCGTTGACGTCCACCACCCGGCGGCCGGCCACGTTCTGCTCGAACGTGCGGCGCGCCTCGGCCTCGATGCTCGCCCAGGCGGCATCGGTAACCGGAGCGAGCTCGCGGTACAGGTTGTTCATGGTGCGCTCCTCTTCAAGCTACCAATGCCGAGGGAACCGTCTCCTGCCGAAGGTGCGGGGGGGTCCGGGGGGGCCGAGCCGCTGCTCGCCGGGGAATCGCCGGGCGGATCGGGAAGGTCGTCGAGGAAGTCGGCCGGCGGCACGAAGAACAGGCTGCCGGTGACGGCCGTGGAGAAATCGAGGATGCGGTCGGTGTTGCCCGGCGGGTCGCCGATGAACATGTGGGTCAGCATCAGCTCGGTCACGCTCGGTGTGCCCGCGTAGGCAATGTAGTACGTGCCGTACTCCCCGCGCCCGAAGTCGCCGAACGGCATGTTGGCCCGCAGGATCTGCCGCTCGGTGCCGTCGGGATCCTCGATGGTGTTCAGGGCGACGTGCGAGTTGGCCGGCTTGACGTCGTCCGGCATCTCGATGTCGGACAGTTTGTAGCGGCCGATCACCTTCTCCTGGTCCTCCGTGGTCAGCGCGTTCCAGGCGTCCATGTCGTGCAGGTACTTCTGCACGATGACGTAGCTGCCGCCGGCGAACGCGGGATCGGCGCCGCCGACCAGGGCCGCCGCCCCGGCCGCACGGCCGACCGGGTTCTCGGTGCCGTCGACGAAGCCGAGCAGATCACGCTCGTCGAAGTACCGGAAGCCGTGCACCTCGTCCACGATGGTGGCCGCGCCGGCCAGGCGGCTCACGGCCTGGGACACGAACTCGAAGCACACGTCCATCCGCTCGTGCCGGACGTGAAACAGCAGGTCCCCGGGTGTGGAGGGGGCGCGGTGCGCGGTTCCGGCGAGCGCCAGGAACGGGTGCAGCTCGGCCGGGCGCGGGCCGGAGAACAGGCGATCCCACGCGTCCGAGCCGATCCCGGCGACGCAGGCCATCGGGGCGTCCGGGGCGCGGAAGCCGACCGCCCGCTGCAGGCCCGCCCAGTCGGACAGCAGGTCCCGGCAGGCCGCCTCACCGCCGGGGTCGACGGTCAGGACCAGGAAGATCGCGTTCGCGGTGAGCGGGACCAGCACCGGCTGCGGCTCAGGGGGAACAAGGGACGGTTCTGCCACGGGACACAGGTTAGCGGTAGCGCTTCCGGCCGCGTGATCTGGGACGGGCCGGACGCACCACGCTCCGTTCGGTATAGAAATATTTACAGCCAGCCGCGCCGGCGGAACATGAAGAACAGGCCCAGGACGGCCGCCAGCTCGGTGCCGAGGCCGAAGATGAGGAACGCGCCCAGGGAACCTTCCCGGGCGACCAGCCAGCCGAGGTTCTGGCCGAAGAACCCGGTCAGGAAGGACAGCGGCAGGAACACGGTGGCGATGATGGTCAGCTGCTTCATCACGT
>Ga0209415_10012723_pt1 | contig 13978 bp, 8 predicted proteins | sample PeaSoiSIISIP2007_FD_187696 | JGI IMG/M metagenome (GOLD analysis project Ga0209415, IMG submission 187696) | Peat soil microbial communities from Weissenstadt, Germany - SII-SIP-2007 (SPAdes) (version 2) | ecosystem: Environmental > Terrestrial > Soil > Wetlands > Peat | place: Germany... | reverse complement strand
CTCCATGCCATCTTCGCCGGCGGCTTCCTGCCCTCGGCCCTGGAAATCGCCGACGCCTTCACGCTCGCCGCCGCGTATCGGCGCACCCGCAGCCACCGCCTCCAAGGATGCCAGGCCCACCTCATCGTGGAGCTCGACGGGCAGGAACCTTCCGTCCGCTCCGAGCTGCGCGAAGTCCAGCGCGTGGTCCGCCGCCAAACCCCGCGCTTCATTCAGCGGGCCTTGGGCCCCGGCCAATGCGAAGCCCTCTGGCAGATCCGGCGCGAGTTCTCTTACGCCCTGCGCGATACGGGCCTGACCAAGCTCAACGAGGATGTGGTGGTCCCGCGCGGCCGACTGGCCGACCTGTTCCGTTTCGCCGCGCGCCTCCAGAAAAAGCACGCCTTGCCCGTCGCCTGCTTCGGCCACGCCGGCGACGGCAACATCCACGTGAACTTGATGGTGGATTACAACCAGCCGCAGGCCGGTGCCCGGGCCGATGCCGCCTTGGATGAACTGTTTCGTCAGGTGCTCGACTGGGGCGGCGCCATTACCGGCGAGCACGGTATCGGCCTGGCCAAGAAGCCCTGGTGGCCCCTGGCGGTCTCGCCGGAGGCGCTCAAACTCCACGGCGCGCTCAAACGAGCGCTTGACCCGCGCCGCATCCTCAATCCGGGCAAGTTCGTCTAGCCCGCAATCCAGGCTACTGACGGTCCTGATAAGGATTGTCCCCGCCACGCGCGCCGCGGTAGCCACCACTACCGCCGCCCATCTGAGGCCGTTCTTCACGCGGGCGGGCCTCATTGACCGTCAACGCCCGGCCCTGGAAGTCCTTGCCGTGGAACATCGAAATGGCCTTCGTGGCGTCCTCCTGCGACGCCATCTCGACAAAGGCAAAACCTCGCGACCGCCCGGTCGCCCGGTCTTGCATAATATTGACCCCAGCCACCGCACCCGCCTGCGCGAAATGATCCTGCAGGTCGTTCTCAGTTGTTGTAAAGGGTAGGTTGCCCACGAATAATCTCGCTGCCATAACTAGTATTCATATCTCCGCTGCCGGGGCCGGTGTGCGTTCCTGTTCCGAGGTCTCAAATCGTCTGCTCTAAAAGCACAAAAGACAATTACCGCATCGCCTAGTCTCTGCTGCTGAATTGCCACTAATAAAGAGCAAATCCCGCCCACAGACAAGAAAATAATTGGCGTGATCCCACGAAACGGGTTAGCCATGAGGGTGGCAACGCTACGCAGTTGACGGGTTTCCTTGAAGGATCGGGTAGTCGATTGCGAGCAATTGACATCTCTGGCTGGCGTGCCTATTGTTTGCGCATGGCCAGTTTAACGTTGAAAGATATCCCGGCGGAAATCCACGAACGGCTCAAGAGCAGCGCGGATTCTAATTTCAGAAGCATCACCCAGGAGGCCTTTGCCCGGCTGCAATTGAGTTTCGACGTTGAGGAGGCGGCCGCAACGAAACTGCATCAGTCCTGGATCGACCAGGCCGTCGCCAGCGGCCCCGCTCGCCCTGCGCGCAAATACCAGTGGCAGCAGATTCAGCGGCGCGCGCTCCCTCGGGCAAGAGGGCACCAACGGTGAAGGTCCTTTACCGGCCTGAGTTTTGGGCGGATGTCGAAGAAACGATGGTTTATCTCGCGCGCGAGGCTTCGGAGAGGGTAGCCCTGAAATGGCAAGATGCCGTCAAAAGCGGCGTGGACAAAATCATCGGAAATCCGGGACGCGGCCATTTGCGGCGCGATCTCAAACCGGAGGGAGTGCGGGCTATTTCTGTTCCGCCCTTTCACAAACATCTGATCTTTTACCGCTGGAGCCAGGAGGGCAACGAAATTGAATTCTATCGCGTCAGGCACGGCGCCATGAACCTTCCACTGCTGTTTGAATCTGGAGGGGACTAAAACGCAGCCTTTCGCCACGCAACTTGCGGACTGGCTCCCGAACTGGCGAAGCCTTTGGAGTGCGTCCAGCTTGCTGGCGCTTTTCGGACCGGCCGGCGCGAACAAAAGCGGGAGCAAGCTCCACGCACTCCACACGCTTCGCGATCCCGGCCGAGGATCGGCGCTTCGCCAAGCGTTTGGAGTGCGGCGCTTCCCGCTGCTTTTGATGCCAAGTGCGGTTTCAGAATGTCAGCATTGTGTCTCAGCGTCGCACCTTGTTTTTGCGCCACTTTCTTAGGCGGCTCCCGGGGCCGCCGTGGCGCGGCAGACCTGAGAGCCGTGATAATGCCCCACTCGGGCGCGGGCTCGCTGCCTTCTGTTCTTGTGGCGAGCCAGCGGCGCTCTGCCGAGACGCCGCTACGACTGGGGCATCGCCCTCCCGCGTTCAGCCGCTGCGGCGGCGGACCAAGAGCCATGCCGCCGCCCCTACAGCCGCGAGAGCGAACGTCGAAGGCTCCGGGATCGCCGCGATGACCAGGTCGCTGGTCCAGCCGCTGAGGCCTGGCGGCACGGGCGTCGGGACGGCCGTATAATCAGCCGTCGGATTCACGAACGCGAGAACGCCGGTGGTTCCCGGCAGTACCTGACGATCGAATGACGTCGCGGCGTTGTCCCACATAGCGAGCGCGATGACCACGGTGGCGCCGTACGGTGCCACCAACGGCATGTCCAGTTCGCCCAGCCGGATAATGCCGGGGGTCGAGCTATTGATCACTTTGTTGCGCCCCCCAATTGGCAAATGGACCGCTGTGGCAGGCGTGCCGATTGTCTGCGCATGGCCAGTTTAACGTTGAAAGATATCCCGGCGGAGATCCACGAACGGCTCAACAGCAGCGCGGATTCCAATTTCAGAAGCATCACCCAGGAGGCCTTTGCCCGGCTGCAATTGAGTTTCGACGTTCAGGAGGCGGCCGCAATGGAACTGCATCACTCCTGGATTGACCAGGCCTGTTCTGATCGGCGGCTGCACCGGGGAGATTAGGAGCAGGATTAGGATTGCGATTCACCTTCACCCGAAGGCGGGGTCTTCATATCGTAGAGGTCATGAGCGAAAACCGGGCGGGCGTTGCGGAACACTAGCCATGAAGCGAGAACGAAAGCTTGCAAAAATGGTCAAGCCCCTCCTGTTTCTCATCCTGGGGTTTGCCATGATAGGGGCTGGGTGGTGGTTAGCGGCGCTCCCAAAAGAGCAAAAGATGAAGCGTCAGCAGCAGGGGTTCTTTGCTTCGCAAGGAACGGAGCTGCTCGCGCTCGAGGAAGCAAGGAATCGGGCCGCAATGGAGCTTGCGCGAGGGCGGCTGGCGGCGCACTTTTCGAGGTACCGGCTGGGGGTGCCGAGATTTGCGCAGGATTTGACGACGTGGGGGACGCGATATAAGCTGAGCAAAGCGCTGCTAAAGGATTGGTGGTCAAAGTCCAACGAGGCGAGGAAGGTGGCCACGGACCACTTTTCTCAGTTCGTGGTGAGCGATGAGCAACTGCAAAAGGACGTGGCCGAAGTGATCGCGCAATTCTCCTCGGACCTGGAAGCGGATCGGAACCAAATGCTGAGTGAATTGCAGGTGAGAGTAGCGAGCGCCGCGGTGCCCTGCGCGACAAATGGGCTGGGCCCAACGGGCCTTGGCGAGGCCTTCATGGCGGAGGTGCAACCCCGGCTCAAGGAGCGAGCTGCGCAGTCGCTGGTAGCCTGCATTTTGGGCACGGGCGGAGGATTTGCCGCGGCACAGGCCGCCACGAAAATCGTATCGAAGCTGCTGGCGTCGATGGCGGTTCGGGTTGCCGCCGGGGCAGCCGTCCGCGGGAGCGCGATGGCGACGGGAGCGGTGGCCGGAGGGGAGGGGGGTACGATGCTCACCCCCGGAGTTGGAACGGCGATCGGGGTAGTGGGAGGCCTCCTTGCGGGGTGGGGGGTGGATTGGTGGACGGAAAAGGAGTTCAAGGAGCAAGTCACGCACGAGTGCAACGAGATGCTGAGCGGCATGGAAGAGGCTCTGTGGGGCGACCCCGCGGAAGGGCTTGAGGCTGGATTCAGCCGGTCGATAAGAATCACGCGGGAGTGCCACGAAACGGCGCTGCGGAAGATGATAACGGAAGAGGAAAATCCGAAATCCGAAGGCACGAAATCCGAAGGCACGAAAGGGCGCCGCGGAAGATGACGACGGAAGGGGGACAATGAGGCGAGACAAAGGACTAGAGACAAAGGAGCGGAAGATGAAGATTTGCAAGCTTGTTGCGGGGATTTGCATCATGGCGCTTTGCATTCTGACGCCGGTGAGGGCAAGGGGGCAAGCGAGTTGGGCAGCAAAGATGGCGAGAGAATTGGTCGAGGCGCTGGTTCAAAAAGGGGGTCAGCAAGGGGCAAAGGAACTGATGGAGCTTGGCGGAGAGACTTTGGCGAGGGAGGCACTGGAGAAAGCCGCACAGGAGGGCGGCGAGAAGCTGGCGCAACGACTGGCCAGCCTGGCACTCGAGCACGGCGCCGCGCTTCTGAAAGTGGCGAAGGAGTCTCCGTCGAAATTTGTTTCGGCTTTCGACGAGTTGAGTCCGGCCCTGCGGGAGGCGGCGGGGCAGGCGATTAACCGGGAGCCGGAGGTGATGGCGCGGCTGTTTTCAAACGTGGGCAAGGCGGCTTTGACCGCGGCCGCCGAGCACCCTGGTGTCGGCACGCGCGTGATGGAGGTCCTGGGGCGAGAAGGCGCGGAAACCCTGGGCCGGGTTACGACGGATGAGGCGGTGCAGCTTGCGAGGCTGGCCCCACAGATTGCCAAGGTGCCCGAACCTGACCGGCAACGGCTGATGGAGCTCATTGCCCGGGCCCCGGGACGGATCCTGGACCTGCTCGAGACCCACCCGAAGGTGCTGGCCACTTCGGCAGCGTTGGCGGGTTTTCTGGCTGCCAAGGACCAGTTGCTGGGCAAGGATGAGATCGAGATCGGGCCGGATGGAAAGCCGCGGGTGGCGCGCAAGCCAGGGTTGGTTGGAACGCTCACACAGGAGTTCCACCGGCCGCTCTCCGGAATCGTGGGGATGCTGGGCCTGGCGATGGCGGTATGGGCGGCGATCAAGCTCTGGGCGGCCTATCGGGTCAGCCGAGCCAAAGTGACCGGTGCGGAGAAAAGGGCGGCCTCAGGACCAACGGACCAGAAGTGAGGTGCAATACCGCTAGGATTCCGCGTTCGTCCAGCAGGGACGCCTGATAATAGCCCAGCGTTATAACGCTGGGACGGGCCAGTTTTGTGTCCCGCCCGTCCCGAAGGGACGGCTGAATCCGTCGAGTGCGGGACGCGTGCCTTCCAGGCCGGTTTTCGGCCGTCCCTTCGGGACTTGGGGTGTCTTAACCGCAAAACCCAGCGTTGAAACGCTGGGCTATTCTCGAAAGTCCCTTCGGGACAAAGACCGCCGACCGGGGCGAGGGAGTTTCCGAAAGGCATTGAGGCCAAAGGGAAGCGTCCCGACGAGTCGCGTTTTCGACCGCCGGGGACGTCCGGGAACGCCCGGCCGAGACGGTTCGACGTTATTGACTAAACTTACTTTGTGGTTAATTTTAGCGTATCATCGCTTGACGGACCGGGTTGCTTTAGGCGGGAGAAGACCCGTCGCCAGGCGCTCGTTTTTAACCTGTAGCGTGAAAGGAAACGGCATGAAAACGGTGAATGTTGGAGCCTGGCCAACCCGGCGCCAGGCAGGCAAAGGCGGCATTGCGCAGGCGTGTTTGGTCTTGACCGTCTGCCTGCTCTCGGCGGTTTGGCAGGCGCAGGCGGCAACCGTGACTTGGGACGGCTCCAACCCGGAGCTGGAAGCCACCTGGACGACGGATGGGAATTGGTATGGAGGGGTGGCGCCCTCGGCGGGTGACAGCCTGGTGTTTGGCGCCAGTTCGAGCGCCAACGCCAACGACTTCCCTCGCGGTACGGCGTTCGCATCGATTACCTTCACCAACGACGCCTGGGACCTGGGGGGCCTCCCGCTCAATCTGACCGGGCCCGGGCCCGCGGTTTTCTGGAATCCGAGCGTGGTCCCCAGCAGCGCCAACGTTTTGGAGATGCCAGTTACGTTCACTAGCCCGGCGATCATCAGCAATGCCGCTCCGGCCAGCGCGTTGATTTTTACAGCCGCAATTACCAACGGGGGGCACCTCTTGACCGTGGGCGATGTGGCGGGTGGGACGGTTATTCTGAACGGCCGGGTAACGGGCAGCGGCGGCTTAACCAAACAGGGCGCGGGCGCCCTCCAACTGGGAAATCAAGACAATGACTATGCCGGCAGCACCACGGTGGCCGCAGGCACGCTGGTCGTGGGGGCCGGCGGTGCGGTGCCATCCGGGGCGGGGTTTGGCGACCTGGTGGTGCAGGGGACGCTGGACTTGAATGGGAACGCGCAAGTCCTCAATGGTGTGAGCGGCACCGGAATTATCACCAACTCGAGCGCCACCCTGGCCCATCTGGGGCTGTGCGGAAAAGACGTGAGCGCCACGATCACCTTTGACGGCTTGATCCAGGGGCCCGTCGAGCTCACGAAGTATTTCTCCGAGCCGACCTTGGTGCTGACCCGGGCCAACACGTATTCGGGCGCCACGATCGCGCGCGCCGGCATCTTGCGGCTGGGCATCAACAACGCGCTGCCTCCTGGCACCAGCCTGACCTTGGGGGCCGTCACCAACGATGTCGTGCTCGACCTGGCCGGCTATAACCAGCAGTTGGCCGGCCTGATGAAAGGCACCAACCATTTCTCCATAATCACCAACAGCAGCGGGTCGAGCGATTCGACTCTGATCTTCAGCAATAGCGTGGCTCCCTCAACCTACATCGGCCGGATCGTGGACGGGGCCCTGCGAAAAGTGAAGCTTACGGTCTCCGGCGGGAGTCTCACGTTGCACCAGGCGGACAGCACCTATACCGGGCTCACTCTGGTGACCAATAGCGGCTCGCAGTTCATCATTTGGACCGGGCCCACCGGTGGGGGCCCCTTCACCGTGGGCAACGGCGCAACCCTCGGGGTTACCCTGGGCGCCTCGAATGGCGTGATGAGGATGTCCTCCTTGACACTCGGCGCCAGCTCGACCGATCAGGAAACGCTGGCCATCCACCTCGGCGCCTTTCGCAACCCGACCGCCGCGCCGATCACCGCGACCAACCTCTCGGCCAATGGAACGGTAACTATCAACATTTCAGGCACACGGATCGGTCTGGGACAATTCCCGCTTATCAAGTACTCCGGCGCGATTGGCGGCGGCGGTTTCGCAGCCTTGGCCCTGGGTTCACTCCCACCCGGAGCGAGCGGGAAGTTGGTGAACAACAAGACCAACTCGTCGGTGGACCTAGACATCACTTCGTATGTCGGCTCGCTGGTGTGGACGGGCGAGGCCAAGGGAGCCGCGGCGAGCGCCTGGGATATTGGGCTGACCGCGGACTGGGCGGACGTCGTGAGCGGGGTCGCTGCGGTTTACACGCAGACTGGCGCATCTGGCCCGTTGGTGCTCTTCGACGACAGCGCGAGCAATGCCGTGGTCAAGGTAACCACGGACGTGAAACCGTTCTCCGTTACGTTCGACAACACCAACCTGAATTACACTATCGGCGGCGCCGCTTCGATTGGCGGCACCGGTTCGCTCCTCATGGAGGGAGCCGGCTCGGTAACGCTGGCCAGCTCGAACACTTATAGCGGGGACACCGTCATCAGCGCCGGCATCCTCCGACTCGGGGCCAATGGCGCCATCCCCGGCGGCGCTGGCAAGGGCAACGTGACCATCGACGGCACCCTGGATCTGGCGGGGTTTAATGACACCATCAACGGCTTGAGCGGCGCGGGCGTGATCGATGCCACCAACGGCGAGGCGACCTTGACCGTCGGTGATAACGACCAGACCAGCGCCTTCAGCGGCGTGATTCAGAACTCAGGCGGGACGCTCTCCCTCACCAAAACGGGCGCCGGGACGCTGACGCTCTCCGGCCTCAACACCTACGCCGGCGCGACCAAGGTGCTGGGAGGCACGCTCGCGACCACCACCGCAGGACAACCCGCCGGCCCCCTCACCGTCGGAAACGGGGCCTCGCTCTCGATCACCGCCTCAGGTCCAACCAACCGGACACAGTGCTCGAGCCTGGTTCTCGGCGACAGCGGCTCAGCTCGCACCACCAACAACTTTAACCTCGGCGGATTCGGCAATCCGGCCGACCCGGTCATTTATGCCACCAACCTCACCGTGAACGGCCTGAACTGGATCAATATCACTGGTTCGGGATTCTCCATCGGCCAGTTTACGCTCATCGGGTACCAGGGTTCCATTGGCGGCAGCGGCTACTCGTTCAGCCTCGGCCCGTTGCCCCTGGGGCTCGGCGCCTATCTCACCAACGCGCCTGGCGCCGTCCAACTAGTGATTACCGATCCCGCAACCTACGTCTGGACCGGCAACGAAAATGCCAACTGGGACATAGACAACAGTCCGAACTGGCAGCTCGATAGCGTCCCGATCACGTATGCGGACGGCGACACCGTGCGCTTCGACAGCACCGGCTCAGCCCGAAGCCAGGTCAACCTGGTGACTGGGGTTGCGCCGGCCGGAGTCACGGTCGACACTTCGGCCAAAGATTACACGTTCGGCGGGCCTGGGAGTTTGACCGGCCCCGGGGGGTTGACCAAACTCGGGGCGGGAACCCTTACGCTCAGCACCTCGAACACCTTCACGGGGAGCACGCAAGTCAAAAGCGGCGTGTTAAAGCTCGGCAACGGCGGAGCGCTCAGCGGCAGCGCGAGTGTCCTGGTTGCCAGCAACGCCGTCTTGGATGCGTCGGCGCTGGGCGGTGGCTTGATCGTAGGAAATAATGATTCGCTGGGAGGGTACGGGACGATCCTTGGTGCGGTCACTATCGCCCCAGGCGGCTCACTCATACCGGGCGCAGCCCCGGGCACCTTGAGCTTCTCCGCCGGCTTGATCGTGCAAGGCAATGCGACGGTGCGGATCTCCAAACATGGGAAGGTGGTCAGCAGCAACCAGGTTGCGGTCGCCCAGCAACTGACTTTCGACGGGCCCAGCGCCCTGACCGTGCTCTATGAGGGCGACCCCCTGGTTGGAGGAGAGAAATTTCAACTCTTTAAGGCCGCCACTTACGACGGCTCGCTCTACTCGTGGAGCCTGCCGCCACTGGGCCCAGGCTTGAACTGGTCTCTGAACCGGTTGCTGGTCGATGGGAGCATCTCCGTCAATGTTGCGCCGGTGCCCGGCACTCCAGGGGTGCAGCCCGTGGCCGACGTGCCACTCTACCTCAACGTCGCGAACCTCTTGTCCGCGTCCTCGGATCCGGAAGGCGGGCTGCTAATGCTCGCCGGGGTGGGCACGCCCAGCCACGGGACCGCCACCTTGGACTCGGATGGCACTACGCTCATCTACACACCCGACCCCGGTTATACGGGCCCGGACCGGTTCACCTATACCATCAGCGACGGCCAGGGTGGATTCACCACCGCCACGAACCTGGTCCAGGTGACCAATCCGAACAATCCTCTTTACAACCAATTTCGGATGCCAGTCCTCGTGGGAGGCGAACTCGAATTGCGTTTCGCCGGTTTTCCTGGGGACTACTACACGATTCAACGCTCGACCAACCTGGCCGAGTGGGTGACCGTTCTCACTCAGGCTATCCCCAGCAACGGTTTGCTGAGCTTCCAGGACACCACTCTGCCTTCCCCGCCGCCCGCGCACGCCTTCTATCGGGCAGTCTTTGAACTGGGCACGGTCGAGGACGAAGCGGCACAGATTATCCAAGCTACGGGTGTCAAAGGCGGGTTCATTGCGCACGTCGGGTGCGGGAACGGGCAGTTGACCGCGGCGCTGCAACTTACCCCCAGCTACAGAGTGCAGGGCCTGGATCAAAACCCCGCCAACGTGGCCGCCGCCCGAGAGTACATGATGTCTTTGGGAGTGTACGGTTATGTCTCGGCCGATCAGTGGGACGGGGCTCACCTGCCGTATGTTGATAATTTTGTAAATTTGGCGGTAGTGCAAGACATGGGAACGATGACCACCAACGAAGTGACCCGCGTGCTGGCGCCTCTCGGCGTCGCCTATATCCAACAAGGCGGGTCCTGGCTGAAGCTCGTCAAACCGCGTCCACCGGAGATTGACGACTGGACGCATTACGCGTATGACGCCACGGGGAGTTGCGTCGCCCAAGACACCGTAGTAGGCCCGCCGAAACGTTATCAATGGCTGGCCGGGCCCCGCTTCAACCGCCACCACGATGTCATGTCCAGCTTCAATGCCGGAGTGAGCGCCAACGGACGGCTCTTTCATGTCATGGACGAAGGCTCGCGCGAATCCATCCTCCTGCCGCCCAAGTGGTCCCTCATCGCCCGAGACGGCTTTAACGGTACCCTCCTCTGGAAGCGGTCCATTTCCTCCTGGCATCCCTCGATGTACGGTTTGAAGAGTGGGCCGACGGAATTGACCCGCCGCTTGGTGGCCGTTGGCGACGTGGTCTATGTCACGCTGGACTACTATGGCCCGGTGGTGGCGCTGGACGCGGCGACCGGGGCGACCCTCCAAACCTACGACCAAACGACGGCCGCCCAGGAGATTTACTGGTCCGGGGGCACTTTGTTCGTGGTGGTGGATCCCGCTCCCAAACAGTGGGCCATCTGGGAAAACTACTATAATACGGGTCTCTGCTTGAATACCCCCTCGACCAATTGGAACGATCACGCCCGGGTCCTGACCGCGATCAACCCGACGAACGGAGCCGTCCTCTGGACAAATCCGGCGACCGTCTATCCCACGAGCATCGCGGTTGACTCAACCGGGCTGGTTTTTCACGACGGCACGAACATCAACAAACTGGACCGCAATGACGGACACCTGCTCTGGCGATCCTCGGCCCCGGTTACGGTCTTGGATCCGACCTATACCGCGAACGGCTCGTCGATGATTATCTACCAGGACACCGTCCTGATGGCGGGTGGCCCGGGGCCGGCCGACACTCCCCAAAACGAGAACCAATACGGCTTTATATGGTCGGTGGATTCTTCGACTGGCAACGTGCTGGCCCACTGGGTGCATGGCAGGAATTCCCACGAGCATGCTCCGAACGATCTGTTCCTCCTGGATAACTTGGTTTGGTCCACTGCCGCCGCCTCCACTAACCCGGTTTGCATCGGCTACGATCGTCGAAACGGCCTCGGGGTAAGGACCAACAACCCGCATCTCTACATCGACTGGATTCATGAACGGTGCTACCGCAGCAAGGCGACGGTGAACTATTTCCTCACGTCGAGGGCCTGCCTCGAGGTCATCGATACCAAAACCGGCGTGGGCGTGCAGGACGATTGGGTGCGGGCCGCCTGCCTCTATGGTTTCATCCCGTGCAACGGATTGATCTATACCACGCCCAACGACTGCTCCTGCCAGTTCACCGCCAAACTGACCGGCCTGGGCGCCCTGGCGCCCGCCTCCGCCGACACTAATTACCCGCCCACAGACCCCGACTCAGTTCGCCTTCAACCCGGACCGGCTTACACGGAAGCGGTCCCGTCCAGTCCCTCGCCGGACGATTGGCCCACCTACCGCCATGACGCCGTGCGCAGCGGTTACACGACCAACGCGGTGTCCACGAACTTGAAACTCACGTGGCAAACGGCCTTGGGCGGGCGGCTTAGCAGCGTAACGGTGGCCGAGGGAGCGCTCTTCGTGGCGAGCGTGGATACGCACACGGTGTATGCCTTGGACGCCGATACGGGCTCCAATCGATGGAGCTTCACCGCCGGCGGCCGCGTGGACTCGCCCCCCACTATTGATCGGGGCCGGGTCTTCTTCGGGTCGGCCGATGGCTACGCTTACTGTCTGCGCGCAACCGATGGCGCGCTGATCTGGCGTTTCCTGGTCGCGCCCACTGATCTGCGGCACATGTCTTACGAGCAGGTCGAGTCGGTCTGGCCCGTCAGCGGCAGCCTGCTTGTGCTCAACGACAAGGTCTATTGCGTGGCGGGCCGCTCGATGTACCTGGATGGCGGCTGCCGATTCGTGGTGCTGAACCCGACTAACGGCCTCAAGCTCATCGAAAAGGTAATGAACGACAAGATCCCCGGGACCACCAACAGCCTGACCACTTTGGAAAAGACTTTCAACGCCCCCGTGGCCTTGCCCGACCTGCTATCCAGCGATGGACAGCATATCTTCATGAAGTCGCAATGGTTCGATCTGGACGGGGTGCGCACTAATATCGCCCCGGTCGCCGCGGATGTCAGGATTAACGCAAGCTGGGCCAACCAAATCGGCGAGGGGGTGCATCTGTTTACCCCCACCGGTTTCCTGGATGACAGTTGGATGCACCGCAGCTATTGGGTGTGGGGCAAGTCCTGGTCCAGCGGCGCGGGCGGCTATTACATCGCCGGCAAGAATGCTCCCTGCGGCCAGATCCTTTGCATTGACGAATCCAATGTGTACGGCTTTGGGCGTATGCCGCAGTATTACAAATGGACGCTGCCGAAGGAGAACATGCTCTTTTCGACGGGCAATCAGAACAATTTCTACATGTCCAATCCATTTAACTGGACCAACACGCTGCCGTTCCTGGTAAAGGCCATGGCGGCCACCCAGACCAGCCTGGTCCTGGCAGGTCCGCCCGAGCTCGAGGATGAAGAGCAGCCTTTCAGCAGCCTGGACGCCCCCCAGACCCAGACCGACCTCGCCAACGAGAACGCCGCCCTGCATGGGTCGCAAGGAGGCCAACTCCGCGTCGTTGACAAGGCCACCGGGAATACCCTCGCAGCGTCCAGTGTCAACTTCCTTCCGGCGTGGGACGGCATGGCGGTCGCCAAAAACAGCGTTTACCTGGCCTCTCGCGACGGCCGAGTCGTCTGTCTGCGCTAAGATGGGAGCATGGCATCTCCCTCTCCTGGGGGAGAGGGCCGGGGTGAGGGCGGAGTCGTCTGTCTGCGCTAACATCGGAGCATGGCATCCCGGCCGCCGAATCAATAAGCTGTGGGCAGATGTTTTTGGCAACCACGCTCATGGTCCTCGTCGGTTTGGCGCTGGGCCTCCTGGGCAGCGGCGGCTCCATCGTCACGCTGCCGGTGCTGGTCTATGTCGCGCATGTTCCCGGCCACCAAGCCGTAAGCATGTCGCTCGTCATCGTCGGAGGCACGAGCCTCCTCGGCTGCTTCCTGAATCGGCAACGGGGCGCCTTGGATTTGCGGGTGGCCTTCCTGTTTGCAGCCAGTGGCATTCCCGGCGCCTGGCTCGGCGGGAGTGTTTCGCACCTGGTTTCCGCTCGGGTGCTGCTCCTGTCCTTTGGCGCGCTCCTGTTGGTGGCCGGGTGGCGCATGCTCAGTGGGCCCGCCCAACCCTCCCCGCGATGCGACCGCTTGCCCTGCCTGCTGGCTGGGCTGGCCGTCGGTCTCCTTACCGGGTTCCTCGGCGTGGGCGGGGGCGTCATCATCTTGCCCGCGCTGGTGCTCTTTGCGGGACTGGAAATGAAAACTGCCATCGGCACCTCGTTGGCCGTCATCGCCGCCAACTGCTTCGCCGCTCTGGTTGGGCAAATCCAGTACCTCCATTTCGATTTGCCGCCCGCGCTTGGGTTCCTGGCCGCAGCCGCAGCCGGCATGTTCGCCGGCCAGGCCCTCGTCCCCCGCGTTTCCTCCACGTGGCTGCGACGAGCCTTTGGCTGGGCTATTATCGGGCTGGGCGCCCTGCTTCTGCTCAAGAACGCCCCTTGGAATGAAACGGTGGGCGGAACGACCGGATTTGAACCCGCGACGTCTTGGTCCCAGGCCAAGTTTTACTCCTTCTCAGTGGCGAGGTTTTCGACCCAGCCGGGCGGAGCCTGCCCGGAGCCTGCCCGGAGTCCGCCCCGGCACCGCCCCTCGCCCTATAAACCGGCTGCGGAGACTTTGGCTGGGCGGTGCGGCCGACCGTCAACCTGGCCTTCGGCCCCAGTCTGGACCGGCGGGAGGCCCGGTTTCTTGCCGCTTGCGTCTCACGCACGACTTGCCAGGACTACCCGATGTGGCAGGATAGTGCCTGATGAATCAGTCAAACGAGAGACCTCGCTTGGAAG
>Ga0209415_10012721_pt1 | contig 13978 bp, 14 predicted proteins | sample PeaSoiSIISIP2007_FD_187696 | JGI IMG/M metagenome (GOLD analysis project Ga0209415, IMG submission 187696) | Peat soil microbial communities from Weissenstadt, Germany - SII-SIP-2007 (SPAdes) (version 2) | ecosystem: Environmental > Terrestrial > Soil > Wetlands > Peat | place: Germany... | reverse complement strand
CTCGACTTTCCCTTCCGCTTCCTCCAACTGCTTCCTGCAGGTTGCGGAAAGTTGCATGCCTTCTTCAAAGAGCGTCAAAGACTTCTCCAGAGGAACCTCCCCTTTTTCCAGTTCCTGAACAATCTTCTCCAGACGCTCGAGGCATTCCTCAAACTTTACCAATCCAATTGCTCCTACCCTCTATTGTAATGCCGTTTTAGGTACGAAATGTCCAGCAAAATTTTCTAATCTTGTAAATTCTTTGGGCACCTGTGTTTCAAAACTGAACATTTCATAACTAAACAGAAGCCGGACGTTGTGAGCCGAGAGCCTCCAGAACATCCACAGCCGAGCTATATCGGCCCTGGGGAGCGCTGATCTGAGCGCCCTGCACCCGCTCGCGCACTGCCTTGAGCATTTCGCGGGCGATGGCTACGCCTTCCTCGCGGGCCGCCTCCGGACTTGCAGCCCTGCTCATCCGGTTCAGGATTTCATCCGGCACTGATACCCGCAGCTCGTTTTTCATGAACTCGGCGTTGCGCACACTTACCAGCGGCCAGATTCCCGCCACCACCGGAATGCGGCAGTGTTCGATCCGTTTCAGGAACTTCTCCAGCAGGCTTAGGTCAAATACCGGCTGGGTCACCACGTATTCCGCCCCTGCTTGTACCTTGTACTCAAAGCGTTTGATCTCCTCGTCCAGGTTGGGCAGCCCCGGGTTGGCACCCACCCCAATGACAAAGCTGGTCCCGGCTCCGATCGGGTTTCCGCCCAGGTCGAGTCCCCGGTTCAGGTTGTGGACGATATTCACCAGTCCGATGGCATCCACGTCAAACACTGCCGTGGCATCGGGATAGTTCCCCATCTTCGGTGGATCTCCGGTGATGCAGATGAGGTTGCGGATTCCGGTAGCCGCTGCCCCCAGCAGGTCCGATTGAATGCCGAGTACGTTTCGATCGCGGCACGTATAGTGCAGGACGGCTTCAATGCCCACCGCCTGCTGCATCAGCAGCGACAAGGCCTGGTTGCTCATGCGCGCCGAGGCCCGTGGGCTGTCGGGAATATTCACCGCGTCCACGCCCACCGATTTGACGAACTTCGCGCCCTCAACTTCTTTTCGAATGTCGATTCCCTTGGGCGGCACGATCTCGACCATGGTCACAAATTCCCCGGCCGCAATCTTGGCTCCAAGTTTGGAGCGCTCCGCCAGCGGAACGGTCGCCGGAGCAGAAGGTGCGGTGGTCGAATGAATCGCTTCTGTAACCGCATTCTTGCCGCGCGCCTCGCGCACCCGCAATGCCGATTTCATCGCCCGAATATGATCCGGCGTGGTTCCGCAGCATCCGCCAATCAGTTGCACCCCGGCGGCCACGAATTTCCGCGTGTAGCTCGCCATGTACTCCGGAGAACACAGATAGATATTTCGTCCTTCGACCGAACGCGGCATGCCGGCGTTCGGCTGCGCGGCCAGAGGCAGGGAAGTCGCGGCGCGCACGCGCTCAATCGCGTCCAGCATGGCGACTGGTCCCACGCTGCAATTGATGCCGAGTACGTCCACGTTCCACTCCGTCAGCCGCGCGGCAAAGCCTTCGGGATCGGACCCATCGAGGCAGTTCCCGTCTTCGTCAATCGTGACATGAGCGACGATGGGAACCTTCGCATTCACATCCCGGCAGGCCAGCACGGCCTGGTGTAATTCCTCGACGTAGCCGAAGGTTTCCAGCATCAGTAAATCCACGCCGCCATCGATGAGGGCCGCGGCCTGCTCGCGAAACGCTGCGCGCGCCTCCTCCAGCGAAGTCTTACCCAGCGGTTCAATGCGGACACCCAACGGGCCAATCGATCCTGCGACCCAAACGTCGAAGCTTTTGGCCGCTTCCCGGGCCACATGAGCGCCCGCCACATTGATGTCGCGCACCCGATCCGCCAGGCTGTGCCGCGCCAGCCGAAAGCTATTGGCGCCAAAAGTATTGGTTTCGATAATCTCCGCCCCAGCCTGCAGATAATCGTGGTGCACGCCGCGAATCAATTCCGGTTGCGACAGGTTCAGCTCGTCATAGCAGCGGTTGATGAAGATGCCCTTGGCATAGAGCAGCGTCCCCATAGCTCCGTCGCAGAGCACAGGCGATTGCTTCAGTCGTTCAAGGAAGTTCTGCGCCATCTGTTTGAGGATACAAGAAGGCAGGGAATCGCTCCAATCAGCTTTTCCGGTTTGCCGGGAGAGTGTATGCTAGTAGCACCTAATAAGGTGCTATTGATAGGAGCAGGCCGATGCTTGACATCACCAAAGACATTCAGTCGCTGACCACGTTCCGCCGCCAATCCGGCGACTTTCTCAAACAGCTTAAGAAGAGCAAGCGCCCCGTGGTGCTGACGGTCAACGGGAAAGCGGCGGCTGTTGTGCAGGACGCCAAGGCCTACCAGCGCCTGCTCGACCTTGCCGCCAGCGCCGATGAAGAGGAGGCTATCCGCCAGGGTCTGGAGGATGTGAAACAAGGGAGGACTCGGCCGGCAAGGGAGTTTTTCGCCGAGTTTGAAGCCAAGCATGGCATATCTCGTTAGCACTACGCGCCATGCTGAGTACGACCTTGCCCGACTGTACCGCCAAATCAACGCCGAGCATTCGGATGCGGCCAGGGAATGGTACCTGGGACTCAAAGAAGCGATTCTCAGTCTGGAACAACAACCGAACCGCTGCCCGCTTACGCGTAAGAAGGATAAGTTGAGGCACTTGCTGTACGGCCACAAGCCCCATGTATATCGTGTGATCTACCGAGTTCTGGAGAAACAGAAGCAGGTCGAAGTGCTCCACATCCGCCACGGCGCAAGGCGGAAGCTCAAACCCTCGGATCTTATGTAGTGAGCGCCCCCGTTTTGTCCGCTGATGCCCTCAAACCCTTTTCTTCCTTTGCTATAATCCTTGTTCTTGCATCCAAGTGATTATCCGGCATGAGGTTGGAGTCCCAGGTTTGAAAAAAGCCCTGATTCTTCTGATATTCCTGCTCCCCGCCAGTCTGACGTGGCTGAGCTGCGGAAGCAGCAGTCCCTCCGGCAGTACGCAAACCAGCGGCCTCAAGTACCGCGCTTTCCTGACCAATAGCGTCAGCTCGGGGAGCGGATCCGCCGGCATCTTCATCGTCGACGCCATGAATGATGTGCGCCCCGTCATCTCCCCGATTTCTGTTGGCAATACTCCCGGAATGATGGTGGTCACGCCCAACCGCGCCCAGACCGTAGTCTTCAGCGGAAATGGCACCCAGTTTTCCGACAACCAGCTCAGCCTCGTCAACAACGCCGCTGAAACCGCTGCCAATAAGTTGACCTTGCCCGGCATGACCGAGAGCTTCGTGGTTTCGCCGGACAGCTCCAGCGTCTATGTTGCCGTTCCGACCGCTCCGGTGGTGGGTCAGTCTCCCGGAATAATGGACGTCGTCGCGCTTAACAGCGCTTCTATCACAGGAGAGGTCGAGGTGCCTTCGCTTCACTATCTCTCAATCGATAACAGTGGCAACCGGATTCTTGGCTTCAGCGATAACTCGGATTCGTTGGCCGTGATCACGCCGTCGAATATAGGGATTGCGAATGCCGTGACCTTGGTAGGCGGTTTCGACCGGCCGGTCTGGGCTTTTTTCAGCAGCGATGATAACACTGCCTATGTATTGAATTGCGGCGCCGAGTGTGGTGGAACCCAAGCCAGCATACAGCAACTCAATCTGGCCGATAATACGCTCGGCTCCAAAGTCGCGGTCTGCACTTCGGGTGCAAACCCGCAGTGCGCCGGCAGTGTAGCTCTGGTCAATGGTTCGACAATGTATGTAGCGGGCACGCCGTACGCAGCCGGAGGAGGGCCCTCGCAACCCTGCCCCGCGGGGACTGCCGCGCAAACTTGCGGACTGCTCAGCATCGTTGACCTGTCAACCATGACGGTAACGAACTCCGGGATCGTCATCACCGACGGCTACCACAACCGAATCGCCCTCGGCGCCAACGGGCAGCTCTTCATCGGCGCGCGCACCTGCACCGAGATCTCCACTGCCACGGAAACCCGCGGCTGCCTTTCCATCTACAACACCCTGCCGGCTACCACTGTCGGAAGCGTTCCCCCCGGTGGCGTTCTAATTCCTCCTGCGAATGGAGACGTGACCGGCATCCAGCCCATCCCCAGGCGCACGGTTGTCTACGTAATCCAGAACTTTTCACTCAGCGTCTACGACGTCACCATCGATGCCTTGGAGTACAACCCGAACGATCCCTATAACCCCGGTCAAATCAACAACATGATCGGCCAGTTCGTCGACGTCAAGACGGTTGATTTCTAGAGCGCGCTGTCCGTCGTTCGCTATTCGCTTTTCGCAAGACCGTTGATTGTTGCTGCGAGGGGCGAACCGCGAACCGCCTACCTCGGCTCCAGCGTCATCTCATGACCCCGGTGCTGTTCCACCGCCGCCCGTGAGAACGGAAACGAGAAGGTCGAACCTCCGTACCACGCCGCCCATTGGTCCATGTAATACGGACTGAGGAATATTCCGCTCTCTCCCGTCACCACGTTCAGCGTGCTTTCGTCAAAGTTGGCAAAGTTCCAGGTCAGCCGTTGGGAGGGTCCCAGCTCCCGGTTCACCTGCTTCACCGTCTGTCCGCTTCCGCTCATCGGATGTGTACCCGGCCCGGTGAAGCGCCCAATCAACGGAAGCTGACTGAGCACGGGATGTTCGATATGAACCGGATTATTTCCCCCCCACTTCCATTGACCGAGGTCCGCGGGAGCCGCCGTCTGCTTCACCGCCTTCTCAACCGCCGCCGTCAGCAGGCTTCCGTAATCCGAATATCCTGGTGGCAGCCAGCGCGCCGGCTGCTTGGTGAGCACGTTTTCCAGCCACACTGAAGACATACCCCAGCGATAGCTCCTCCAACTAAGCGCACCGGGAGGCAGTTCTAACCTCGGACGATCCGGCGCTGTACCCAGCTTCGGCTCCAACAGCAACCGCGCCAATTCCTGACGCGCCTTGGTCTCAATCGTCGGCGCCGCTGCATCCGCTGACATGCGCCCATCCCAGTCCCGCAGAATGTCGACTGCCCGCTTTGCCCGGTCCGAGGCATTCGCCGCGTGATCGACGGCATACACGAACTTGTCGGCGCAGAACCGGTCGTACGTCGAAGACACATCCATCTGCAGCGCCAGCATATCCGCGGGCGCAAATTTCTTTCCCGATTCCAGCACACGATAGATGCGATCCGTCCGCCAGGGCGCGTCCCAATCCGTGCTGATCGAGTACTTGTAGCCGTTTGGCGTAATGCGCCCGTTGGCAGTCGCCAGAATTCCTTCCGGCGGATCATAAACATGCGGCATCTCGTCGAAAGGAATCCAGCCTTTCCACTCGTGCGCGTCATCGCTTCCGTTTACCGGCAGGCTGCCATCGCCCGCCGCCCGGATCGGCACCCGCCCCGTAGCCTGATAACCGATGTGGCCATCCACATCCGCATACATTACGTTCTGTCCCGGCGCTCCCAAGGTCGAAAAGGCCTTGCGAAACTCATCCCAATTCTGCGCCGTGTTCACGTCGAAAAAAACCAGCCCGACACCGTCCTGCAAAGTCCAGCGCAGGGCAATCTTCCGCGTCTCCCCCGGAATCAATTCAGTAATGACCGGGCCATGCCGCGTCGTCACCACGTCGAGCGCCACATCCGGCTTGCCTTTCACGTGGATCGTTTCCTGCCGGTGCTGTGGTTCCACCCATCCCGCCGGAGTTTTGTACTGCCCCTCGGCATTGAACTCCTCGATGAAGTCGTCTTCCACCGTCGGCCCCACATTGGTGAACCCCCAGCCGATGCGCTGGTTGTGACCGACAATGACGAACGGAACTCCCGGCAGCGTAACTCCCGCGACGTCGAAGCTGCCGTCAGTCGTTCTTAAATGCGCCTCAAACCACAGGTTCGGCATCTGGTGGTCAAGGTGCATATCGTTCGAAAGCAGCGGCTTCCCCGAAACCGTATGCAGCCCCGAAACCACCCAGTTATTCGACCCCCGCCGGAACGAATCGGCCTCTTCGAGCGCGTCCCAGAAACTCGCCGCATGAATAGAAAGGCCTTGAAAGGGCGCGGCTTCAGCCGCGCCGTTGAGGCCCGCGATAAATATGGGCTTTAGCCCCTGAGGGAGGTGGCTTGAAATCCGCCGGCTGTTCCCACCCTCCGGATCGACCTCTTCTTCATCCTCCTCATCTTCATCGCTGCCCTTGACCCCGGGTTCGTCTTCCAGCCGCCGCACATCGCCCGGCGGACGGTCCCGCCAGGAAGAATTCACGTACAGGTCCGCTGTCAGTTCCGGACCCAGTTGCGCCAGAACCTTTTCCCGCGTCAGGGCGCGCAGGTAGCTGTAGTGATTCAAATCCCGCACCATGCGCGCGCCCACCAGCATGGAGTCGGTCACCGTCCAGGGCCGCGGTGTGTACTTCAGCAGGCGGAATTCGAGCGAAAGCCGCTCGCGATGCGATTCCAGAAACGCATTCACTCCGCGGGCGTAAGCCTCAAAATAGACCCGGTCGCGAGCCGAGACGTTCTTCTCCGCCGTTTCGGCCGCCAGTCGCAGCCCCAAAACCCGCGCTTCGCGGTCCATCTTCAGAGTGTCGTTGCCGATCACTTCCGAAAGTTCTCCGGCAGCGGCGCGCCGCAGGATATCCATCTGCCACAGCCGATCTTGCGCGGTCACGTACCCCTGGGCAAAAAACAAATCTTCGAGCGTGGCCGTCTCAATCGTAGGCACACCATGCTCATCGCGCACCACCCGCACCTTGGACGAAATCCCCGGCACCGCAACCCGTCCATCCAGTTGCGGCAGCGCCGAGTGGGCGATTCCGTAGAGCCACGACACCGCGCCAAGGAGCGCAACCAGCAGCAAGCAAACGGCGTAGTACAGGATGCGCAGCGCAGGATTGCGCTGGCGGATTTCGGGCAGGGAAGCGGTAGCAGACATTACCGAGAGATTGTAGGAGCACGCGGTGTCTGTGACAACCGCAGAAGTGGGCCTCCGACGGTCAGCGTCTCAGTGGTTTCGGTTCCATCAGCGCAAAAACCCATAATTTCACGATTGGCAATCTTTGCCAACCGCGTTATGATGAGTCAATTCACATCCTTGGAAAGGGCCGCCGCCATGCCTACCCGCAACGTCAATTTGACCAACGATCTTGACCGCTTCGTAGCCGCAAAGGTCAAGAGCGGACGTTACGAAAATGCCAGTGAGGTGGTGCGCGCCGGGTTGCGGACCTTGGAGCGCGAAGAACAGCAGTACGAGGCGAAGCTCGCCGCGCTGCGGGCGGCCATTGACGAAGGCGACGCCAGCGGCATTGCCGGGGGCAACGTCTTCGGGCGTATCCGTAAGGCCATCAAACTTCCCGTGTCGCGCTAGCCGTGGCCGCGTTTCGATTTTCACGTCGCGCTGAGGCCGATCTGCTGAGCATCGGCGATTACACCCTTCGTACCTGGGGCAGAGCCCAAGCCGCTCGGTACATCGGCGAGCTTGAGGCTTGTTGCCGGATGCTTGCCGACAATCCGGCGTTAGGCCGGCTCTGTGACGATGTTCGCCCTGGGTTGCGCCGTCTGGAGCATGGCAAGCACGTGGTGTTCTACCGCCAGGAGCGTGGCGGAGTTTTGGTTTCTCGCATCTTGCATCAACGGATGCTGCCCGATAGACACGTCATCGACGATCAAGACAACGAACCGTAAAGAATCGTCCTGACAGGCTGCGGGGGGAGAAGCGGGTTGGCGTAACCCGAACTCGCCCAGTATCATGTCTGGAACCCTCGGCGCGCATTATCATTTTGAGTTTTCGCGCCGCCCAACATGCTGCAGAAACGTATCGACGATCAGCCGACCATCTCGCGTGAGAACATCCGCGAAGCTGAAGGAATTTTTTTGCAGCACCTCAAACGCGTTGGCCTCAAGCAGACCGGACAGCGCAGCGCAATCCTGCGAACCTTCCTGGAAACGCGGGAACATCTTTCGACCGACGAATTGCATCGACTGGTCAAAAAAACCGATCCGCGCATCGGCTTCACCACTGTTTACCGGACGCTGAAACTTCTTGCCGGTTGCGGACTGGCCAGCGAAGTCGCCTTTCACGACGGCATCGCGCGCTACGAACATCAGTACAACCGCCGCAGTCATCACCACATGGTGTGCACCGAGTGTGGCGCGTCGGTCGAATTTTTCTCGGAGAAAGTCGGACAAATCGAGCAGGAGATCGGACGCAAACACCGCTACGTAACCACTCGCCACACCTTTCAGATCTATGGTGTTTGCGAGTCATGCCGCAAGAAGACGAATGGACGCCGAATTGTCTAGCCCAGCCAATATTCCGGCGAATGACCCGGCGAATATTTCGGAAAACGCTCCGGAGAGCCCCGCGCCAGCCTCCCGCAAGTGCCCGCATTGCGGAACCGTGATGCCCGCGAACGCTGCGTTCTGCCCGGGATGCGGATGGTCGATGACCCCACTTCCTGCCGTAGAACGGGCAGCCGCGGCCGTCGCTTATTTCACGTTCGTCCCGGCCACAGTGATCCTGTTTCTGCCGGCATTTCGCAAAAACCGATTTGTCCGTTTCCATGCCTGGCAAAGCGTTTTGCTCTGGGGGGTATTTTTCATTTTAACCGTGGCCGCGCTCTTCCTCTCGAATGTCGCTGCTGCCATGCTCTTTCTTCTCTTCGGAATTCTGGCGTCGCTGGCCATGTTGTTCCTGTGGATTGTCCTGTCGCTTAAGGCTTGGGAGGGTGAACGGTTCGAGCTGCCGGTGTTCGGAATTTTGGCGGAACGGCTGAAATAGGTCCCAGGCCTCAGGTCTCAGGTGTCAGGAAAAACAAAATCGATCAAGGTTTTCCTGACACCTGAGACCTGACACCTGAGACCTTGTTTTACATTCTCGTCCCCATCGTTCAAAATAATTAATTCACTATGCATTCCAGGAGACCTCATTGACTCAGCTTCAGCGCGTTAAGATCAGCGCTCTCGGCACCTACGTTCCGCCCCGCCTTCTCACCAACGCCGACCTCGAAAAGCTAGTCGACACCAACGATCAGTGGATCATGGAGCGCGTCGGAATCCGCGAGCGTCATCTCGTGGATAAAGGGGTTGCAACGAGCGATCTTGCCGTCGAGGCGGCGAAGAGAGCCCTGGCCGAGCGCGGCATCAGCCCTTCCGATCTCGATGCGATTGTGGTGGGAACGGTTACGCCCGACATGTTTTTCCCCTCAACCGCTTGTCTGGTTCAGCACAAACTCGGCGCGAAAAATGTCTGGGGATTCGATGTCTCGGCTGCCTGTTCCGCGTTTGTGTACGCGTTGCAAGCTGGAGCGCAGTTTGTCGCGACTGGATCCCATAAGAAAGTGCTGGTGATCGGTGCCGACGTGATGTCGTCGATCATCGACTACACCGATCGCGCGACCTGCGTCATCTTTGGCGATGGAGCGGGAGCGGTCCTGCTCGAACCAGCGGAAGACGAGTCGCTCGGGCTCATTGACTTTCTGCACGAAGTGGATGGATCGGGCGGGGCCGCGCTGTATATGCCTGGTGGCGGAAGCCTGAATCCATCGACTCGCGAAACCGTCGACCAGAAAATGCACTTTGTTCATCAGGACGGAGCAGCAGTGTTCAAGTTCGCGGTGCGCAAGATGGCCGCACTCTGCGAAGAAATTCTCCGGCGCAACAACATCCAGGGCAGCGAGATCGACGCCTTCATCCCGCATCAGGCGAACAAGCGCATCATCACCGCGACCGCCGATCGGCTGAAGATGCGTCCCGAAGCGGTCATCATCAACATAGAGACTTACGGAAACACGACCGCCGGGACGATTCCCCTGGCCATGGAAACCGCCCGCCAGCAAGGCAAACTCAAGAAGGGAAGCCTGGTGCTGCTGGCGTCGGTGGGCGCGGGATTTACGGTAGGTGCGACACTACTACGTTGGGCGTACTAGAGGCAGGTTTCAAGGTTTCAGAGTTTCAAGGTTTCAAAGTAAGAAATCTCGTGGTGTATTTGGAAACTCTGACACTCTGAAACCTTGAAACTTCTACCTCAGCTCCATTGCTCCCACCATCGACTCGAAAATCTTGCAACCGTCGACACCGCCGAGTTCAGGTTCAGCGGCGCGTTCGGGATGGGGCATCATGCCCAGCACGTTGCGTCCAGGGCTGCAGATGCCAGCGATATTTTCGAGCGACCCGTTAGGATTCGCTTCCGGAGTGATTTCGCCTTGCGGGCTCGCGTAGCGGAAAACAATGCGGTTGTCGCGATTCAGTTCGGCGAGTGTAGCCTCATCGCAAAAATAATTACCCTCCATGTGCCCGATAGGGATGGTCAGCACTTCGCCCTTGCGGCAGGCGTTGGTAAACGGCGTCTCGTTGTTTTCAACTCTAATTTGCACCGGTTTGCAGACATATTTCAGGCCGACGTTGCGCATCAGCGCACCGGGCAGCAATCCCGACTCACACAAAATCTGGAAGCCGTTACAGATGCCGAGAACGAGCCCGCCGCCGGCGGCGAACTTGCGGACCGATTCCATCACCGGTGAGAACTTCGCAATGGCTCCAGTGCGCAGATAGTCGCCGTACGCGAAGCCTCCGGGCACAATCACCACATCGCAATTTTCGAGGTCGTGCGATTCGTGCCACAGGAAGGTTGCCTTCTGCTTGGCGACGTGCTCAGCCGTCCAGAAGGCGTCGTGATCGCAGTTCGATCCGGGGAAAATGATGACGCCAAATTTCATCGAAAACCTCGCGTACCCTCTATGCTAATACAACCGGGTTTTCGGACGAAGGGGTTTCAGAAGAAGCAGGTGATGCCTTCTTCGAGGACGACCACTTTTTCTCTCACGCCGGCCTTGCGCGCGGCGCGCTCCAGTAACTGAAGAGGCTCTTCCAGGGGCTCATGCGAGAGGCGAAACGTCCCATAGTGCATGGGCACCATCCAGCGGGCCTTCAGATCGAGGAAGGCCTGGGTAGCGTCGGCGGGACTGGTATGGACGTTGCGGAACTGCGGCGGATTGTAGGCGCCGATGGGCAGCAGCGCGAGTTCGGGTGACAAGCGGCGTCCGATTTCGCGGAAACCGGCGAAATAGGCGGTGTCTCCGGCGTGGTAGACAGAGTGCTTGCCGCTGCGCAGCACGTATCCGCCATAGCCGCGATGCGAATCTTTGAGGATGCGCGCTCCCCAGTGGCGCGATGGGACGTGGGTGATGTCGAGCGCGCCGTGGCGATAGGTGTTCCACCACTCCAGTTCGACAATCTCTTCGAAGCCAAGATCGTCGACCAGGTCGAACAAATGATGCGGGACGACCAGCGTGGGCGCGGTCCCGGTTTGGCGGCGGGTTTGGCGCGCGATGGTGCGCAGCGATTGCCGGTGCAGGTGATCGAAGTGCGCGTGCGTTACCAGGACAACATCCATGGCCGGCAGATCGCGCAGGTTCAATCCCGGTTGACGCAGGCGCTTGAGCACGAACAGCCAGCGCGCGAAGTTGGGATCAATGACGACGTTCTGTCCGCCAATTTGCAGAAAGAAGCTGGAGTGTCCGATGAAGGTGACGCCGAGTTCGCCGTTCGAGACCAGTGTCGGTGTGTGAGTCTCGCCGGTGCGGGGCGTAACCGCAGAGTGCCGCACCAGGCGCGTGAACTGACTAGCTCGCTTGCGCAGCGCGGAATTTTTCAATGAGGACTTCAACATCGGTTCGACCAGTAAGATCCAGTCCGCGGCAATACGGTCTGTTTACTTATTATCAGCTTTGTTGGCGAAGGGTTCTAGTGCGTTTTGATGCTCGGGATGGTGCCGGCGACGCACGGAAGTGCTGAATCTTTGGATAGCGTTCCAAGAAAAGGACGAGCAGTTATTTGCGCCCTGATGCAATTCTTTCCGCGTCGATGATCTTCTCTACGTCTTTTCCCAGTTGATTTCCTTGACCGTCATTCGCCGGTCATATCTAATCCAAAGATCACTCGAAACACTATCGGAGGAACCAAGGCAGATGCGCGTCGCTTTTCTTGGCTTGGGAATTATGGGACGGTCGATGGCCACGAACCTGGTCAAAGCCGGACACGAGGTTGCAGTGTGGAATCGAACCGGAGGCAAGCAGGTGGAAGGAGCGCGCAGCGCGGATTCTCCGGCGGATGCGGCGCAGGGCGTGGAAGTAGTGTGGATGTGCGTCTCCGATACGAAGGCGGCCGAAGCGGTGCTGTTTGGCCCGGACGGCGTAGAGCAGGCGCTGGCCGCGGGCATGATTATCGCCGACTCGAGCACGATCTCTCCCTCGGCCACGCGGCGCTTTGCGGAGCGGGTGAAGGCGCGAGGTGTCGACTATGTGGACGCTCCGATGACCGGCTCGAAGATTGCCGCCGAAGCGGGCAGCCTGATCTTCATGGCGGGCGGAGACGAATCCGTGCTGGCTCGCTTGCAGCCGCTTTTTCAGGCCATGGGCAAGCAGGTCTTCCACATGGGCGAGACCAGCAAAGGACAAGCTACCAAGCTGGTCATGAATCTGCAGATTGCGCTCATCTATGAAGGCTTTGCCGAAGCGCTCACGCTGGCCACAAAGTTGGGTGTGGACGTGGAAAAGCTGCTGCCGCTGATCCTGGCTTCCATGGTGCGGTCGGGAGTGGTGGAGTACAAGGCCCCATTCATTCTGAAGCGCGACTTTTCGCCCAATTTTCCGTTGCGGCTGATGCTGAAGGATATTCGCCTGGCGCTCGAAGCCGCCAAGGAATCGCGCGTGCGCCTGCCCGGACTGGAAGCAGTGGAAGAGGTCTACGACGTTGCGGCCGAGGAAGGGCAGCAGGATCTGGACTACGCTTCGACGCTTACCTTGCTGGAAAAATGGGCAGGGGTAGAAGTAAAGGCTGCATCGGAGTAGAGACCCGGCTTGCCGCGTCTCAGAAGACGGGGCAAGCCCCGTCTCTGCAGGTGGGAGGAAGTCCGCCCCACATCGGTTCGCTCACGTTCTACTTTTTCGCGAATGAGCGGACGTAGTTCACCAGGTTCCAGATGTCGTCATTCTTGGCGCGGTCGCCTTCGGGAGGCATGTCACCCTTGCCTTTACGGATCACGTGGAAGAGGTCGCCATCGGTGCGGTTTTTCAAGGTGTCGGGGTTGGTGAAATCCGCGACGTTCTTGATATCGGACGCCATGTCGCCCTTGCCATCGCCGTCTTTTCCATGACACATCTCGCAGTCGATGGCGTACACCTTCTTGCCCTTGGCGATCGACTCCGGGGTTGGTTTGACGGGATTTGCCTTGGCGGAATCGTCGGGAGCGGGCTTGGATTCGGGTGCGGGCGCTTGAGCCGGCGGCTGGGCCTTCTGGTCCTGCTGTGCCCATAAGACGAATATTAATACGAATAACGCTAGCAGAACAAATAAAGCTTTCTTCAACACACACCTCCTGTTCGGAAACACGGGTTGAACTGATAACGATACTCTACCGCGCGCCAACGTGCACGCATAAGGATCGGGTCATCTGACCATCGGGCCATCGGGTCATCGAAAATCAAAGGCATTTGACCTTTGATCACCCCCCTGGCCCGATCATCCGATCACCCGATGATTACACTCGTAACCCCTTCACTCCGCGAGGATTACAGAAGTATTACACGGTAGTCGGCGCGACTCTTGCTATCGTCAATAACAGACTTCAGCGAAACGGGTGTGGGGAGATAACAACAATGAGTCAGACAGTGCGCGAGACCATGAGCGAAGCTGCGAGCAGGTCTATGACCGACGCAGGGGAAGGTTCCAGCCGCAAAGATCGGGCGAACCGTGACGGATTCAACTGGGGAACGGCCATTGCCATGGGCGTGTTCCATCTCGGCGCGATTGCGGCGCTATTTTTCTTTACTTGGAAAGCATTCTTCGTAGCCTGTTTCTTATGGTGGGTTTCGGGCAGCCTCGGGATCGGAATGAGCTATCACCGGCTGCTGACGCATCGCGGATACAAGACGCCGAAGTGGGTGGAGTACTTCCTGACCTGGTGCGC
>Ga0209415_10012719_pt1 | contig 13979 bp, 12 predicted proteins | sample PeaSoiSIISIP2007_FD_187696 | JGI IMG/M metagenome (GOLD analysis project Ga0209415, IMG submission 187696) | Peat soil microbial communities from Weissenstadt, Germany - SII-SIP-2007 (SPAdes) (version 2) | ecosystem: Environmental > Terrestrial > Soil > Wetlands > Peat | place: Germany... | reverse complement strand
CCGCCCACTGCGAGCTCGCCATGCCCGCGTGGCTCGGACCGGTCGCCGGACCCGTCACGATCGCCCGTCCGCTCGCGTCACCCGTGGTCGGGCCGCGCGGGTCCGTCCCGGACTGCGCGGTGGGCGCGCGCCGCGAGGGGTCGGTGAGTCGCAAGACCCGCGCGATGCGCTGCACGGAGCTCTCGGCGTGCGGCGGTCCGAACGGCGCGATCGCCATGGCCAGCTCGGCGACGTTCTGGAACCGCCGCGTGACGTCCTTCTCGAGGCACCGCCGGATCGCCGCCTCGAGCTCGGGCGGGACGTCCGGTCGGTACGAGCGGAGCGACGCTTCGGGGACCTGCAGGATGGCCGCGACGAGCTCGGGCATCGTGTCCCCCGCGAACGGGGTCTTGCCCGCGAGCAGCTCGAACAGCACGACGCCGAGCGCCCAGAGGTCCGCCCGTTCGTCGACGTTCTTCGCCGACGTCATCTGCTCCGGGGACATGTAGAGCGGCGAGCCGATGACGGAGGAGGTCTTCGTGAGCTGCTGTTGCTGCTCCGCGGACGGGAGCTGCTTCGAGATCCCGAAATCGAGGACCTTGATGATCGGGTCCTTGCTCGGCTGGCTCGCGAGGAACAGGTTGGCCGGCTTGACGTCGCGGTGGACGAGACCGAGCGCGTGGGCCTCCGCGATCGCCTCCGACGCCTGGAGCACGTAGTCGACCGCGAGCGCCGTCGGGAGCGGCCCGTGCTGGCGGAGGAGCTGCTCCAAGTCCTGCCCCTCCATGTACTCCATGACCATGAAGGGCGCGCCGCTCTCGAGGCTGCCGACGTCGATCACGCGCGCGACGTGCTCGCAGCGTATCTTCGCGGCGGCGCGGGCCTCTCGCGCGAACCTCGCGACGACGGTGGCGTGCGCCGCGGCCTCGGGGAGGAGGAACTTCAGCGCGACGCGTTGCTCGAGCTCGAGGTGCATCGCGGCCACGACGATCCCCATGCCGCCCGCCCCCAGCACGCGCTCGACGCGGTACTTGCCCGCGATGACGTCGCCTTCCTGGACGGGGTGAGCGGAGGAGTCTTGGGGCACGAGAGAAGCTCCGTCGTCAACCCTGCGCAGGCCAGCGACCCGCTAGTATCGTCCGCTTCGGGCGTGTCGCCACGAGAATCCTACGTGGACGACCGGGTCACGGTGAGCGCGCGCACGACGCTCGTGCCGCTCGGAGCGGCGCGCACGCCCACCGAGACGCGCGCCGCGGCGTCGACGGTGCCGGTACACGGAACCGTGGCCCCGCTGCCGGAGGTCGCGGAGGCGCTCGAGCCGCTCCGGACGACCGTGACGGAGCTCTCCGGTAGCTCGGACCTCGCCGCGCAGACGATCTCGACGCCGCCCGGGTCGCGCAGCACGACGTCGACCCCTCCTCCGGTCGGGAGCGCCACGCCGACGGTGACCGCTTCGTAGGTCGCGTCCGTCACGAAGATGCTCGCGCCGTTCGCGAGCGTCGCGCCCGTCCCGACGGAGAAGTTCACGTCCGTGCCGGGGAGGCGGTCGGGCGACGTGTAGCGATCGTCGGTGTCGAGGTACGACGGCGGCTCGAAGTCGGTGGCGAACGGGCCGCGCGTGTCGAAGCGCAGCACCTGGAGGAAGCTGTCCTCGGCGAGCCAGAGCGCGAGCCCCGGCGCGGCCGCGATGACCGCAGGCAGAGGCGAGCTCGGTCCGACCGCGGACGTCCCGAGCGGCTCGAGCACCTTCGACCACGGATTCCAGCGCAGCACCGATGCGCCCGTGAGAATGAGCGGGCTCGCCTGCGGTCCCTGGATGGCGAACACCCTCGTGGGCGACGGCGCGAGGTCGAACGCCTGCTCGACGACACCGGTCGGGAGGATGAGGCTCACGTTCTTGCAGCCGTTCGTCGACGGCACCCCCATCACCGCGAGCACGGCTCCCCCTTCAGTCGGCGCGAACGCCTGGCTGACACCCGCGTTGCAGACGCTCGCCGTGGTCGGGTCGGAGGTGACGGCGTGCGTCGCCGGGTCGACCGTGAGCCACTCCACCTCTGCGATCGGCCGCCCGGCGGCGTCCACTCCGCCGCCGACGAACACCTGGCCCGTCGGGAGCACGATCGCCGTCGGCTGGATGCGGCCGTACTGGAGCCCCGCGCCAGTGGGGCTCGCCTGAGCGCCGATCGGCTGGCTCGGGTCGAGCGCGTCGACCGCGGTGACCAGCGTCCCCGTGTCCGTCACCCCTCCGATGAGCAGCGTCCGCCCATCCGGCAAGCTCACGGCCGCGTGCTGCTTGCGCTGCTGCCCGTTCGGGAGGAGGAGCGTCGCGTACGTGCCGTCGATGCCACCCGCGCCCGGCGTATAGACCACGGCCGTGGCCTGCGCCGTCCCCTCTGCGGGATCTTCGCCCCCGGCGATCAGCGCGCCGGCTCCGTACGGCGTCACCGTCGCGAAGACGCGCGACGGATTCAGCCCGGACGAGAGCTGCTTCACGAGGCCGGTCCCCAGGTCCACCACGAAGGGCGGGATGTTGCCGCCCACGAGGAGCACGTGCGTCGCGTCGAGCATCCCGGCGCTCGTCCCCGGCACGTCGCCGAGCCCGGTCCCGCCGGAGAGGCTGCACGCGGTGTCCACGGGAAGAACGAGCATCGCGACGCTCCCCGCGTCCGGCACGAGCGCCGCGCCGGCCCACCCGGCGTCCGACACCGGGGCGACCACGATCTCGCGCGTTGCGGAGGGGAGCGCCGTGAGCGCGAAGCCGTCCGATCCCAGCGCGACCGTCTCGGTCGGCGGGCTCATGGGCTGGAAGTCACCGAGCCCGGTGTAGGTCACCGGCGCGCCCCCCGCGTCGCCGCACGACGCGGGCACGTAGAGCCGGACGGCCTGGTTCACCACGACGGTCTCGGCGCTGCAGGACCCGCTCGCGGCGAGGGCGCACGCGGACGCCGCGAGCCCGAGGGCGCCGCAAATGCCGCGGGCCGCGGTGGTCTTGCTACGATGAACCGAGAGCACTCCGGTCAATGTACCCGCAAGTCTTCGGCAAGTACGTCCTCGAACGCGAGCTCGCGACGGGGGGGATGGCGCGCGTGCTCCTCGCCACCTTGCGCGGCGCGGGCGGGTTCGAGAAGAAGCTCGTCGTGAAGCAGATCCGCGACGAGCTCGCGGTGGACCACGAGTTCATCCAGCGGTTCGTCGAAGAGGCGAAGACGACGGTCGCCCTGAGCCACCCGAACATCGTGCCGGTGTACGAGCTCGGCATCGAGCTCGGGACGTACTACCTCGCGATGGAGCTGGTGGACGGCGTGAGCGTCGATCAGCTGCTCGCGAAGGGGGAGGACGGGAAGCGGAAGGGGCTGTCGCCGGAGGAGGGGGCGTACGTCGGCGTCGAGGTGTGCCGGGCGCTCGACTACGCGCACCGGAGGATGCAGGTCATCCACCGCGACATCACGCCGCGCAACGTGATGGTCGACGAAGAGGGGCAGGTGAAGCTCATCGACTTCGGCATCGCGGCGCGCGCGAGCGTCGCCGGGCACGACGTCTTCGGGACGCCTGGCCACATGCCCCCCGAGCAGCTCCGTGGCGAGGCGATCAGCCCCGCCACCGATATCTTCGCGGTCGCGGTGCTCCTGATGGAGCTCTGGAGCGGCGAGCCGCCGTTCCGCAGGAAGACCGCCGCGGAGAGCCTCGCGCAGATGCACGCGCCTCACCCGAGGCCGAGCGACATCGACCCGCGCCTCCTGCCGCTCGACGGCATCGTGGGGAAGGCGATGGCGCTCGCGCCCGGAGACCGGCCGCAACACGCGGACGACCTGGGGCGCGCGCTCCGGAAGTTCTTGCAGGACGTGGACCTCGGCGACGTGGAACGAGGGCTGGGCGAGCGCGTGCGGGCCGCCCGCGCGCAGGCGGCGGCGAAGCGGGCGAAGGCCAGGGGGGCGGACTCGCTGGTGAAGCCGTCGAAGCCGAGCCTCCCGGACATGGGGCCGAAGACGTTCGCGGTGAGGTCGGAGGCGCTCGCGTGGAATCCCGAGGCGCCCGAGGAGCCGCACGGCACGCGCAAGCTGGCGCCGAGCGAGCCTCCCGGGCCCGCGAGCTCGGAGCCGCCGAAGGTCGAGACGATCGCGACGCGGCCGATCGAGACGCCGGTGAAGGTGAGCGCGCCACCCGCGACCGCAGGGCGCGCGGGGTGGAGGAGAGGCGCACTGCTCGTGCTGGCGGCGCTGCCGCTCCTGGTGTGGGGAGCGTTGAGGCTGCAGACGGCGTCGACCGCGGAGCCGACTCCGACGCCGACTCTGACTCCGACGCCGACTCTGACTCCGACTCTGACTCCGACTCCGACTGCGACTCCGACTGCGACTCCGACTGCGACTCCGACTCCGAACCCGACCTCAACCCCCTCCTCAACCCCCTCCTCAACCCCCTCCCCGACCCCCTCCTCGATCTCCTCCGTCGCCGCCACCGGCCAGCTCTTCCTCGTGGGCGACCCCGGCACGGAGGTCGCCGTCGACTCTGCCTCGTTCCGCCCCTGCCCCACCTCCATCTTCGTCAAGGCCGGCGCGCACCAGGTCCGCTTCGCCTTCGGCTACGCGACCACCCACGACTCCGTCGGCCGCGAGGTCACCGTCGGCGCCGGCGAGCGCGTCACCGTGCGCGCCGACTTCACCGCGGCCGTCCCGCGAATCCGCGTGGAGCGCTAGTCCCGCGGTACCGCGAGCGCATCCGCGCCGACCGTCAGGAGGTCGTCGGAGGCGTGCGGGTCACCTACCACCCGTCGACGCCGGGGAGCTCGCGCGGGTAGGTCCAGACCTTCTTCACAGGCTTCATCCTCATGAGGCGCGGGCCGTGGGCCTCCAGGTCCTTCGGCCACATGAGCAGCCACGCGTCGTCATCCACGAGCCACGCGCCGTGGATCTCGTCCCCTCCGGGCGACGCGGGGAGCCGCACGCGGCTCCACTCACCGTTCGCGCGGCGCTCGTACAGGCCCAGCACCGTCCCCTCGTAAGCGAAGAGCCGCTCCACCCCGCCGGGCGCGCGGTCGTACGCGACGACCGCATCGACCCCGCTCGGCAGCGCGACCTTCGGCCAGGCCGCGCGGGCGATGCGCCGGGGTCGCTGGATGTCCTCGAGCTGGTAGTGCGCCTCCGCTTCCGCCGCGAGGCGCGCCTCCGCGGGGCTCGCGGACACGACCCCGTCCTCCGTCGCGACGAGCGCCCCCATGTCCGTGCCGCAGACGAAGGCACGACCGGCCTTCGGACAGAGGCGGAGCCGGTTCGGCAGCTGCGCCTCCGGGGGGTCGCGGTGGCCCACGACGGCGTCGTGGAACGGAGACGGATCGGCGGGCGGAGCGACCGCGGCCACGGGCTCGGCCGGCGCGAGGTCGTCCTCGGGGGTCGCGGGGACGACCTGGACGCCCGACGAACCGAGGTGGACGACGTGTGTCACGGGGCGCAGGCGGACGAGCCGGCTCGGGCGATCGGGGTGGACGACGTCGAGCCAGGCGTCGTCCGAGGTCAACCAGCGGCCCGAGAGGGTCTCCCCGGGCGCCAACCTCGGCAACGGGATCGACTCCCAGGCCGTCCCCTTCCCACGCGTCCACAAGGAGAGCTCTTCTCCGCGGTACGCGAAGACGCGCTCGGTCCCCGAGTCCGAGCGGTCGTACGCGACGATGAAGTCGATGCCGGGCGGGGCTTCGATGGATGACCAGGTCTCCCCGTCGAAGTGGCGTAGCACGGGGTGCTCGTCCGCCTGGGTCGCGCCTCCGAAGGCGACGACGTCGCGTGCGCTCGGGGCCCAGAGCCTGGCGCGCGCGAGCTCCGGCGCGAGCGTGTCGACACGGCCGGAGCCGGCCGACGTCCGCTGCTCGACGACGAGGCGGTCGGGATGGTGCACCGCGCCCACCACGAAGAGCGTGCCGTCGACGGTCTGGAGGTCGTCGTAGTTCGTCCGCGCGAGCGCCTCGGGCGTGAGGACCTTCATCGCCGGGCCTGGGTGCTCCGTCCCGTCGGCCGCGAAGGACGTCACGGCGTCGACGCGCGCACCCACGGGCGTGTACCCGCGTTGACCGAGAACGCCGTCCCCCCAGCGGACGACACGGTGCGCCGCGCCCCTCCACGCGGCGAGCGGCGCCCAGTGGTCGTCCGCCCATGCGTAGGCGTGATCGCGGTCGTCGTGCGTGGTCGTCACGAGCCACGCGGCATCGGGCCATCGCCCGCCGAGCATCCGGACGGTTCCCTCGATCGCAGCCCTTGGGTCCTTCGCCGCGCGCTCGAGGACCGGATCCTTGCGGACCCCGTCGGCGTCGGAGACGAGGACGGCGTCCATGCTGCAGAGAAGGGTGCGGCCGAGCGCGGCGCACGGCTTGGCGGCCGTGCGGGAGGACGATCCATCGAGCTCCTGGCTCACGAGCGCGACGTGGAAGCGCGGCGGGCCCGGCGACGCCAGAGGCACGACCGCAGGCGCGACCGCGGACGCGACCACGTCGGCCGCCTTCGGCGCGACCGTCCTCGCGACGGTCCCCCCCTCGCTCGGATGGGTGCACGCTCCGACGAGGCACGACAGGGCGATCGCCCTCACGCTCGCGCGGCTCACGGCGACACCTTCGCGCGAAAGATCCCCGTGAGCGCGGCCTCGCGGTAGGGGACGCGGCCCGTGCTCGCGGTCGGCGGCTCGGTCGCCCTGCACGTACACCACGTCTCCGACGCCTTGTCGTAGAGGAGCACGTCGCGTCGCACGCCGCCGTCCGGGTCGCCCGACGCGTGCGCTCCGAACGAGGAATCGACCTCGAGCATGATCACGTCGGTCTTGTCCTTCAGGAACGCTTTCGCCCCTGCCCAGCGCGCCTCGAGCTCTTCGCGCGAGCCCTCCACGCTCGACCGCGAGCGCACGATCAGGTTGTGCCCCGGGTCACCCGGCCGCCCGCTCCCCGCGAGGACCACGACGTCCCCTGCCCGCGCGTCGGCGGGCGCCTTCTTCGCGAAGCACGGGTTCGCCGGCAGCCCCGTGAAGTTCTCGAAGGCCGGGCTCTTGAGCCCGAGCTTCGACACGTCGCCGTGGACGGCCGCGAGGGCGCGATGCACGTAGCCCGCGCAGTCGATGCCGATGCCAAACCGCCACTGGAGATCGTGGATGCGATCGGCGACCGGCCGGTCCGCGTTCGACCCGAGCTGCCCGGCGTCGATCAACGCCTGCGTCAGCGCCACGAGCGCGCGAGGCTCTCCACGCCCTTCCTGGAGCGATCGCAGCGCGGACGTGAGCCCCGCCTTCGCCGCGACGGTCGCGAGCAGACGTCCGACATCGCTGGCGGGATCGACGCCGTTCACCCCCCCGGCCATCCGGAACTGCGCCCCTGATTCGAACGATTGCCCGCCGACGACGTAGGGCCCCTTCATCGTCGCCTGCACCTGATCGAGCTTGCTGGCGACAGGGTCGAGCCGCGCGAGGAGGGTCGGCAGCGCGATGGACGGGTCGGGGAGCCGCTCGACCGCCGCATCGTACGTCGCGTCGGCGTCGACGACGGCCGGCTTCGTCGGAGGAGGGGTGGTCGTCGTGGGGCCCGGCGCGCCGGACGTGGTCGCGCGGGTCCAGAGGTCGCGGAGCGGGCTCGTGAGGGAATCGAGGGGGTTCATGCCCGCCCATCGGAGCGGGCACGCCCTGGTTGCCTGCAAAGTGAGCCCAACCGGGCGAATGTGGGCGGTGGGGGCGCCCGGAGCGGGAGGACCGCACCTTGAGGCGGGACATGGTCCGCCCGCCGGGGCTCATGCTACGACGCCCCCCATGCCCGACTTCTTCGACCTCGCGCGCCACTACACACCCGAAGAGCGCACCATCCAGTCGACCGTCCGCGCCTTCGTCGACGCCCGCGTGCTGCCGAAGATCGCCGATCACTTCGAGGCCGGAACCTTCCCGAAGGAGCTCATCCCGGAGATCGCCGAGCTCGGCCTCTTCGGGTGCAACCTGCAAGGGTACGGCTGCGCGGGGCTCTCGAACGTCGGCTACGGGCTCGTCATGCAGGAGCTCGAGCGCGGCGACTCCGGCGTGCGCAGCCTGGCGAGCGTGCAGGGCAGCCTCGTCATGTACCCGATCCACGCGTTCGGGTCCGACGCGCAGAAGGACCGCTACCTCGCGAGGATGGCGAAAGGGGAGGTCATCGGCTGCTTCGGTCTCACCGAGCCGGACTGGGGGTCGAACCCGTCGGGCATGCGCACCGTCGCGGTCGCGGACGGCGACTCGTACGTCTTGAACGGCACGAAGCGCTGGATCACCAACGGCAACATCGCCCAGGTCGCGCTCATCTGGGCGAAGGTCGGCGGGGTCGACGGCGAGGTCCGCGGGTTCTTGGTACCGACCGACACGAAGGGCTTCGAGGCGCGGCTCATCCACAAGAAGATGAGCCTCCGCGCGAGCGTCACGAGCGAGCTCATCCTGGAGGACGTGCGGGTCCCCAAGGACGCGATCCTCCCCGGTGTGCGCGGGATGAAGGGCCCGCTCTCGTGCCTGACGTCGGCCCGTTTCGGCATCGCGTGGGGGGTCATCGGCGCCGCGAACGCGTGCTTCGACTGCGCGGTCGACTATGCCAGGCACCGCGTGCAGTTCGCCGGCAAGCCGATCGCCTCGCATCAGCTCGTGCAGGCGAAGCTCGCCGCCATGCTGACCGACATCACGAACATGCAGCTGCAAGCGATGGAGCTCTCTCACCTCAAGGACGAGGGGAAGCTCCGCCCGCAGCACGTCAGCATGATCAAGCGCCACAACGTCTCGGCGGCGCTCAACATCGCCCGCGTCTGCCGCGACATCCTCGGCGGGAACGGCATCACGCTCGAGTACCCCATCATGCGCCACCTCTGTAACCTCGAGACGGTCTACACGTACGAGGGGACGCACGACGTGCACACGCTCATCCTCGGCCAGGAGGTCACGGGGATCGCCGCGTTCGAGTAGGGCGCCCCCCCCTCAGTCGACGTACGTCTCTCCGAGCGCACCGGACTGACGCAACGCCTCGTAGAGCGCGATGCCGACCGCGTTGGCGAGGTTCAAGGACCGGACGGCCCCAAGCGTCGGGATGGCCACCACACGGTCGCGGTGTTCGGCGAGGAGCGCTTCCGGCAGCCCGACGCTCTCGCGGCCGAAGACGAGCGCGTCTCCCGGGGCGAACGAGGCGTCCAGGTAGCTCCGCGGGCACTTGGCCGAGAAGAGGTGGAGCTTCCCCTCCGGCGCCTCGCGCCTGTGCTCGTGGAGGAAGTGGGCAAAATCGACGTGCCGGCGCACGTCCACGAGGTCCCAGTAGTCGACCCCTGCCCGCCGGACGCTCTTCGCGTCGATCTGGAAGCCCAGGGGCCCCACGAGGTGGAGCGGACCGGCCGTCGCGGCCGTCAGACGCGCGATGTTCCCCGTGTTCGGCGGGATCTCGGGCTCCACGAGGACGACGTGGAACGGGACGGCGGGCGGCCGGGCGCGGAGACGGTGCGACATCGGCGCCGAGCCTAGCCTGGGCCCCCCCCGGGGTGGGTCAAGCAAGTCGTTCTCGCGATCAAACGAGGGTCGGTGTAGGAGTTGGCTATGACCACTCTGGTGAGGAGGGGAGGGCCCGGCCGCTGGGCGGGCGCTCTCACGAGCCTCGTGATCTTGCCGGTCGCGTTCCTTTCGCTTGCAGAGGGCACTGCCCGCGCCGACTCGATGGACCCCACGCCGGAGCGCTTCGTGCTCCAGCCGAACGGCCTCCCGAAGGGGTTCAGCTGCCAGCAGGTCGCGGCGAACCCCGGAGGCGCGCTCGCCGCCCTCAAGGCCGCCAACGTCGGGGCGAACGCGTCGCAGCTCACGGCCCTCCGCTGCCAGCCGAACAACCTGGCGTTCCAGAACATGGTCTCCGAGCTCGGCTTCGCCATCGCGCCGACCGCGTTCCACGCGGGGCGGACGACCGGCTTCGGCGGCTTCGCGTTCACGGTCGAGGCGAGCTACACGAAGATCAACGCGGACGCGACGACGCCGACGGGGAGCCCCGGAGGCGGCGTGCAGTACTGGCACGCGGGGACGCAAGGCGCGATCGACCCGACGACCGGCGTGCAGAGCCAGACGAACAACGCGCCCGACTCGATCATCCAGGTCTACTCGCTGAAGGCGAGGAAGGGGCTGCCGCTCGGGTTCGAGATCACGGGCGACGTGAGCTACATCGCGAACTCGGTGATGTGGACGGCCGGGGCGGACATCCGCTGGTCGCTGCTCGAAGGGTTCCGCACGGGGTGGCCGAGCTACCTGCCCGACGTCTCGGCGGGCGGCGGCGTGCGCACGCTCGCCGGGACCTCGAAGTTCGACCTCACCAGCGTCGGCATCGACGCGCAGATCTCGAAGCCGATCACGCTCGCCGACACCTCGGTCATCACCCCGTACATCGGCTACCAGCGCCTCTACATCTTCGGCGACTCGTCGACCGTCGACCTCACGCCCAACACGAACCCGCTGAAGGCCTGCGGGAACAACGGGAGCGTGGGCACGACGCAGAACACGCAGGGGCAGGCGCAGACCGGCCAGCCGAGCTGCCTGAACACGATCCCCGGCTCGAACGGCGCCCCCAACAACATCGACTTCAACAACGACACGACGTTCACGCAGGTGCGCACCGACCGGCACCGCGGCATCGTCGGCATCAACTACCGCTACGAGATCCTCTACCTCGCCGGGCAGTTCCTGTTCGACCTCACGCCACCGAACGACGAGAACCCCGGGTTGAACCCGACACGCCAGTGGACGCTCTCGCTCGAAGCGGGCGTCTTCTTCTGAGGGCGCTCCCGCTCCTCCTTCTGGTCGCCGCCTGCAGCGCCCCGCCGCTCGAGGGGGTCGGGCGCCCGACGGACCACCCCGTGGTCTCCGCCCCCGCCGCGAGCGCGGACGCAGGGTCGCCCATCGCGCCCGACTTCGCGGCCCGGCTCACGCGCGTCGGCGCCGAGTCGTTCGTCTCGTGGGGGCACGCAGGCGGGCGGTACTCGGCGTCGCTGTACGTCACCCCCGCCGCGAAGGACGCGCTCTTCCGGCGCGACGCGCCCCTCCCCGACGGGACCGAGCTCGTCCTGACCGAGACCGACAAGGCGACGCGAAAGCCCGGGCCGACCTACTTCATGAAGAGAGAGGCGCCCACGGCGGACGCCTCTCCGGGCGCCTGGCGCTACGGGATCGTGGACGGCGTGGCGAGGCCGGCCGACGCGTTCGCGCTGTGCGCCCGCTGCCACGCCGAGGCCGGGTGGGACGGCGTGTTCGCGGTGCCGAAGTAGGGGGGCTAGAAGAGGCGGTTCGGGAGCACGAGCGCGCCGACGACGAGGACGCCGAGGATGATGAACGCGGCGATGAGGGTCGCGATCACGGCGGCGACGTACGACGACCGGAGGGCCACCTTCGCGCGCGCGAGGTCGAGCCCGCACACGCCGCGGAGGAACGCCTTGGCGCTCCGCGTGGGGAGCCCCGCGCCAAGGTGGAGGACCTCGCCGGCAGCGGCGAGCCCCTCCTTGTACGCGAGGACGCAGGCGCCGAGCGGGCCGATGATGAGATCCCAGCCGGTCGCGTAGAGCCCGAAGCGGAGCGCGCGGCGGCGCGACGACGGCGCACCGACCTTGCGCACGCCGCTGTGGAGCGACACCCCGTGCATCGCGTGGGCGCCGACGAGCATGAGCGCGAAGCACGGGAGCGCCGCGAAGAGGACGCGGAACGCGAGGCTGCGCGCGTGCGGATCGAGGAGGACGTGCTTGCACCAGACGGGGAACGCGGCGACGAGGAGCGGCCCCCAGACCAGGCTCCACGAGGTCGTCGCGAGGAGCTCGGTGAGGACGGCAAAGCCGAGCGCGGGCGCGACGGGGCCGTCGGGGAGCGAGCCGAAGAACGACTCGGCGCCCTTCGTCGTCGCGCGGGCGGTCGCCCACAACCGACCGAGCACGGGGCCACCGGGGCGCTCCCACGGAACGATCGCGACGATGCCCGAGTGGGTCGTCGACTCGAACGCGCAGCCGGAGCAGCCCGGGTCGCCGCAGAGCGCGCAGACGACCGCCGCGGGGACCTCGAGCTGGTCCCACGACTCCTCGACGTGGCTCCGCTCCTCCTCGAGACGCCGAGCGCCCATGGACCGCAGCTTGGCACCACGGGGCCTGGAGCGCCATGCGCGGCGCGAGATTCTCCGGCGGCAGCGCTAGTGCAGCGTTTTTCCTGCCGAGCTCCCTCGCTTCGCGACCAGGACGTCGACCCTTCCTCCGAGGCGGACCCCCGCCACGATCGCCGCCACGGACGCGATCACGGTCGCATAGAGGGGCCAGTCGAAGCGAAGAACGACGGGGATGAGGCTGCTCCGGGGGGGAAACGCGAGGAGGATCGCCCCCGTGATGCCCGGGATGGCGGCGAGGAAGGTGGCCGCGACGCGCGCCCCTCGAAGCTGCGCGATCGTGCGCCGGCTCGCCACCACGGGCGCGAGGACGACCCAGGCGGCGAACGCCCCCCAGACCCAGCCGACCCTGCGCGCCAGGTCCCACCCCGACAGGCGCGCCTCGTAGGGGAGCGTCATGTCGATCCACGGCAGCAGGAAGAGCCCGATGCCGACGAGGCTCAGGCCGACCGCCAGCCCCCTCCCCTTCTGGAGGTAGCTCCACGGGAGTCGGTCGTGCTCGGGGCCGAGGTCCTCGTCCCACGGGTCGGTCTCGTGCCGGAGGGTCGGCGACGGAGGGAGCTTGGCCGCGGGCGACAGCGCGATGCCGCACGTCGGGCACTGCGACGCCTCGGTGGAGTCGAAGTGGTCGCGGCAGAACGGGCATGCGACGAGCGGCACGCGCGGAGAGTAGTGGATCGCGAAGGGAGGGTGCGGGGCCATTGCCAGAGCCGACAGCGGGTCCCGGAGGAAGTTCCACGCGGCGAAAGGGGGTTGTCGTCCGCGGCGCTTGGCGTCACTCTGCCCCGATGAGCCGACCGACGAAGCTCGACCAGGGGATCGAGGCGTGGATCAAGGAGCACCCCGGCTGGAAGCGCGAGGGGGCCGACGCCGTCGTCCGCACCTACGAGCTCAAGGACTTCCCGGACGCGGTCGCGTTCGTCCTGAAGCTCGCCTTCCTCGCGGAAAAGCACAACCATCACCCCGACATCGACCTCCGCTACAAGAGCGTCCGCGTCCTCTGGACGACCCACGAGGCGGGGGGGCTGACGCGGCTCGACCTGGTGCTTGCCGAGGCGTCGGACGAGCTCTTCAGGTAGCGGATGGCGAAGCCGGGCTTGCCCGAGGAGGTCTCGCTGGCGCGGGCGGCGCTACGCCACACGCTCGACGCGCTCCTCGGCGAGGGGGAGATCCCGAGGCTCGACGAGGCGCTCACCCACCCGAGCTTCGCGAACGAGGCGTCCGCGCCGGATAACCAGCGCCTCGAGCTCCTGGGCGACGCGGTCCTCGGGCTGGCGGTGACCGAGTCGCTCCTGGAGCGGCACCCGGGCGCGAGCGAGGGGGAGCTCACGCGGATGCGCGCCGCGCTTGTCAACGCGGGCGCTCTCGCGCGGTGGGCGCGGAGCGTTCGCCTCGGTGACTGCCTCGCGATGGGGCGAGGAGCGCGCGCGGCGACGGAGAGCGACCAGACGAACGTGCTCGCCGACGCGGTCGAGGCGCTGATCGCCGCGGTGTACGTCGGGCGAGGGCTCGAGTCGGCGCGGGCGCTCGTCCGCGAGGTGGTGCGAGCGCACGTCGACGTCCCGGGGGACGCGCTCGCGAGCCTCGATCCAAAGAGCGCGCTGCAGGAGAGAGTGCAGGCCGAGGGGGAACGGGCGCCGCGGTACCGGGTGGTGAGCTCGTCGGGTCCGCCGCATGATCCGCGCTTCGTGGTGGAGGTGCTCGTCGGCGATGAGGTGGCGGCGACGGGCGAGGGGCGTTCGAAGCGACTCGCGGAGCGGGCCGCGGCCGAGGCCGCGCTGGCGGCGCGCGGGACGTGAGGTGAGGTCGCGCGGGGCGTGAGGTGGGGACGAGGGGGTGGTGGGGTGGGGATGCGGGCGTGGTGAGG
>Ga0209415_10012715_pt1 | contig 13983 bp, 14 predicted proteins | sample PeaSoiSIISIP2007_FD_187696 | JGI IMG/M metagenome (GOLD analysis project Ga0209415, IMG submission 187696) | Peat soil microbial communities from Weissenstadt, Germany - SII-SIP-2007 (SPAdes) (version 2) | ecosystem: Environmental > Terrestrial > Soil > Wetlands > Peat | place: Germany... | reverse complement strand
AGGCTCCTCTGGGGAACGGCCAACCTGTTCTCCAACCCGCGCTACATGTGCGGCGCCGCCACGAATCCCGACGCGCACGTGTTCGCCTACGCCGCCGCCCAGGTCAAGAAGGCGCTCGAGGTCACCCACGAGCTCGGGGGGGCGGGCTACACGTTCTGGGGCGGACGGGAGGGCTACGAGACCCTGCTCAACACGAACATGAAGCGGGAGCAGGAGCATCTCGCGAGGTTCCTGCACATGGCGGTCGCCTATGCGAGGGCGATCGGCTTCAAGGGCCAGTTCTACATCGAGCCGAAGCCGAAGGAGCCGACGAAGCACCAGTACGACTTCGACGTGGCCAGCGGGATCGCCTTCCTGCGGACCTTCGGCCTCGAGAAACACCTCAAGTTCAACATCGAGACGAATCACGCGACCCTGGCCGGCCACACGTTCCAGCACGAGATCGAGGTCGCCGCGTCCCAGGGATTGCTCGGCTCCGTCGACGCGAACACCGGCGACCCGCTCCTTGGCTGGGACACGGACCAGTTCAACACGGACGTCAAGGAGATCACCCTCGCCATGGTCTCGATCCTGAGCGCGGGCGGCCTCGGGAAGGGCGGGTTCAACTTCGACGCGAAGCTGCGCCGGCCGTCCATCGACCCGGAGGACCTCTTCTACGCCCACATCGGCGGCATGGACGCCTTCGCGCTCGCGTACAAGACCGCGCGCCGGATCGTCGCCGACGGCGAGCTCCGGGGCTTCGTGGCCGACCGGTACGCGAGCTACGACTCGGGCTACGGCCGCGACATCGAGAAGGGCAGGGTCGGGTTCCGCGAGCTGGAGAGGCTCGTCCTCTCGAGGCTTGGCGAGCCCGTTCCGCGCAGCGGCCGCCAGGAGTATCTCGAGAACCTGCTCAACAGGTACCTGACGGGCTCATGAGCCTCTACATCGGGGTCGACAGCGGGACCCAGAGCGTCAAGGCCGTCGCTCTGGATCTCGAGACGGGCCGCATCACGGCCGAGGCGCGCTTTCCCCACCGGCTGATCCCGGGCCTGCCTGCCGGCCACATGGAGCAGCATCCGCAGGAGTGGGCGGGCGCGATGGATTCCGCGATCGGCGAGGTCGCCTCGCGCATCGACCGCTCGCGCGTGCGCGGGATCGGGGTCTCCGGGCAGCAGCACGGCTTCGTCCCGCTTGACGCGAGCGGGGAGGTCATAAGGCCCGCGAAACTCTGGTGCGACACCAGCACGGCCGCCGAATGCGCGGTCCTGACACGCAAGCTGGGCGGCCAGGCGGCCGTCATCCGCGGGCCGGGCCTGCCGTTCCTCCCGGGCTACACCGCGCCCAAGGTGCTGTGGCTCAAGAGGCATGAGCCCGCGAACTTCAGGCGGCTGAGGCACATCCTGCTGCCGCACGACTATCTCAACCTGCACCTCACCGGGAGCTACTTCATGGAGTTCGGCGACGCCTCCGGGACGGGGTTCCTGGACATCAGGAGGCGCTCCTGGTCTGCGGCCGCCATGGGGGCCGTGGACGGCCGCGTCGCCGACTGCCTGCCGGGGGTCTCGGCCTCGCACGAGCCGTGCGGAGCCCTGAGGCCTGAGCTCGCCGCGCGCTACGGCTTCCCGGCGGGGACGATCGTCAGCGCGGGAGGCGGCGACAACATGATGGGCGCCATCGGGACCGGCAACGTGGAGGCCGGCGCCGTCACCGCGAGCTTCGGCACGAGCGGGACGATCTATGCCTTTGCGCGGAGGCCCGTCGTGGACCCGTCCGGGGACATCGCGGCCTTCTGCTCGTCGACGGGGGGCTGGCTGCCGCTGCTGTGCACGATGAACGTCACGGGGGTGACCGAGCGGGTCAGGGCGCTGTTCGGCTGGAGCCTTGCGGACCTCGAGCGGGCCGCGGCCGGCGCCCCGGCCGGCTCGGACGGCCTCACGCTGCTCCCGTACCTCGACGGCGAGCGGACACCCAACCTGCCGAAGGGCACCGGGGTCTATTTCGGACTCGACCGAAGGACGCTTTCGCCGGGGCACCTCGCCCGCGCCGCGATCGAGGGGGCGACGCTCGGGATGAACTACGGGATGCGGCGGCTGTGCGCGCTCGGCGTAAGGCCGAGGGAGATCCGGCTTACCGGCGGCGGGGCCCGCTCGCCGCTCTGGCGCCAGATCTCCGCCGACGTCTTCGGCGTCCCCGTGGTTGCGATGGCTCAGGATGAGAGCGCCGCGCTCGGCGGCGCCCTCCAGGCGGCCTGGTGCGATTCGCCGGGGCGGGGCTCCGGCGCCGCGCTGGCGCAGTTGTGCGGCCGGTGCGTTTCCGTCGACGAATCGACGCGCTGCGCTCCCGACAGGGCGCGCAGCGCCCTCTATCGGAGGCGCCAGCTGTTCCACGACCGGCTCTGCGGCGACCTCGGGGACGCGTTCGAGGCGCGCTGAAGCTGGAGCCGGAGAACCCGCTCGATGTGCGTCCGCTACACGCTCCACAAGACCGATGCCGCCCTTGGCGCGATCTCGAGGGCCCTAGGCGTCGCCATGGAGGCCCCCGATTGGGCGGGTCCCCGCTACAACGTGACGCTCACGGACACGATGCCGGTCGTCGCGTGCGAGGCCCAGCGGCCCGGCGTCCGGGCAATGAGGTGGGGGCTGGTGCCCCCGGGCGAGCGCGGGAAGAGCCGGCCGCGGCTCCTCGCGAACGCGAGGTCCGAGACCGCGGCCGCGCTTCCCGCGTTCCGGCGGAGCATCGCCGAAAGGCGCTGTCTCGTGCCGGCGAACGGATTCTACGAGTGGATGAGCAGCGCCGGGGTGAAGCTGCCGCACCTCTTCACCCTTCGCGACGAGGAGCCGTTCGCGTTTGCCGGCATCTGGGACCCGGCTGCGGAACAACTGCCGGAGACGTACTGCATCCTCACGACCGAGCCCAACGAGCTCGTCGCCCGGGTCCACAACCGGATGCCCGTGATCCTCACCGCCGAGGCCATGCCGCGCTGGCTCGGCGACCGACCCCTTGGCGCGGAGGAGCTCAAGCTCCTTGTCCGCCCGATCGCAGCCGAGCGGATGGCGTCCCGCCCGGTGAGCCGGTTCGTCAGCAACAGCCGCAACGAGGGCCCCAGGTGCCTCGCGCCGCCCGACGAGGCTCCTCCGGAGCCCGAGCTCGACTTCGCGTAGCCTGGCCCCCCGGGCGCCCGCCGAAGGGCGCCGGGGCGGCCGGGAATGGGGGCCTGTAGGCGTATTTAATTGCCTTGTTAGTGGATGCGCATTGTAGACTGGACCAAACTCCAGCCATGCAATGGTACTACGCAAATGATGGGCAGCGCCAGGGGCCCGTATCGCAGGACGATTTCGAAAAGCTGGCGCGCGACGGAGTGATCCGGGCGAACACCCTCGTCTGGACAAGCGGGATGGCGGACTGGCGCCCCTACGCCAACTTTTCCGCGAATCCGCCGCCGGCGGCGGGGCCGCAGGGCGGCGCCGACACGGAGGTCTGCGCCGTCAGCGGCAAGCGGTACCCGAGGCGCGAGATGGTCCAGTACGAGGGCAAGTGGATCAGCGCCGAGCACCGCGATGAATATTTCCAGCGCCTGCGCGAGGGCGTCGTGCAGCCGGGACAATTCGCCTACGGCGGCTTCGGCCTGCGCTTCGTCGCGAAGTTAATCGACGGGATCGTGCTTTTCCTGGCCGGCCTGGCGGTCAACATGACCGTCGCTGCCATGCTTTTCGGGAGCCCGAACTATTTCGGCAGGGCGCTGATGGCGGTCAGCGCGCAGAAGCGGATACTCTTCCAGGCGATCACGATCCCTTCCGGCATCGTGCTGGCGATAGCCTACGCGTGCTTCTTCATCCTGCGCTGGGACGCCACGCCGGGGAAGATGGCCGTGGGGTTGAAGCTCATCCGCTCCGACGGTTCCAAGCTGTCGGCCGGCCGCATCGTGGGGCGGTACTTTGCGGAATGGGTGAGCGGCATGATCCTGTTCATCGGCTACCTGATGGTGATATTTGACGATCAGCGCCGCGCGCTCCACGACCGCATCTGCGATACCCGCGTCATCAAGGCGAAATGACGATTGGCGCCAAGCTGCCCTGTCCAAGCTGCGGGCGCTTGCTGGATTCGTCGGCATGGATCGACGACGAGAGCGGCTGGTGCCAGCATTGCGACGCCGATTTCGATTTCATGGGGTTTCCCGCGCTGGACGCCCAGCCCGCCAGGGTCGTTCCGAAGGCGGTGCTCGTGGCGGAGCATGCGACGTGCTTCCACCATCCCGAGAACCAGGCCGAGGCCGTCTGCGAGACGTGCGGCCGCTTCCTGTGCGCCGTCTGCGCGATCAACTTCGCGGGGCGCCTCCTCTGCCCCGAGTGCATCCGGACAGCGACCAGGTCCGACATCAATTCCGTCGGCTCACGCGTGCTCTATGACGGGATAGCGCTGTCCCTGGCGGTGTTGCCGCTGCTGGTGTGGCCGGTCACGCTCGTGACGGCCCCCGTGGCCCTCGGCTCGGTTTTCGTGGGCTGGCGCAAGCCCCGCAGCCTTGTCAAGGGGGGGCGGGCGAGGCTCGTGGCCGCTGGATTGATCGCGGTCGCGGAGATCGTCGGGTGGGTGTTCCTCTTCGCCTTCCTCTGGCTGAGGAAGAAGAGATAGGCGCCGCCATGCCGAAGCCGCCGCGCACCTACGAGCGCCTGACCCGGCCCGCGACGTCGGTCGGCAGCTACAAGACCCTCTGGCTTGCGTCCGACCACCTGCTGATCGTCAACTCAACGGGGTATTCCGAGGAATACCAGCGGCTCCAGCTAAGCAACATCAGGGGTTTCTTCACCGTCTCGTCCGACCGCAGGCTGCTGTGGTATATTCCTTGGGGCGTCATGGCCCTGTTCAGCGCCCTGTTCCTGGGCAACGCGCTATATTCCGGGCACAGGTCCGTCGTCTCCGGGTCCCTCCTGGCGGTCTCGGCGATTCTCCTGCTGTGGAACTACCTGCTCGGGCCCAGCTGCGTCGTCTACGTCGTCACCGGCGTGCAGACGGCCCGCCTGCCGTCGCTGGTGCGCCGGCGCAAGGCCCGCAAGGTGCTTGCCCGGCTGCAACCGATCATCGCGCGCGTGCAGGCCGGCATGGTCCCCGCCCAGGAGGCGGCGCCTGCGGACATCCCGCGGAACGAGCCCGCGGGGCCGCCGACCGCGTGAACAACCCCCCGCTGAGCCCCGACCGCCCCGGGCGCGTCGCCGTCCAGATTCACACGCAGCGCTGCGCCCGCCACCCCGGCCGCGAGGCCGCGGCGCGCTGCCCATCCTGCGGCGGATTCTTCTGCCGCGAATGCGTGGTCGAGCATTCGGGCAGGCTCCTCTGCGCGCCGTGCCTCGCGAAGCAGGCTGCCGGCGGCGAAAGGCGCCGCAGGCGCCTTCTGGCGCTCCGCCGCCAGCTGGCGCTGGCAGCGGCGCTGTTCGCGGCAGGGCTCGTATTCTACGCGCTGGGGTCCCTGCTGCTCAATGTGCCCCCCGACTTTCACGAGGGCACGATCTGGGGCGCCAAGTCAGGCTAGCCGCCATGAGCACCAGCCGCAGGGGCGCCAGCTCCGGACCCAGCGCGATCGAGCTCATCGAGGAGTCCATGCACCTGCTGCGCGGCGCTCCAGCGGGGGCTCTTGCCCTCTATTACGCGGGAAGCGCTCCTTTCGTCCTAGGCCTCCTGTTCTTCTGGGCCTACATGACCTGGTTCACGCCCCCGCCTGTTGCGAACGCCTGGGCGGCATCCGGCCTTGTGGCCCTTTTTGCCGCGATGAAGGCGGCCCACGCGGAATTCTGCGCGCGCCTGATGGCCCAGCGCATGGGTTCGGTGGCGGCGCCGTGGTCGTGGGCCCGCCTGTGCCGCCTCGCCGCCAGCCAGATGCGGATCCAGGCATGGGGGCTCATCCTGCTGCCCGTGGCCTTCGTGGCCGCGGTGCCGTTTGGCTGGGTGTACGCCTACTTCCAGAGCGTGAGTGCGCTCGGCGACTCCGAAGACGCGCACGAGCTGGCGCTCGGCCAGGCGGGTCTCTGGCCCGGGCAGAACCACCTGGGCATCGTGTTCCTCTCCGTTCTCGGGGCCACGGCATGGGTGAACGTGGCGGCCGCATTCTGGCTCGCGCCGTGGCTCGCGAACCACCTGCTGGGGATCGAGAACATCTTCGGCTTTTCCGGCTGGTGGGCTCTCAACACGACATTCCTGGCCTCGGTCACGGGGATGGCATGGCTCGTGGCGGACCCCGTCGTGAAGGCGTTCTACACGCTGCGCTGCTTCTACGGCCGCGCCCGCATCACGGGGGAGGACCTGCGGGTCCAACTGGGGGCGCCGCGGGCCCCGGGCGCCCTGGGGCGCGCGGTGGCGCTGCTCATGCTGCTTGCCGCCTGGACGCAAGTCATGCCCGCCGCCCATGCGGCGCAGGCGCCGCGGGCCGCGGAATCGGTCGACCCCGGGCGGCTGGACGCCTCGATCGACGAGGTGCTCGCCGGCGGGGATTTTCAGTGGCGGCTGCGTCCCGCGCCTCGCGCGGACGACCTGGCGGCAGAGGGCCCGCTCAAGCGGTTCGTTCGCCAGGGCGTCGAGATCCTCCGCAATCTCTGGAGGCGCGTCTGGCGCCTATGCGTCAGCATCGCCGAGTGGCTGAAGGGGTGGTTCCCCAAGGCCCGCGAATCGACGGACGGCTCCGCCTCGTCGGTCGGGGGGGTCATGCTGAGGGTCCTGCTGTATGTGTTCGCCGCGGCCGCGCTCGTCCTCATCGCCGTCGTCATAACGCTGGCCCTGACCGCCCGCCGCCCGCCCAGGCCCGATGAGGTGGACGCCCGGGGGATCGCCCCGGTGGCGCCGAACCTCGCGGATGAGAGCAGCCACGCGGGCCAGCTGACGGCCGACGGATGGCTGGAGCTCGCCCGCATCCAGATGGAGCGCGGCGAATGGCGGCTTGCGCTGCGCGCCCTGTACCTGGCCACGCTCGCGCGGCTCGCGGCGGAGGGACTTGTGTCGCTGGCGAAGTTCAAGACCAACCTCGACTACGAGCGCGAGGCCGCCCGCCGCGCCGTGGGGCGGCGGGAGGTCGTCGCCCGGTTTGCGGCCCACCGCGCGTCCTTCGAGGCCGTCTGGTACGGCCGGACCGCGCCCAGCGAGTCCGGGGCCCGCGACTGGCTGGTCGAGCTGGAGGGGCCGCGATGAGCCGGCTCGCCCAGGGACTGCTGCTGGCCGCGGTGCTCGCGGGCACGGGCCTTGGGATCGCCGTGCTCTACCGGCTTCGGCTCGCGCAGGGCGACGTCTTTCCGGCCTATTCGTCGCTGCGGTCGGACCCGCTCGGCACCCGCGCCCTCTACGAGAGCCTGGCGAAGATGCCGGGCCTGCGGGTGGAGCGGCGGTTTCAGCCGCTCGACCGGCTCGCGGCGGGGGCGCCGCGGACGATCATCTTGGCGGGAATGGATTCCCGGCAATGGACCTCCATTTCGGCCGCGGAGTTCGCCGCGCTCGACGGCGCCGTCCGCGCCGGCAGCCGGCTCGTGCTGGCGCTGCGCGCGGATTTCAAGGGCGCGGCTGGCAACGACGCCGAGCCGAAGCCGGCGAAGGACAGGCCTGCGGAGGACGCGGCCAAGAAGGACGACGCCGACAAAGCCCTCCGCCGTCTGCCGCGCGAGGCGCAGAAGGCGCCGGCCAGGGCGGCGCCGTCGAATGTGGACCTACGGCGGCTGTGGGGCGTCAGCCTCGCCAAGCGCATCGAGCTCGACCGCGACAGGGGCGCGGTGCTGGCGCCCGACGCCCCGCGCGGGCTGCCGGGGACGCTGCGCTGGAAGAGCGGCCTCTATTTTGGCGCCGAGGCCGGCTCGGCCTGGCGGGTCATCTACCGCGACCTGCGCAATCCCGTGCTGATGGAGATGCCCTATGGCCGCGGCTCGGTCGTCGTCGCTGGCGACGCGTACCCCTTGAGCAACGAGGCGCTCCAGAACGACCGCGCCACCCGGCTCCTGGCGTGGCTCGTCGGGGCGAACACCCGCGTGGAATTCGACGAGAGCCACCTCGGCGTCGTGGAGGATGTGGGCGCGGCGGCGCTCGCGCGCCGCTACGGCCTGGAGGAGGCGTTCGTCACCCTGCTGCTGCTCGCGCTCCTTTTTGTCTGGAGGCGGATGGCCCTTTTCGTGCCCGCGCCCCGGGAGCCGCCCGAGGCCGTCTTCTCCACCAGCCAGACCGCCGCGCTCGAGGCGCTGCTCCTGCGGTCCGTCGCTCCCTCGGACCTGGTCAGAGTCTGCGCGGACGAATGGCGGCGCACCGCGAGGGCGTCGGACGTCGCCCGCATGCAGGGCGCGCAGGCCCCCGGCCCGGGCGCGCCGGCACCCGAAGCTTACAATGCCATCGTGAGGGGATTGCGTCGAAAATAGGAATTTCACAGCCAACATGAACACCAGCCTCGAATCGTTCAGCACCACCCTTGCCGCGGCGCGCGCCGAGGTCGCCAAGGTCGTCATCGGCCAGGAATCGGCCGTCGAACTCGCGCTGATCACCCTCCTGACGCGCCAGCACGCGCTCATCGAGGGGGTGCCCGGCGTCGCAAAGACGCTGCTCGTGCGAACCCTGAGCCGCGTGCTCGGGGTGGACAGCGGCCGCGTGCAGTTCACGCCCGATCTGATGCCGGCGGACATCACGGGGACCAACATCTTCAACCTGCAGACGAACCAGTTCACGCTGATCCGGGGGCCCCTGTTCACGGCGTTCCTGCTCGCGGACGAGATCAACCGCGCCCCGGCCAAGACGCAGTCCGCGCTGCTGCAGGCGATGCAGGAGCGCACGGTCACGATCGACCGGGACACCTATGTCCTCGACGAGAACTTCACGGTCTTCGCCACGCAGAATCCCGCGGAGTCCGAGGGCACCTACCCGCTGGCCGAGGCGCAGAAGGACCGCTTCATGGTGAGGATAAGGATGGCGACGCCCGCACGCGACGAGGAGCTGACCCTGGCGCGGCGCATGATGGGCGCCGACACGCCGGAGCGGGTGCTGGCCGGGGGCGGGCTGCGCCCGGTGCTCGGTGCGGGCGAGCTCGCCACCCTGAGGGCGGGGCTGGACAACGTGCTCGTGCGCGACGAGCTCGCCGCCTACATCGTCGACCTGGTCCGGGCGACGCGGGAGCACGAGAGCGTGCTGGTCGGCGCCGGGCCGCGGGCCACGCAGGCCCTCATCCTCGGGAGCCGGGCCCGGGCCGCGCTCGCCGGCCGGGACTTCGTCACCCCGGACGACGCCCGAGGGCTCGCCGGCCCGGTCCTCGAGCACCGGCTGGTCCTGCGCCCCGAATTCGAGATCGAGGGACTGACGATCGAGGAGGTCGTGGCGCGCATCCTGGAGCAGGTGGCGGTGCCTAGGTGAGGGCGCGATGAGCCTGGTGCCCTCCCGACGCCTGCTCTGGCTGGTATTCGCCGTGGCGCTGCTCGCCACGGTGGCGGGGCCCCTTCCCGAATTCATGCCGTTCTGGCTGCTGGGGATCCTCGCGGCGGGGCTGGCGGCGCTCGGGGACCTGGCGGCGTGCCTCGCGGGCGCTAGGCCGCCCGAGGTTTCGCTTCCGCCGGTGGCCCGCTTCACAAAGGACCGGATGGGATCGGTCAGGCTGACTTTCGCGAATCCCGGCGCATTCGCGTGGCGCATACGCCTCGCGCTCGGGCTGCCGCCGGAGTTCGTGTCCCGCGACGAGGAGCTGAGGGTCAACCTGCCGGCCGGATCATCCCGCGCGGGCATCGACTGGCACTGCACCCCGAGGCGCCGCGGCCGCTTCAGGACCGCGGTCGCCTGCGTCGAGACGGATTCGAGGTTCGGCCTCTGGCACCTGAGGACGCGCCGCGCGCTGCCCTGCGAGCTGCGGGTCTACCCGAATCTCTTCCTGGGCGCCGGGCGGCTCACCGCCCTGACGCTCGCGCGCGGCGAGGGCGGCATCCGCGTCCAGCGCACCATCGGGCGCGGCCGCGAGTTCGAGAAGCTTCGCGACTACCTACCCGGCGACAGTTTCGACGAGATCCACTGGAAGGCCACCGCCAAGCGAAACCGGCCGATCACGAAGGTCTTCCAGGTCGAGCGCACGCAGGAGCTCTACGTGATCCTGGACAGCTCGCGGCTGAGCGGGCGCCTGATCGAGGAGCGCGGGCATTCGCAGACCGCGCTCGAGGGCTACCTCACCGCCGCCCTCGTCCTCATGCTCGCGGCCGAAAAGCAGGGCGACCGGTTCGGCCTCGTCGCGCACGACGACCGCGTGCGGGTCTTCCTGCGCGCGGGCCACAGCGAGGCCCACTACGCCGCGTGCCGGGAGGCCGTCCTCACGCTGGAGCCGAGCGAGCGCACGCCGGACATGGCCGAGATCGTGCGCCACCTCTGCGCCCACCTGCGCAGGCGCGCCCTGCTCTTCTTCCTGACGGACCTTTCCGACCCGGTCCTGGCCGAGGACTTCGCGCGGCATGCGCGCGTGCTTTCCCGGCAGCATCTTGTCTTCGTCTGCCAGATGCGCGCACCGGGGGTGGCGCCCCTCTTCGAGGGGGAGGACGTCGGCTCCGAGGCCGAAGTCTACAGGCGGCTCGCCGGCCACCTTCGCTGGAGCGAGCTGCGCGGCCTCTCGCAGCGGCTCAAGCCTGCGGGCGTGACGGCGGAGCTGCTGAACCAGGAGACGATGGCCGCGGAACTCGTGAGCCGTTACCTGCAGGTGAAGCGGAGGCAGGCGCTGTGATCGTCAACCTCGAGCGCTTCATCGCCCTGGAGCGGCCGCGCTGGGAGCGGCTCGAGGCGATGCTGTCGCGGATCGCGGAGGATCCGTGGCGGCGGCTTACCTTCGGGGAGGCGAGGGAACTCGAGGAGCTCTACCAGCGCGCGTCCGCGGACCTCGCGCGGCTGGCGACATTCGCGGCCGAGCCGGAGGCGCGCCGCTACCTCGAGAACATCGTCGCCCGCGGGTACACGGAGATTCACGGGGCGCCCGAGGAGACCGGGCGCTTCCGCGTGGGTTCGTGGCTGGCGCGCACGCTGCCGAGCACGTGGCGCCGGCGGGCCGGCGCCTTCTGGTTCGCCACGGCTCTGATGGCGGCGGGCGCGGTCTTCGGTGGCGTGGCGGTTGCGCTCGATCCCGAGGCGAAGCCTGCGCTCATAAGGCTCCCCAACCTCCAGGGCGATCCGGCCGCCCGCGTGGCGCACGACGAGATGGCCCGCGGCAGGGACCTCGCGGACAAGAAGGCGCGTTTCTCCGGCATGCTGATCACCCACAACACGCAGGTGGCCCTCGTCGCGATGGCGCTCGGGATGACCTGGGGCATCGGCACGGTCATCCTCATGCTTCAGAACGGCGTGATGCTCGGCGCCGTGGCCGTCGACTATGTCATGGCCGGCCAGACGAGATTCCTTCTCGGGTGGCTGCTTCCGCACGGCGTGGTGGAGCTGCCCGCCATGCTGATAGGCGGGCAGGCGGGCTTCGTGCTTGCCGGGGCGCTGCTTGGGCGCGGCCAGCGGATGGGGATCGCCGCGCGGCTGGGCGCGGCGAAGGACGACGTGGTGACCCTGTGCTTCGGCGCCACGCTCATGCTCGTATGGGCCGGCGTCGTGGAGGCGTTTCTTTCGCAGTACCACGAGCCCGTGGTGCCGTACGGCGCAAAGATGGCCTTCGGAGCGGTGGAATTCGCCGCGCTGGTGCTCTATCTCGCGTTCTCCGGCCGCGAGGCCGCGGAGGCCCGGACATGAGCGGCGAGCCGACCGATGTGCTGCGCGTGCGCACCCCCGAGGGGGTGTCGTTCGTCTTTCGCATAGCGAGCCCCGTCATGCGGCTCGCCGCGCTCGTGGTGGACTGGGCGGTCGTGCTCGCGGCCTGGTCGGCGCTTGCGGTGTTCGTGCGGATGTTTGCGGTCCTGGGCGAGGACATCATGGGCCTTGTGGGCATCCTGGTGTATTTCGCCCTGTCGCAGGGCTACCGGATCGCGGCCGAATGGAAGTGGCGGGGGCAGACGCTTGGCAAGCGGCTGCTGCGCCTGCGCGTGGTCGACGAGCAGGGCAGGCGGCTCAGGTTCGAGCAGATCGTCATGCGCAACCTGCTTCGGTTCGTGGATGCGCTGCCTGGGGCCTACATGGTGGGAGGCGCCGTGGCGCTCCTCAACCGGCGCGGGCAGCGGCTGGGCGACCTGACCGCGGGCACGCTCGTCATCTGGGAGCCTGCCGAGCCCATGCCGGACTTTGAGCTATTGCGCGGCGAGAAGTACAACTCGCTGCGCGGGAACCTCCCGGTGGTCGCCCGTTTGCGCCAGTCCGTGCCGCCCGAGGCCGCACGGACGGCCTGGCAGGCCCTGGTCCGCCGCGACGAGCTTGAGGCTGGCGCCCGCGTGCGGCTCTTCGGCGAGCTGGCGGCGTATTTTCGCTCCATGACGCGGGTGCCGGACGAGCTGGTGGACGGCGTTTCCGACGAACAATTCGTGCGCAATGTCGTCGACGTGCTCTATGTGAGCCGCGGTTGAGGCTGCGGCGCGGGGTCATAGGCCCGGGCGCTTCTGGAGCCGGCCGTCTTTGCGGTCGCAACGGGCACGCCCCGGTTTCATCGTTGCGCCAAGTATCGCGCGCGCCGTCCAGCCCCCGATTTGCACAAAGCCACCAATTAGACTGCCGAAAGCGGGATCATTCCTTAAGGATTGTACGACGCCGATCCCAAAAAACACCTTGCGAGAGTGCTGCAGTTTCTGGCAACTGGGCGCGCATCGGACTATCTTTTGGCCCTATTCCAAGAAGCTCGGCCCGACATGCATAGAAAAACCTACATGAAAGGAGTTGAAAAAAAGAAAGAGCTGCCGCAACGGCAGCGTGAGGAACTCCTCGGGGCGCTGGAAGCCCGATTCGAGAAGAACATGAGCCGCCATGAAGGTCTCGAATGGGATAAAGTGAAAGCCAGGCTGGAAGCCGGTGGCGAAAGGCTCTGGTCACTCAATGAAATGGAAAGAACCGGCGGTGAGCCGGATGTTGTTGGTCATGATAAGAAGACGGGCGAATACATCTTTGTTGATTGTTCAGCAGAAAGCCCCAAGGGCCGCACAGGTTTTTGTTACGACCGTGAAGCGCTGGATTCACGAAAAGAATTCAAACCTAAAAATAACGTCATGGATGTGGCGGCGGCCATGGGCGTTGAGGTCTTGACCGAAGAACAATATCGCGAGCTTCAGAAACTCGGGAATTTCGATACAAAGACGTCGAGTTGGGTGAAGACACCTGCTGATATCAGAAAACTCGGCGGCGCCCTCTTTTGCGATCGCCGCTTCGGCCGTGTCTTTACGTTCCACAACGGCGCTGAGTCTTACTACAGCGGCAGGGCGTTCCGTGGCTCGCTAAGGGTCTAGATTCTTCTGCGCGGCGAGCGTGGTGTCAGCCCGCCAGCTTGAGGAAGACGAGCGGGGCGAGCATCACTTGCCGGGCTACTAGGCACCGAGGGCACAAACCGAGAGGCGATTTTACCCGCATTTTGGGCTTGCCTTCCGCGCGAATACCGTTCAAGTGAACGCCATTCAATCGAGCGTCTAAAACTGCCGCCCGAAACCCATCCGCCATGGACCAGACAAACAAGATCATCTACGTCGAATTCCACGCGTCCGACCTCGAGGGGACGAAGGCGTTTTTCGAGAAGGTGTTCGGATGGACGTTCACGGACTACGGCCCCGACTACACCTCCTTTGTCGACGGGCAGATTGCCGGGGGCTTCTTCCGCTCCGACAAGCGAGCGCTGGCGGCCGCGGGAAGCGTCATGGTCGTCATCTTCCACCCCAAGCTGGAGGAGGCCCTGCGGCGGGTCGTGGATCACGGGGGTAAAATCACGCAGGAGATCTTCTCGTATCCCGGCGGCCGCCGGTTCCATTTCACGGAGCCCAGCGGCAACGAACTGTCGGTGTGCTCCGATCCGTGAGCGCCGTTCTGACCGAGCGCCAGGAGCAGGTCCTCGACTTCATCCGGCAGTTCCAGCGGGAGAAGGGCGTGCCGCCGTCCTCCCGGGAGATCCAGCGCAGGTTCCGC
>Ga0209415_10012714_pt1 | contig 13985 bp, 15 predicted proteins | sample PeaSoiSIISIP2007_FD_187696 | JGI IMG/M metagenome (GOLD analysis project Ga0209415, IMG submission 187696) | Peat soil microbial communities from Weissenstadt, Germany - SII-SIP-2007 (SPAdes) (version 2) | ecosystem: Environmental > Terrestrial > Soil > Wetlands > Peat | place: Germany... | reverse complement strand
GCTCCCATCATGGCGGCGAAACGGCCGAAATTCCGGCGCGTGAAACCGCGTTTCAGTACATCGCGTCTTTGTTCTTCAGTCAATACTGTGTTCATACTCTCCCTCGGACTGGCGTTAAGCCGGCGGACAAGGCGCGGCCGTTCGGCTTTCGGTTGGCCTGGATAGCGAATGTGAAGAAACCTGCATTTCCTTCGCTCAAAAATGCAAATCGGGCGTCGGCACAGACACCTGTGATGGTTTGGAATATAGCAGGTTCCGCGGCGCGACTCTAATAAATATAATTTATGACTTCATAATTTCTGTTTATGGTAGGCAAGGGTCAGGACCACGGGCTACAATGTCGAAAGGAGAACGTCATGATTTTGCGGCTTCTCGTGTTTGTCCCTTCTTATGCGCTCGTGATGGCCGGTTCGGCATTCGGGCAGCAGTTCCTCAGCGCCGACACCATTCAAACCGAGACCAACCAGTGCCGAACCATCCAGATGAGCCTGGATTCGCGGGCCAGGATCTGGGCGGGCACCACCCAAAAAGAAGCGCCCCCTGACGATTTCACCGCAGCCGGCGCGCTATGCGGGAAACTGGCAGCCGCCCTCGCGGCAGCGGACGAGCCGGCCACGCAGCAAGCCGCCCACGACCTGTACTTCCTCCTGGCGCGGATGAGCCTGCCGCCCGCGACCCCTGCCGAGCGGCTCACGGCGATGGAAGCGGGGTCGTCAGGGAAGACGGGAGCGCAACTGTTTTATGCGCTTGCCAAACTGGCGAAGGCGGCCTTCATAGCCGGCGACCTGGACAAAGCGCAGACTTACGCAACCCAACTGGTGGAGATGGCGCCGCAGTATCCCAACGACTGGAACTACGGAAACGCCATCCACGACGGGTACATGATCCTGGGCCGCGTGGCGCTCGTGCGAGGAAGCGTGGCGCTGGCGGAGCAGGACCTGCTCAACGCCGGCAGCACCAAGGGCTCGCCGCAACTCAACAGCTTCGGTCCCAATGTCTCGCTCGCCAAAGATCTTCTGGAGAAGGGCCGCGCAGACACCGTCCTCCAGTATTTCGCTCTCTGCAGGAACTTCTGGAAGCTGCACCTGGCGAAGCTGGATCAGTGGAGCGATACCGTTCGCGGCGGTGGCATTCCGAATTTCGGCCCGAACCTGGTCTACTGAATGGCTGGTATGAAACGCTGGTCCCTTGCCGTGATCGCGTCCGCGGTGGTGCTGCCGGCCGCCGCGCAGCCGAAACCGCAGTACGAGGTCTACGCCATTCGCTATGCCACCATACCGGATTTCGCGGTGAGCGGGCTAGTGGCGGGCGCCGAAGCGGGGCGCAAGCTGGACATCGCCATGATGGTGTGGCTGGTTCGCGGAGGCGGGCGCAACATTCTGGTCGATTCCGGTTTCTACCGCGACCAGTTCTTCAAGCAGTGGCATGTCACCGGGTTCGTTAAGCCCTCGGACGCCGTCAAGCGCGCCGGCGTCAATCCCGAGGACATCACCGACGTGGTGATCACCCACATGCACTGGGACCACGCCGACGGCATGGACCTGTTTCCGAAGGCCCGCATCTGGCTCCAGAAAGACGAGCTCGAATATTACGCGGGCCAAGCCTGGCAATCGCGCCGCACGCATGGCGGCATCGACCCGGACGACGTGCTGGCGGCGGTGAAACTCAATATCGAGGGGCGGGTCGGCCTGGTGAACGGCGATGCGCAGGAGATCCTGCCCGGCGTCACGTGCTACATCGGCGGCAAGCACACGTATGCGTCGCAGTTTGTCGCCGTGAACACCGCCGGCGGAACGGTCGTGCTGGCCAGCGACAACATGTACCTGTACGAGAACCTGGAGAAGCACGTGCCCATCGCCGCGACGCTCGATGCCGAGTCCAATCTGCGGGCGCAGGACCGCATGAAGCAGCTCGCGGCGGGTCCGCAGTTCATCATCCCGGGGCACGATCCGGCGGTCATGACGAAGTTTCTGGAGACGGCGCCCGGAGTGGTGAAGATCCGGTAACTTCGGGGGCCTGCGCTGCCGGTGCTATCCTCGAATAAAGGAACAGAGGGATGACACTCCGGAAAGCGTGCGGGTTGTTGGGATGCGGGCTCAGCTTTCTCGGTGTGCTTTACGCCTTCCAGCATCCGTTCCGCGAATTCCCCGGCATCGAGTACCGTCTGGGCGCGATTCCACTGCCGCCGGACTACCAGGAGAAGACCGAATGGGCCTTCGCCCGCTTGATGTTCCCGCCCGGTCCTCTCAATGGTTACTACGGCCGCGACGCCGACTGGCACACCGGATACTCTCTGTGGTCGCAGGATTTCCCGCGCGCCGACCGCCACTTTTCGCTGGCCGTGCGGCGCCTGAGCCGCATCCACGTCCGTTCCGTGGAACAGATTGTCAACCTCGACGAGGGCGACGCGTACGATTGGCCCTGGCTCTATGCGGTGCAAGTCGGCGAATGGGGACTTACGGACCGGCAGGGACAGGCGTTGCGCGAATACCTTTTGCGCGGCGGTTTTTTCATGGCGGACGATTTCCATACCAACGCGGAGTGGTACGAGTTCGAGTCCAGGATCAAGAAAGCATTTCCGGAAAAAGACATTCGCGAGATTCCGGATGACGACCCGATCTTCCACACGGTCTACGACCTGACGGACCGCTACCAGATTCCGGGCCAGGCGCACCTGAGAGATGGCTACAAAGGGCGCCCGGACATATCCGGCAAAGGCGCGCACTGGCGGGGCATCTACGACGACCAGGGCCGCATCATGATCGCCATCTCCTACAACTCCGACGTGGGCGATGCCTGGGAGTGGGCGGACGATCCCTACTATCCCGCCAAGTTCGCCGACCTGGCCATCCGGCTCGGCGTGAACTATATCGTTTACTCGATGACGCACTGATCGGGCTTTACATACTATATCGAGCCACGATATAGTAGCCTCATGCACGACTCCACGGACTCCCGCCCCCTCACCACCCAGGAATTCCACATCCTGGTGGCCCTGGCCGAGCGCGACCAGCACGGCTACGACATCATGCAGGATGTCGCCGCGCGCACTGGCGGCAAACTCCGGCTCAGCCCCGGCACGCTCTACGGGTCCGTGAAGCGCATGCTGGAGCGCGGCCTGCTGGTAGAACTCGAAGGCCGCCACCGCCCCGACCCCCAGGACGACGACGAGCGCCGCCGCTACTACCGGCTCACCCCGCTCGGGCGCAAGGTGGCCAAGGCCGAGGTGGCGCGCCTCTCCGAGATGGTCGAACAAGCGAGGGTCTATGGTCTGGCGCCGAAGCGCGGTTAAAATCTACCGGGCGCTGTTGCTGGCCTACCCGGCGGAGTTCCGGCACGAATACGCCCCCGAGATGGAGCGCCTGTTCGCGGACCGCTTGCGATCGGAGCCGCGGCTGCGCGTGTGGCTCGAGACCCTCGCGGACATCGCCTGGTCCGCGCCCAAAGAGCATCTGCACGTGGCGTGGGGCGACCTGCGCTACGGTGCGCGCACGCTGGCGAAGGCGCCCGCGTTCACGGCGGTGGCGCTGCTGGCGATGGCCTTCGGGATCGGCGCCACGACGGCCGTGTTCAGCCTGGTGAACGCGGTGCTGATCCGCTCGCTGCCCTATGGCGATGCCGAACGGCTGGTGTATGTCTGGACACCCAATCCGCGGTTCGAAGGAACGCCGCGCGAAATGACACCGTTCACGGCGGACTACTACGACTGGCTGCGGATGAGCCGCTCGTTCTCGGAGCTCGCGCTCTTCCACCAGGAAATGCTCAACGTGCCAGGCGCGCAGGCGGCAGTTCGTCTGGGCGGCGCGCGCGTGACCGGCAACTTCTTCCAGACCCTCCGGGTGTCCTCGGCAATGGGTCGCACCATCGATGCCGAAGACGACCAGCCGGGGCATGAGCACGTCGCCGTGATCAGCGACCGGTTGTGGCATTCGCGCTTCGGTGGAGATCCCGGCGTGCTGGGCAAGATGCTTTCGCTGAATCGCGAGTCCTACCAAGTGGTGGGGGTGATGCCCGCGGCCTTCGTCTACCCCCACGATGGAGACTTTCCGTACGGCATCAGCGGGCTCAGGGCCACCGACGTCTGGATACCGCTGGCCGAGACCGAGAAGCAGAAATTGGACCGCGCGCAGAACCCCGAGGACGGTGTCGCCATCGGCAGACTTAGGCCCGGCGTCACACTGCGAGAGGCCCAGAGCGAGATGAGCGCCATCGAAGCGCGCCTCGACCCTTTGTACCCGCCGTTGTTCCGCGGATGGCAGGCCTATGTGCAGCCCTTCGTCGAATCGGCCGTCGGCAACGTGCGCCGTCTGCTCTGGCTGCTGTTCGGCGCGGTCTCACTGGTTCTGCTGATCTCCTGCAGCAATGTGGCCAACCTGCTGGCCGCGCGCGCCGCCGGACGAACCTACGAGATGGGAGTGCGGACGGCGCTGGGAGCGGAGCGCGTGCGCCTGGTGCGCCAGATGCTCACCGAGGCTCTGCTGCTCGCCGCGGGCGGCGGCGCACTGGGCGTCCTCCTCGCGCTGGGCGGGATCCGCGTCCTTGTGCGCCTGAACCCGGGCGAAATTCCTCGCATGGACGAGACCTCGCTCGACATCCGGGTCCTGCTCTTCTCCGCGGGAATCACGTTCGTGACGGGACTGCTCTTCGGGCTGCTGCCAGCGCTGGCGGCCTCGCGCGTGGACGTCACGGCGCTGTTGAAACAAGGCACGCGCTCCATAACCGGCCCCTCGAAACGCCTGCGCAGCGGCCTGATCGTCACCGAGGTCGCACTGGCCGTCATCCTGTTGGCCGGCGCCGGGCTGCTGGTCCGCAGTTACCTCAACGTGCTGTCGGTGGACACAGGCTTCAGCGCATCCACCCTGACCATGGAGCTTCGGCTCGACGCGAACTACCGGACGCCCGGGCAGCGTGCGGCACTCTTTCGCAACCTGATCGGGCGGATTCGCACTCTGCCCGGCGTCCAGTCGGCGGGCCTCGTCAGCGCGGCGCCGCTCAGCCACCACGAAAGTATCACCTTTGTGGAAGTGAAAGGCTACCCCAATCGCAAAGATCAGACGACCGACGCCCGATCCGCCGGCGGCGGCTACTTCGAAGCCATGGATATTCATTTGCTCGCGGGCCGATTCTTCACCGACGATGACGCCACCCGGAAGCCGCCGGTGGTGGTGGTGAGCCGGAGCTTCGCGGATCTCTATTTCCGCGGGCGAGAGGCCGTTGGCGGCCAGATCCGAACGGGCGGCAGAGCTGACGCGCCATGGTACACCATCACCGGCGTGGTGGCGGACGTGCGGCATTGGAGCACCGAACAGGCTCCCAAGCCGACGTTCTACAGACCCTTCTTTGCCGAGGTCGACGGTCACGCCACCCTCGCCATCCGCTCGACCCTTCCACCGGATCGCGTGACCGCTTCGGTGCGCGGAGCGGTGCGCAGCGTCGACCCGACACTCGCCCTGGAACAGATCCGCACCATGGAGCAGCGCGTCATGGAGTCGAACAACCGCCGGCGATTCCAGACGCTGGTGCTTGCGGTCTTCGCTGCGGCCGCGGTCTTTCTCGCGCTCGTCGGCCTGTACGGATTGATGGCGTTCGCCGTGAAACAGCGCACCGCCGAAGTCGGCCTGCGCCTGGCGCTGGGTGCTTCGCGCGGCCAAGTACTCACAATGGTCTTGCGGCAAGGACTGGGCTTGGTAGCCGCCGGGCTTGCGCTGGGACTCGCCGCGGCGTTGCCGCTCACGCGGGTGGTGGCCGCCTGGCTCTACGGCGTGAAGGCCGAGGACCCGCTCACGTTTGCGGCCGTCCCTGTGATGCTGCTCGCGGTCGGCCTGGCCGCCTGCGCGATTCCCGCGTGGAAGGCGACCCGCATCGATCCCGTGACCGCGCTACGCTATGAGTAGCGCTCATGTCACAACCAACACCAGCACGCACCGGCTACGTGCTTCGCGGCGGGCATGAGGGCAAGAAACGGCTCGAGCTGCTGGGGCGCGTCATGTGGCCCACCACCTTTCCGCTGCTCAAACGCACGGGAATCCGCGAGGGCATGGCCTGCCTCGACCTCGGATGCGGTGGCGGCGACGTTACCCGCGGGCTGGCGAGAATGGTCGGGCCGGCGGGCAAAGTCGTAGGCGTCGACATGGATGCGGTGAAGCTTGAGGCGGCCCGCCAGGAAGCTGCGCAGCAGGGGCTGACGAACGTCGAGTTTCAGCAGGCGAATGTGTATGAGTGCGGGTGGGATGCCGCATTCGACCGCGTCTATGCCCGGTTCCTGTTGACGCATTTGCCCGACTGCCCCACGGCACTGGCGGCGATGCGCCGTGCGCTGCGGCCCGGCGGTGTCCTGATCGTCGAGGATATCGACTTTAGCGGCTCGTTCTGCTATCCGCGCTGCGCCGCTTATGAGCGGTACGTCGAACTGGGTCGCCAGGTGGTGCGACTCAGAAGAGGCGACGCCGACATCGGGCCGAAACTCTACGGACTACTGGTTCAGGCGGGTTTGCAGTCGGTACACCTGGACCTGGTCCATCCGTTCCATGTCGACCAGGAAGGCAAGGAGCTGAGCCTGAGCACTCTGGTGAATATCGCGGATGCCGTGCTGAGCGAGGGCTTGGCAGAGGCCGCGGAGTTGGAGCAGGCGATCGCGGAACTGGAGCGATTCACGATGGACCCCACCACGGTATTGGGCCTGCCCCGCGTGTTTCAGGCTTGGGGAAGCCGGGCGTAGCGCTACTGTGTAATGAAAATGCTGCTGCCGATGCTAGTGGGGCAGGCAATCCTGCGGGGCAGGCAATCCTGCCTGCAGCCGCCTTTCAGGCGGCTCCTTTGGGCCGCAAGCGCAAATCGCGCACGCGACATTCGCCGGCTGAAGCCGGCGGCAGCCAGGATTGGCTGCCCCACTTTGTAAAAGTCATTTCATGTGAAAGGTGAGATCGACGCTTCGGGCCCGATGCCTGTGCACCGCCACCTTCACCCGCGGATGCGCCACTCCTCTCTCGGCGAGCAACTCCGCCAACACGCTCTTGGCTTCATCGAGATCGCTCCGATGGCAGCGCTCTTCCACCGCCAGCCCCACTTCCCGCTCGCGAAAGCGATCCAGGATCTCTTCCGCCGACACTTGCCGGGCGTTCTCGAACCGGATCGACCGGAGCATCGCCGCGTGCTCCTGCCTCTGCTCCCTTCGCTCGGCCGTGAGCATCGCCTCCCTGGCCTGTTCCACCAGCGGGCTCTCCGGATAGACGCTGATCAGGGCGTGGAAAGCCAGCCTGGCGGTCCCGTATTTGCCGGCCTTCAGACGTTCCTGGCCATCCAGAAAGAGAAGCATGTCATCGGCTGCGGGCCGCGGCGGCATGGCCAGCGAATCCGCCGCCAGAATCAATATCAGGCTGTAGAGCATGCCCCTTTCTGGTGCACGTGCCGTACCGCAACCACAAGCTTGAAATAGCGACACTTAAGGACGGGATGCTGTTGAGTGCCGGGCACTGTGGGCGCGTTCCGCCACGGCGCGCGCGCGTCTACAATTGGTATATGGTGCGACAGTTGGAGGCCGTGTTTGAAAAAGGCGTGCTGCGCCCACTCGAACCCTTGTCCCTGGCGGAGAAGCAGCATGTTCTCGTTACGATCACCGACGTTCCCCGAAACGAAGCGACTTTTGCCAGGAGGGAGGAACAGGAATGGTTGAGCGCTCACGGCCATGAATACCGCGGGCAATGGGTCGCACTGCAAGGGAACGTGCTCCTCAGCCACGGACCGAAGGGGCGGGTCGTGCGCGACGAGGCGCGGCAGATGGGCTTCCCGCGACCTCTTCTCGTGCGTGTTCCCGAAGATCTCGAGTTGCCGTCTGCGGGCAACTGAAGAAGATATTGGCCACAGATGAACACGGATGAACACGGATAAAACATTCGAACATTTCGTCCCTGTTCTGTTTTCATGCGTTTCGTTGTATTCTTGATGTTGGCGCAGGCGATTCCCCCGCGTCTGCCGATAAGTCTCTAGGGAGGCTCCTATCGTCAAATTCTGCGTACTGGCAAGCGGCAGTTCCGGCAACGCCGCCCTGCTGGCTACGGAAAACACGCGGATCCTGGTCGACGCCGGCCTGAGCATGCGCGAACTCGGTAAGCGCCTGGCAGCCATCGGCGAGGATCTCACGCGCCTCTCCGCGATCCTCATTACCCACGAGCATTCCGACCACATCGCCGGCCTGCCCGTGCTGGCGCGCAACCGTGACCTCCGGGCGCCCATCTACCTTTCGCGCCTCACCGGCCCCGCCATCGACTGGGGCGAATCCCACCCGCGGATCGAGCCCTTCCAGGCGGGCGCCAGCTTCCAGATCGGCGACATCGAAGTGCAAAGCTTCAGCATCCCGCACGATGCCATCGATCCGGTAGGCTTCTGCTTCGAAGCGCAGGGCGTACGCATCGGCATCGCCACGGACCTCGGCTACATTCCCGAATCCATCAAGTTCCACCTCCGCCGCACCGACCTGCTGCTGCTCGAAGCCAACCACGATCTCGACATGTTGAAGGTCGGGCCGTACCCGTGGTCCGTGAAGCAGCGGGTGATGAGCCGCGTGGGGCACCTCTCGAACCTGGTGATGTCCGACTATATCCTGCAGGACCTGAGCTCGACTACTGCCCACCTGTTGATGGGCCACCTCTCGGAGCAGAACAATCATCCCGAAATCGTGCGCATCATTGCCACCCAGGCGCTGGAGCAGCGCGGCCTCCCCACGCGCCTGGCCATCGCCGAGCAGCGCCGCCCTTCGGAAGTGTTTCAGTTCTAAAACCATCATGATTCCCCGATACACCCGCCCCGACATGGGCCGAATCTGGAGCAACGAAAACAAATTCCAGCAGTGGCTGGAAGTCGAGCTGGCCGCGTCGGAGGCGCTCGCCGAACTGGGCGTCGTGCCGGCCGAAGCCGCGCACCTGTTGCGGTCTCACGCCGGCTTCACGGTGCGGCGCGTCCTCGAAATCGAGCGGGAAGTGAAGCACGACGTGATTGCCTTCACCACCGCGGTGGCCGAAACCATGGCGCAGGCCGGACACGCCGAAGCCTCGCGCTGGCTGCATTACGGCCTCACGTCGAACGACGTGGTGGATACCGCGCAGGCCCTGCAGATCCAGCAGGCATCGGTCATCCTGCTCGCCGGCCTGGAAGATCTGCGCCAGGTGCTGAAGCGCCGCGCGCTGGAGTTCCGCCACACGGTGCAAGTGGGGCGCACCCACGGAGTCCACGCCGAGCCCATCACGTTCGGCCTGAAGCTGGCCATCTGGTACGAAGAGGCCGGACGCAACCTGGCGCGCCTGCGGGTGGCGGCCGAGGACCTGCGGGTGGGCAAGACTTCGGGTGCGGTGGGAACCTTCGCGCACATCGGCCCCGAGGTAGAGGAACTGATCTGCGCGCGCCTCAACCTGAAGCCCGCGCCGGTCACCTCGCAAGTGATCCAGCGCGACCGCCACGCACACTTCATGGCCGCCCTGGCGCTGGTCACGGCGCTGTGCGAGAAAATCGCGCTCGAAGTGCGCCACCTGCAGCGCACCGAGGTGCGCGAGGCCGAAGAGTATTTCTCGCGCGGTCAAAAAGGCAGCTCCGCCATGCCGCACAAGCGCAACCCCGTGACCTGCGAGCAGATCTGCGGCCTGGCCCGCGTGGTGCGTTCCAACGTCCAGGCGGCCTTTGAAAACGTCGCCTTGTGGCATGAGCGCGACATCTCGCATTCGTCGGTGGAGCGCGTGATCCTGCCGGATTCCACCATCCTGGCCGACTACCTGCTGGACAAGACCACCAACCTGGTGAACAGGCTGCTGGTCTATCCCGATCGCATGCGCCGCAACCTCGATCTGACCCGCGGCCTGGTCTTCTCCGGCCAGTTGCTGCTCGACCTGTCCGCCGCCGGCATGCTGCGCGAGCAGGCGTACCGCATCGTGCAGGCTCACGCCATGCGCGCCTGGGAGGAAGAGTCGGATTTCCGCGCCGCCATCGAGGCCGACCCGGAGATCCGCGCCGTGATGACGCCCGAACAAATCGCCCAATCCTTCTCGCTCGAACGGCAGCTCCGCAATGTGGACAAAATCTTCACGCGCGTATTTGGTGCGAGCTGAGGCGAAACGGAGCCGCGACCGTAAGAAGCTGCGGAAAAATCGGTTGGCAGGCGAAAGCGCCTGCCCCACCCCCGCCGGACGGACTACTCGCCTGGGCTGCCGGAATTAGGATATTCTAGTTCTCAATGCGACTACCCCTGCGTCTCGCCGCCATCGCCGCTTTTCTGTGCCTCTCCGCCGGCTTCACCCCCGCGGATGAGAATGCTCTCAATCCGCAAGTCCGCAAGATTATTGACGAGGTTTCCGAGGCCCGCATCAAGGCCATCATCGAGAAACTGGTCAGCTTCGGCACGCGCAACACCATGTCCAACCAGGACGACCCCGTTCGTGGAGTCGGGGCCGCCCGCCAGTGGATTTTGAACGAGTTCAAAAGCTACAGCCCCCGGCTGGAGGTCAGCTTCGACAAGTACCGCGTCAAGAAGCAGGGCCAGCGAATCTTCAAGGATGTGGATCTCTACAACGTGATCGCCGTGCTTCCGGGCACTAAAATGCCGGAGACGCAGATCCTCATCAGCGCCCACTACGATTCGCTCAACCTTGGCACGCGGCCCGCAGGCACTCCGGCGGGGCCTGGCACCGACGCCGCGCCCGCGGCAGGCGGCGGGCGGGCACAGCAGCCCCCGCTTACCCTGGAGCAGCAGGAGAAGAACGCCGATCTCCCCGCACCAGGCGCCTGCGACGATGGCAGCGGTGTCGCCGCCGTCATGGAACTGGCCCGCGTGATGAGCCAGTACCAGTTCGACAAGACGCTGGTCTTCGTGACCTTCGCCGGCGAAGAGCAGGCGCTCATCGGCAGCAACCTGCTGTCGGCCAAGTCGCGCAAGGAGAACCGCGTCATCGAGGCCGTCCTGAACAACGACATCATCGGCACCGACGTGGCCGGCAACGGCCGCATGGGAAACTCCGTCGTCAGCGTCTTCAGCGACGAGACCCTGGATTCGCCCTCGCAGCAGCTCTCCCGTTACATTCGCGACATCGCCGGGCGCTACATCCCCTCCATGAAAGTAGAGAATGTCTTCATCGGCGACCGCCTGGGCCGCGGCGGCGATCACACACCGTTCCAACTGGAGGGCTACGCCGCCGTCCGCTTCTCCACACCCAACGAGATTTACGCCAACCAGCACCGTGCCACCGATCTGCTGGAGAGCATGTCGGTGCCGTATACCGCGAAGGTCGCCCGCGTCAATGGCGCGGTAGCGGCCAGCCTGGCACTCTCGCCCATGCCGCCGATTGTCACTCGCGCCCCCGGCGCGGGCGGCGCGCGCGGCGGGACGAACTCCACAGCCGGCGCGACCCCCACGGATGGCGCCAACACCGCCTCTGCCGACGGCGCCAATGGCGGACGTTCCGGACGTGGCGGACGGGGACGCGGCAGTGCGGATGACACTGCCGGCACACCCGGCGGCCGGGGAGGCGCTGCCGGCGGCCGGCGGCCCGGTCCCATGATCGCGCGCGGCTCGGGCTATGACGCCGTCCTGCAATGGCGCGCTGCCGGGCCCGAGGACAGCATCAAAGGCTACACCGTCGTCATGCGCCCCACGACTGCGCCCTTCTGGGAGCAGGAGATTTACGTCGGCAAAGTGACGACATTCACGTTGAAGGACGTCTCCATCGATGACGTCAAGTTCGGCGTGAAGGCCATCGGCGGCGACGGCGGCGAGAGCCTGGTCACTCCCTACGTCTATCCACCGCGGCAGAAGACCGAGATCGAAACGGTGCAGCAGTAAGCGTGGGGCCGACGCCCTCGTCCTGACCTTCCATATGCCCGTCGTCGTCTCCATGCTCCGCGGCGTCAATCTGGCGAAGCACAACCGGATCAAGATGGACGCGCTGCGAGCCCTCTACGAATCGCTCAAATTGCGGGACGCGCAGACCTACGTGCAGAGCGGCAACGTCGTCTTCCGATCGGACGAAAAGGATCTCGCGAAGCTCGCCCGGCGCATCGAAACCGGCATCGAGCGGACCTTCGGCTTCCACTCGGACGTGATCCTTCGCTCCGCCGCCGACCTGCGCGGCGCCATCGCACGAAACCCGTTCGCCGCGCGGCGCGACATCGAGCCCGCCAAACTCCTGGTCACCTTTCTCACCGCCGAGCCGACGCGAGAGGCCCGCGAAAAGGTTCTCCAGGTGAAGACGGCCCCGGAGGAACTGCGCATCGAAGGCCGCGAGGTTTACATTTATTTCCCGGACGGCATGGGCCGGTCGAAGCTAAACTGGATGAAGATTGCGGAGATGCTCGAAGCATCCGGGACCGGCAGAAACTGGAACAGCGTCACCAAACTGCTCGAGATCGCGGAGACCATGGAGGGCACATCATGAACCGTCGCGAATTCTTTCTGGCGTCCGCCGGCGCCGCGCTGGCCTCGGCCGCCCCCAATACCAGCGCCACCGTACTGTACGATGACCGTGCCGTCACCATCGACAAGACCCGCCCCGACGCGAAGGAACTCTGGGTGCGCGCCGCCGACCTGCCGCGCATCAATCAGTTCGAGGTCAAGCCGCAAGGCGCCTGCCGCGCCGACATGTGCATTCCGCTCTCCAAAGACCTGAAGAGCGGCGAGTGGTTCAACCTCACCGGATTCGCCCGCAAAGTCCACCAGGCTTATATCAATGATGCGGGCGCCTGGAGCTTCGGCGAGATTCCGCTGGTGCGCGGCGACTTCTATCGCACGCGCCTCGCGCCCGACTTCGCCGTGCCCGACCGCCAAGGCCGCCTCGTCCACCTTTCCGATTTCCGCGGCAAGAAAGTGCTCGTCGTAACCTGGGCCTCGTGGTGAGGCTGCCGCCTCGATCTGCCAGGCTGGCAGAAACTCTACGCGGAGCTGAAGGACCAGAATTTCGAAATCGTGGCGGCGGCACAGGATACCGGCGGCGAGGCGGCCGCCGGCAAGTGGTACGACGCCGCCAAGGCCGCCTACACCACGTTGATCGACGTGCAGCACTCGGTCAGCTCCGCCTACCAGTTCATCAACGTGCCGATGGGCATCTGGATCGACGAGCGCGGCCGCGTGGTGCGTCCCGCCGAGCCGGCGTGGACCACCGACCAGACCATGAAGTTCGGCGACAAGGTCCTTTCAACCGAGGGCGGCGTGTACGTGGCGGCGCTGCGCGATTGGGTCAAGAACGGCGAGCGCAGCGAGTACGCGCTCTCCGACGAAGAGTTCGCGCGCCGCGTGAAGCCGCGCACCGCGGCCGAGATGGAAGCCGACGCCAGTTTCAAGCTGGCCGTCTGGTTCCACGAGCACGGCAACGCCGGGCTGGCGGGCAAGTATTGGCAGCACGCCCAGCAGCTCAACCCCGACGACTGGAACTACCATCGCCAGGAGTGGAGCTTCGCCCCGCAGGAGGCCGGCAAGAAGTGGCGCGAGAAGTTCGACAAGCTCGACCAGCCCTACTACCCCAAATTGGATATGGGAAAAAAGTAGGCCGCTACTGCTTCAGGGTCCGGATGTAGGCCACGATATCTCCGGCCTGCTTGTCACTGATCCCCGCCACCGGCTTCATCTTCCCCTGGCCCGTCATGATGACCTTCTTCAGGTCCGCGTCCGGCTTGGCCTGCGTCTCCTTCGACGCCAGGTTCGGCATGGTGATGTTGTACATCTTGCCGATGGCCGCTTTTCCTTCTCCGTTGGCCCCGTGGCAGGTCTGGCACTTGGCAGTGTAAAGCTCCTTGCCCTCCGCGGCGCCTGCATATGCCAGGCCGACGGATGATATCAGTGTAAGAGTTGCAACTACGATGGTTTTCATAACTCACTTTCCCGCGCCGCCGATTGCCGCGGCGCCGTTCGTTTCGATCCGGCGGATCAGGCTGCGGATGGCGATCATGGCGATGCCAATCAAGATTACCGACACGGCCAAGCCATAGCGGCGGATATCTTTTTCAAGATCGGA
>Ga0209415_10012713_pt1 | contig 13985 bp, 10 predicted proteins | sample PeaSoiSIISIP2007_FD_187696 | JGI IMG/M metagenome (GOLD analysis project Ga0209415, IMG submission 187696) | Peat soil microbial communities from Weissenstadt, Germany - SII-SIP-2007 (SPAdes) (version 2) | ecosystem: Environmental > Terrestrial > Soil > Wetlands > Peat | place: Germany... | reverse complement strand
ATGTCCGCGATCACGTGCATCGGCAGCTTGTAGGCGATCTCCGAAACGAAATCGCATTCGCCTTGTTCTAGCGCGCGATCGACTATCGACTCCGCCCATTGCCGGATCCGATGCTCGAGTTGTTTCACCATGCGTGGGGTGAAACCCGCGCTGATGAGACGCCGTTGCCGGATGTGGTCAGTACCATCCATGCTTACGAGCATCGACCCGGCAATCTCGGGCTGGTGACTGAGCTGAGGACCGTCAAATGCAGAAAACTGTTCGGGGTTCCGGCTCACCGCCTGGACGTCCTCGTGCTTCGACAGGACCCAGAAGCCGCTGTCGTGGTTGCCGGCGAACCCCTCAGGAAATGGCTGCCACCTCACGGGTTCCTCATGTCGCAGCCTGGTAAAGACCTCGTGCGGGAAGCCGTTGGCGTAGAGGGCGCTCTCAGTGAGATCGACCCGCAGCGGTTCTCGGTCCACGGCCTGGATCATTGCACCTCCCGATAGAGCAGCGCGGCTGCGATTGGCCGGCCCCAGCCCTTTCCGAGGCAGAAGCAGATCGAGCCAGTCCCGTTCGCCGGCATCCGAGTGACTCGACCAATTGCCGGCCTCGATGAGAGGTTGCCCATAAAGCCCTCGGGCTCTCCCGCGATGAGGGTGCCTCCGGTTGTTGTTCTGCCATGGAGCGCACAGTAGGGCGGTCGGGCCACCGGGTACTCGGTGATCCCGGACCCGCCCGGATCCGAGGGGTCGCTCGGGGCCGGGTTATCAGGATGGTCAAGCCAGCTCCACCGTCCCGGTAGTGGCTCAGTCTGATGTTGGCGGGGGGTCGAACAAGGCCAGCTCGGCAGCATCGGGCGCCTCGAACACGCGTAGCCACGCGTCGAGGTCCATGCGGCGGATCGGGTAGCTGTCCCAGGGCGGCTCCGAGTTCCGGACCTCGATGCGCCGCCAGAGTTCGTCGGTAGGCACGTCGAGGTAATGCAGTTCTATGCCGACACCAAGGCCGCGAGCCGCGGATCGCAGCTCGTCACGTTCGATCCTTGCCCAGAGCCCAAAATCGAGGACCACGCTCAGGCCGAGACGCAGGATTTCTCGGGCGAGGCGCCCGAGTTCGTGTTCGACTTTCTTCCGGGTCGGCTCGTCCCAAGGGGTGGAACCGAGGGCCCAGAGCCATTCGTCCTTCGTGAGGCGTACGGCGCTCCGGAGAGCGGCTAGGTGCATCGCGAGTTTGGTCTTACCCGCCCCGGGTAAGCCGCAGGTGAGAATCAGTCGGGCCTCGTTCACAGTCTCTTAGTCCAGCAGGCACAAGAACGGCCTGCCACGACCGTTCTGAACGTGCCGTTCAGGATGGTGTTCTGGACGGCATCCGCCGTCGCAGCGTGCTGTCCTGGCCGGGGGCAGACCGAGCCTGGGCATCCGGTACTCGGGGTACCGGTCCGGTCAGTTCCGATGCGGGCCTGGCGGAGGATGCCGGTCCGTGGTGTCGGGTGCCTCCATGAGGCCGACCTCTCATTCGCGGCTCGGAACGTTCCCGCTCAGGTCCGAGTCCGGCCCCTGCTTCGACAACGGCATGCGCAAGCCGGCGCTCCAAAGTCTCAGTAAACGCTGGTCGCTGGTCTAGTCAGGTAAAGGACACTTGACGTCTGACAGCAGTCAAGGTACCTTTACATCGTGAAAAATCAGGTCCGGGAGCAGCGAACCGAGCGCGGGATGTCGCAGGTCGAAATTGCAGCAGCCCTCGGAGTCTCTCGGCAAACGGTGATCGCGATCGAGACGGGTCGGTACTCGCCTTCGCTCCCTTTGGCGTTTCGCATCGCGCGGTTCTTTGGGTCGACGGTCGACGAGATGTTCGACGCATCGGAGGAGGTGCGCAAATGACGAGAACCACACACCATCGTCTAAGGGTGCCCGCCGTGATGGCCATTGGCGGGTCGGCGATCGCCCTGGCCACGCTGGTGAACTCGGGTTGGGAGGCTGCCCTGCCCGTTGAAGCGTTCACAATCGCTGCGACGATCGGCTACTACGTGCTGGGTGGATGGGACAGCGATTTTGGCGCGGTCTTCGGCGGGCGGCCAGACGAGAGACAGACAAGTGCTGGGATGAAAGCAACTGCCTTGGCGGGCAGTGTTACGGGCGTCGTTGCACTCGGCGGTTTCGTTATCGCAACGGCAGTGGGGAGCACCATCTGGCCTTTTGCCCTCTTCTGTTGCGTCACCGCCGCCTCCTTTCTCGCTGGCTTCGTAATCTACCGTTCCGGCGGGTAGGAAGGGGCGGCACAAGCGTGAAACGCAACGACGGAAAGTGCCGATATCGACAGGCCGGAGGATCGTCCTGGACGGGTTATGGCGCACGGTATTCGGTGGTACCGGGTGATCAACTACCGACCCGGAGCGGCTGATACCGCCGGGTGGCAGACCCAAGGATCGGGCAATCGAGGCGAGCCCGGATCGGCACTCTACAGGGCGGTCAACTCCAGCAAGCACTCGACGTGGACACTTAGAGGAAACACGACTGTTCCGCGGTGCGTCTAAAGGCAGTGATGAACACCAGCGTCGGACTGCGACGGACCGGGAAGATCGGTCTCCGTCCCGTATCGCCGTAAGTATCGCGAGCGGCCCTCCTGTCAGAGCTTCAGGCCGGGCTGTACGACCCCCCGGCAGTTGCAAGCTTGCGAGATTGTGAACAACGCGTGACAGCCACGCTGAAGTGATGAAGAGATTGGGACCGAAGCGGAGGGGCTCCACAACCGACACGGCCCGCGCAATGTGACTCCGGTGACAGATTTCAGCCGATGAAACGACGGGATAAGCATGTAAGCTCGGCACGACGTCCAAAGAGCGGAGGTGCCCGTCCATGAGCCCTGGATCGAGGAACAGGCTCCGCAGCGCACTTGCCGGGTCACTCCTGCTTGGAGGTGTCATCGCTGGTTCGACGGAAGCTGGATCAGCGTCTGCTTCGGCCGCCACACAGGCAGTGCTGCGTGTCAGCATGACAGGAAGCGGGACCATCTGCGGCGAGATCAATCCGTGCGGTTCCATCCAGGGCGCGGTCAACACCGCCACCGACGGCCACTATGCCGGTGCCGACGTGACCATCGTGGTGGCAGCTGGCACCTACACCGAAAGCGACACCATCAGCGTCTCGTCGCTCAACTCGCTCACCATCACCGGGGCGGGGCCAGCAACGACCACGATCAGCGGCAACCGTTCCGGATCGGTGTTCAACGTCACCGACGGCACAGTGACCATCTCGGGCCTGACCATCACGAGCGGCGCGGGTTCCCTCGCCGCCGGCGGCGGCGGCGTCAAGAATACGGGCACGTTGACCATCGACAACTCGATCGTGTCGAACGATATCGCCGGCACCGCCGGCACCGCCGCATCCGGCGGCGCCATCTACAACAGCGGCGGCATGCTGACCGTCACCAACAGCACCCTGGCGGGCAACAGCGCGCCTCAGGCCTCCGGCGGCGCCATCTACAACAGCGGCGGCATGCTGACCGTCACCAACAGCACCCTGTCGGGCAACAGCGCCGCCTCCGGCGGTGGCATCTACAACAGCGGCGGCGGCATGCTGACCGTCACCAACAGCACCCTGTCGGGCAACAACGCCGCCTCGGGCGGTGGCATCTACAACAGCGGTGGCACGCTGACCGTCACCAACAGCACCCTGTCGGGCAACAGCGCCGCCTCCGGCGGCGGCATACTCGGCGGAGTCGGGTCCGTGAACGTGGCAGCCACCATCTTGGCGAACGGCCCGTCGGGGGGCAACTGCGCCAGCACCACCGGCGGCGGCATCACCGACGAGGGCTACAACCTCGCCGACGATGCCACGTGCGGGACCATCCCCGGCTCGGCGACGCTCGACGCCTCCCTCGGCGCCCTCGCCAACAACGGCGGCCCGACGCAGACCCTTTTGCCCGCCCTGGGGAGCCCGGCGATCGGGGCGATCCCAGCGGGCGCCATCGTGAACTCGGTTCCGCTGTGCCCCCGGACCGATCAACGCGGTGTGGCAAGTTCTGGCACCTGCACCATCGGAGCGGTGGAGGGGGGCTTCCGCATCGACACCACGTCCCTTCCGGTCGTGACTCCGGGTTCTCCCTACGGCCCGGTCCAGCTCACGATTCAGGAGGCCGGGGTGAGCGCTGGGACCCACGTGACCACCTTGAAGTGGAAGAAGGTCTCGCTCCCGAAAGGACTGAAGCTCTCCAAGACCGGCGTGCTGTCGGGGACACCGAGTACGAAGCTGACCGCAGGTACGAGTTCGGTCACGGTCAGCGTCACCGAGAAGGTGACCACCCTGAACGGAAGTGACAAGAAGGTTGTGACGAAGACGCCCTTCGACGTCGCGATTCCCACGTTCATCAGCCATCCGGATCATTCGGGTGACACCGCCGTCCAGTCGATCTTGCAGTTGGCGCTGACCAACGCCAAGACCTACTACCTCCAAGACGGAACAGATTCGTACACGGGCCTGGATCCCACGACCTGGGTCGGGCTCGACACTGGTCTCACGGCTGTGGACGGCACCACAGCCTCGACTGACCCGCACACCGTCAGCCTCTTGAGTTCCGACCAGTACGTGGTGTTCGCCGTCTGGTCGACTAGCACCTCGCACTGTTGGTCCATCATCGACGTCACGGACTCGAGCACGCTCGAAGGCATTACTGGACCAACCACGATCTACATCTCGTTGCCATCGGTGAAGTCATCTCAGTGCTCGGCCGCCACGTTCAACAGCGTGAGCGCGACTTCTGGTGCCGTAGTCAGTTGGAAGGGGTGGCCGCCGGCCTAATCCCCTAGCGACGTGGGCGACGGAGTGCCATTCGCGCATCCGCTACTTACCGATTGCAACGTGCCGTTCACGACCCGGGTCCGGCTACAGGACCGGGGGCGGCGCAGATATTTCATACTCGGGGTACCCGATCGGGCACCATTCACCCCGAGGAACCCCGGAATCACCGGGAGGACAGACATCCGTCCGGCACCTACCGGTCCATAACCGCGACCGACGACGATCCCAATCAGACGGGTCAGCTGGCGGAGCCATGTGCCAGCTAAGAGTTCCGAGCCCGTCCGACGGGCAGCCGGGCCCGCGTGATCCGGCGCCTGGTGCCCCTCTGGTTGGGCCCTCCAGATACGTCCGATGGGGCCTAGTCAGGTCTTGGGCATTGGGCCGCAAAAGCGCCCTCAAGGGCAAAGGCCCAGGTGTCGACAACTTTAAGACAACTATGGCGGTCCGCGACCTGAGCCAGTCCGGCGGCGAATCCCAGCCGACCGAAAGCACGTCGATCTCCAGGCCGGAGGCCGACCAGGACAAGCGCGCCGTTACGGGGAGAGCGCGGCGTCACCTCGGTGTGCGGTTTCTGATCGTCGCGGTGGTCCTGTTGCCGATGCTGGCGACGGGCTTCCTCATCGTCTCCTCGGCCACGTCGGCCTGGAGAACTCGTCAAGACGCCGGCGTGGCGGCTAAAGATGCAACCCAGCTGGCCGTCGTGGCCTCGGCGAGGGCGCAAATGAGCAGCCTCGAGGTGCCGTTGGCGGCAGTATCCTATGCCGCCCAAATCGGTATCACCGAGCCGGTGCTGAATGAGCTGCTGCACCCGGCCATCCCCTTCCAGGACCAGCTGGCACAAGGCACCGCCATGATTGCGGGCTACCCCACGTTCTCGTCGACGCCGACCATGCGGGCCGACGTCTCGGAGTTACGGGCAATGATCCCCGCGGTCGCGGCCAGGACGATCTCGTTCAGCACGGTCAACGCGTTTTTCGTCAAGATGGGAGCGGACGTCGATGACATCTGGTACCGGGACTACGACCGGCTCCAGGCCGATATCGAGTCCTGGCGACCCATGGCGTCCTTCGAAGTGCACACGTCGGCCCTACGCCAGACCTACCAAGCCTTCCTGGCGGGTGATGGCGAGATCGCGGGGGCCATCTACGTCCTCGAGGGCATTGGCCCCGCCAACGCCAAGCAGCAACTGATCCAGGCCGCCGGCCAGTACCAGAGCGCGACGAGTGAGTTCGCAGGCCAACTGAGCCCCAAGGCCGCGCAGGCATGGCGCTACCTGCAGAAGGATCCGGCCGACGTGCATTTCGCGGCCACCATTCACCAGGGGGTCGCCGTCGCCATCGGTGACACGAAGCCGCCGTTCGTCGACAACTTAGCCTTTGCGAGCACCTCGATGACACCGGGACTGAGCTATCTGAGAGACTTGAACAAGCTCGTGACCTCGGCCTCCGAGGACCTCCACGACACCGCCGTGGCGCAGGCCACCAGCGCCACCGGCCAGTTTGCCAACGAGATCATCTTCCTCACCTTGCTGGCCCTCATCTGCCTCGGAGGAGTGCTCGTCGTGGGCCGCGTGCTCACGAGACCGCTCAAGAGGCTGGCGGCCGGGGCCAACCAGGTGCACAACGGCGATTTCGATCTGGAGCGCCTACCCGAGACTGGCCCCCGAGAGGTCGTCACCACCACTGCTGCCTTCAACGACATGGCGTCTACGCTCAAAGCCGTCGAGGCCAAGGCCGTGGCCCTCGCCGCCGAGGATCTCTCCGATCCCGAGCTCCTCACACCGTTGCCGGGGCGGACAGGGCACGCCCTGCAGTCCTCGGTGGACACGCTCACCGTTAGGATCCGTGAGCGTGAGATTCAGCGCCAACTCTTACACGAGGCAGCGACCCACGACGGGCTCACGGGCCTGCTGAACCGCGCCGCGGTATTAGAGCACCTCACGTATGACGTCAGCCGGCGCCGGGATGCCGGTGAGACCGTGGCAGTGCTCTTTGTCGACCTCGACGGGCTCAAGCCGTTGAACGATATGTATGGACACGAAGTGGGCGACGAGGCCATTCTTTCCACGGGCGTGGCACTCATGCAGGCAACCGAGGGGTGCGACGTCGTCGGCCGACTCGGAGGAGACGAGTTCCTGGTCGTGCTCTGCCATAACCACAGCTGCGACGGAGACCGAGTCGTGGAACAAATCCGCCAGCGCGTGGGGCAGTGTCGGATCCCTGCAGAGGGCAAGCTCGTCCCACTCGCGGCCAGTGTGGGCGTGGCGCTCACACAATGCGACTCGGACACGGACCCGATGTTGCTCGTCCGTCAGGCTGACGAGGCCATGTACGAGGCGAAGAAGGCGGCGCGCGCCATTCGGGATCGGACGACGGCCTCCGATAACTAGCCGGCCGTAGGTCCGTCGTGCCTGGCATAGTGGCGATCGTTGCCCCGCTTGTCAGGATCGAGGCAGAGATCACCGCAGGATCAGTGATCACACCAGGCTCGGTGGTCCGAACCCAGGCAGGGCTGGGTGTACCCGATGGCCCACAGCGCATTTTGGCTGGATCCGGACACTGGCGGGGGCTGGGCGCAGGTAGCGAGAATCGGGGGTTACCGGGTGGTCACCCACCGCCCCGGAGCGGATGGCCGGGGGAAGAGCCTGCCAAACTCGCCGCGCGCGCGGCTATCCCGCCTTGCCTCCAAGCACACGTCCATCACGCCGATGGAGATGGCCTTGGCGAAGGTGGGTGTAAACGGACCTGCCCCCTCGTTCGTGAGAGCATCGTGGACGTGCGCCGACTCGTAGTTGGCCTTGCTTTGGCCCTACCTCTCGTCGTGACCGCGGCTTGCGGGGGGACCGCTCTAAAGTCAGCGGCCCCTGGGATCCCCTCAACCACGAGCACAACCTCCGACCGTCCTGTCCGGACAACCATCGGCACCACGTGCGGCAAGACTGCTGGCTCCTTGGCGGGCTTCCACATCGTGAGCTGGACGTTTGCCTCGACGGACGGCGGGTGGGCTCTGGGGTCGGTTGGGCCCGGGCAATCAGGTTGCGCCGCAATCGCCCGCTCGGTCGACGGGGGCAGAACATGGGACGTGGCGCCAAGCCCGACTCCCAGTGCTGATGGTTCAACCTGCCTTGCGGTTCCGAACTGCCTCAAAGGCATACGCTTTGCCAGCCTTTCCGATGGCTATCTCTTCGGACCCAATGCCTTCTTCGTGACCACCGACGGGGGTGCCACTTGGCACCAAGAGTCCTCATTGCCGATCGTTGCCCTAGAGGCATCGGACGGGGTGGTATACCGCCTGGTCTCGACGTGTCCGGCGGGACAGTGCAACGAAATGGTGGAAAAAGCGGCGGCGGGATCGACGTCCTGGACGACGCTCGCTGTTCCACCCGAGGTGTGGTCACAAGTCGTCCCGGTGAGTGCGTCGCTCGTGTACCTCTTAGGGTCAGGACAATCGCCCGATCAGGTTCCGGCGGACGCCTGGGGCGATCTGTGGCGCAGCCAAGACGGCGGCACTACCTGGACGCACCTCGACAATCCTTGTGGATCGCTCCCGACCGAGGACCCGGCTTTTGATAACCACAGCCAACCCGGCGAGACCCTAAGGCTTGGCGCCACGAAAGCGACTCTCGCGGCGGTTTGTGTCTCTGCCCAGATCGGCCCCCAGTCGGCCGGATACCAGCAAGATGTCGTTCTCTCCGACAACGAAGGCTCAACCTTCGGCCCGGTGCAACCAGTCCCGCACCTTTCTGGTTTCGATGGCAGTGCAGGGATTGGGGGCATCGCTCTCGCGAGCCGCTCCGACATGGTGGTCGTCGGCACTGAGGGTGGGGCGCAGAGCTCGTTCGACGGGGGCGCATCGTGGACGACGACGATTCGCCAGCCCTCCGGCAATACCGCATTATCCGCCGAGCTTGTCGGCTTTGAGTCGCCGTCGACGGGTCACGTCGTGTTCCCGGGCAACACCGTATGGACGACCGTCGATGACGGCCGCACCTGGACGTCCTCTTCGTTTCCCTAACCTGCTGACGGGCCGCCTCGGAACGACCGATTCGCTTGTCCCAGAGCGGTAGTCTGGGCGATACGGACGGCACCGGATTCGGGGGTACCGATCACGTCAGTGTCGATGCGGGCCAGGCGGTGGGGTGCCGATCCGGGGGCTTCATTGCCTCGATGACGGCAGGCGTCTCGGATTGCTCGCGGCCGCAGGTGGCGGGCCTCCACGGGCCAACGGGTGCACGCACTGTGCTGCGGGGGCAAGATGAGCCCATGCGTAGTGACGTGCATTGCCCGAGGTCAGCGTGAACGAAGGGCACCTGGTCTGCGACAGCCTCGAATGGCGAGCTGCAGTGCGGGACGAGATCATCCCGTGGGCGGTACGCGACGTGGACCTGGGCAGCGACGTGCTTGAGATAGGGCCGGGTTATGGAGCCACCACCGACGTGTTCGCCGAGCTGCTCCCCCGGCTGACAAGCGTTGAGATCGACCCCGATCTCGCTGCGGGGCTGCAGACCCGCTACGTCGGCACCCACGTCGAAGTGGTACTTGGAGATGCAACGCAGCTGCCCTTTCCCAATCGACGGTTCAGCGGGGCGGTCTGCTTCTCTATGCTTCACCACATCCCGTCACCCGAGCTCCAGAATCGTCTCTTCGCTGAAGCCGCGAGGGTGCTGCGCCTCGGCTCGCCGATCATTGCCGTCGACGGCGTCGAGTCCGACGGCGTACGCGCTTTTCACGAAGGCGACACCTACCAGCCGATCGACCCGACGACACTGCCGACCAGGCTGAAGGACGCGGGTTTCACCGATGTCGAGGTGCGGCTCAACGAATACGGCTGGGCAGCGGTGGCGCGACGGACCTGACCAGATGCGCTGGGCGCCCACTGACCGCTAGACGCGCCCGAAAAATGCGGCATATATCCCCGTGCGGGTCGGTCGGATCCCAACCAGCGGTGGATCGCCTCGCCGACCATTCAGCCCCCATCCCACAACGGGTGATCCCGGGCGCCCCCCGGACACTGATCCTGGCCCTCTACGCGTACCTGGTAAAGAAGTTCGCCACGTCTTGCGCAATCTGTCGGAGGCTGGGATCAAGTGGTTGAGAGCCAACTTGCACGAACATGTGCCCCATGTTCTGGACCAAGACAAGTTGGGTTTGGTCCCCAGCGGCTCGAAGATCCTTATTGAACTGGATTGCCTGCGATGCAAGCGTCTTGGTGTCGTCGACGCCTTGAACAATCAGAATAGGCGGGGAGTTTGCCACAACGAAATGGGTAGGGCTCGCTAGAACCACCTCCCTCTTGTTGTTGCCAAAGACCTGCTGAATGTCGGAGGGAGTGAACCCGGATGCCGCTTCGGTCAGGTTCGCGGGGCCAAAGATGTCTGCCACAGCGAGCACGCTGCTCGACTCAGTCGGGTACGGTCCAACGTCGAACATTGAGTGCGGTCCTGTGAGGGCGGCGAGAGCGGATAGCTCTCCTCCAACACTGGTGCCGAAGGCGAATATCTCGTTTCCGTCTACTCCATACATTTGCGCGTGATCACGCAGATACCGAATGGCGCACTTGACGTCTTCAATCTGCGTCGGAAACTTGAACTCGGGGGCCAGGCGATAATTCACACTGGCAACGGCATAGCCAGCGGAAGCCAGAGCGTCAAGGAAGACCGGGCTGAGGTCCGACTTGTTACCTGAGTTCATCCCTCCGCCATGGACATACATGGCAAGCGGAAGAGGTCGCCTGGTCGCGGCGCTGGGGATGTAGAGATCCAACGTCTGTGAGTTGCAATAAGTCAGGTCCCGGTGGGCAGTGCCAAGCGTGAATGGAATGTTGGGTGGCGGCGTGGTGCACCCACTGATGAGCCCTGCCAGGACCAGCCCGGCAGCAGGAAGAAAGAGCCGTCTGATCACCCTGGAACCATTCTCCGGCCTGCTGTCGAGAAACACTAGGGTCGTTGGTCATTGGCAGCGCATAGGCGCCGCTGGGATTTGATCTCGGGCACGCCGGGCCTGAACCGGGGGTCGTCGCCCACCCGAGCAGAACCGGGCAGCCTCCGCTCGGTGATGCGCCGCCTCGGCGGATACCACGACCCGGCTCTTCCTCGGGGCACTTCGCAGTCGCTTCGTTACCCCTGGGCAAGGAGGGTCGTTGGACCCTTTTGCGGCTCTTCTGGTGGGGCGCAAGCTGGATATTGAGGCAGGGAGGTGAGTCATGACCATACAGAAGGAGCGGACGGAAACGCCTGTCGTCGATAACAGGCTCACGAACCTCGACTCCGGCACTCCGGCCAACGGCGAAGAACTGGCTCGCCAGCAGGCAATCAAGGAGATCGAACGCAGACGACACTTCCATGTCGAGTTCGTTGTATCGACCATCGGCATGGGCATCTTGGTGTTGATTTGGGCTCTCTCCGAGTACCACAACGCAGGTGGCTGGCCAACCGGCGGATTCAGTCAGAGTTCTGGCATCCACGACGTATGGAACTACTGGATCGTTTACCCGATCGGAGCTTGGGTGCTGATCATGGCCGGACGCATCTGGTCGGTCTACGGACGTAAGCCGATTTCGGAGACTGCCATCAAGCAGGAGATGGAACGTCAGGCGGGCACGAGGGTCGGACGCCTTACGGGACGCTGACCCGGCCGATCGCGTCGTTCAAGAGATCGTTGAACCACATTGCGCCGTCAGACCCCACAGTGATGCTCAATGCTCCTTGGACGCTCGGATTCTCGTATGTCGTGATCGAACCGCTCGTAGTGATCCTGCCGATCGGTGGCAGAGCTGCAGAAGTGATCCGCACAGAACCGGCGATCCCGATCGGTTGGCTACTGGCAAACAGATCGGGCCATCAACCGACGAGACCGCGACGATGCGCATAGGCGACGGCTTGGGAGCGGTCCCGGCTGCCCGTCTTGGCGAATATGCGGTTCACGTGGGTCTTGACGGTGGCCTCGCTCACGAAGAGCTCCTTGCCGATCTCGGTGTTGGAGCGCCCCGCGGCGATAAGCCGGAGGACCTCAGCCTCTCGCTCTGTCAGGCCGTCGGGTAGGGTTCCGCCGCCGCTTCCTGGTCCTGGCAACGTGGCCACGTCCACAAGTCGGGCCTGGACCGCCGGGTCGAGCACGGCTTGGCCCGAGGTCGCGGCCTCGAGGGCGCGGCCGATGTGGTCCCGGCCGGCGTCTTTGGTGAGGTACCCGATCGCACCGGCCCGCAATGCCCCAACGATGGACTCGTCGTCGGCATAGGTGGTGAGCACCACCACCTGAGTCTCCGGGTGTTCGGCGCGGATCCGCTTCGTCGCCTCCACCCCGTCCACCCGGGGCATGCGCAGGTCCATCAACACGACTTCCGGAGCGAGGTCAGCGACCAGGGAGACCGCCTCCTCGCCGTCGGCCGCAGAACCCACCACCTCGATGCCGGGCATGGTCTCCAGCAGAGTGACCAGGCCTTCCCGGACGACGGTCTGGTCGTCGGCGACCACGACCCTCACACCGGCACCGCCACCTGGACGGTGAACCCCAGCGCGTTTGGCTCGGCGACGACCTGACCACCCAGCAACTCAACGCGTTCGCGCATGCCTTGCAGACCGAACCCACCGCCCGTCGTGCTCAGCTCGCTCGTTGCCTCGGTAGTTGGGCAGAGACCGTTGGTGACCCTGAGCGTCGTCGACTGCGGATCGAAGTCGAGGCGGATGGACACCGGCGCCCCGGGCGCGTGCTTGCGGGCGTTGGTGACCGCCTCCTGGGCGGCGCGATAGAGCGCCAGCCCGGCGTCTGCGGCCAGCGGACGGGGCGCACCCGTGACCGTCAGCTCCGCCCCGTCGCGGGCGGCCAACGACGCCAGTTGCTCGGCCAGGGCCACCGGCTCGTCGCGCAATGCGTGCACCGCCTGGCGGGTCTCCTCCAGTCCCTGCACCGCCAGCCTCCGTGCCTGCTGGACCAGCTGGCGTGCCTTGGCGGGGTCATCGCTGTGCTCCAAGAGCGCGTCGGCGGCGTCGAGTTGTACCGACAATGCTCCGAGGGAGTGAGCGAGGACGTCGTGGATCTCGCGTCCGATGCGGTTACGCTCGGCCAGGGCGGCGGCTCGATCCCGTTCGGCGTCGGCCCGGACCCGCTCGGCCAAGAGCTGTTCAGCCTGGAACGTCCGTTCTACGTACTGACGTCGGCTGGCGCCCACCATGAGTCCCACCACGACCGACAGCGCCCCCTCGGCGACCAGCACACCGGGAGCACCCACGGCCAGCGTGGCCACCGCCGATGCGACGACGCCGATGGCTCCCACGCCCAGCGCCGGGAGTCCTTCGAAGGCGATCCCCACACCGAGGCCGGCGACGGCCATGAAGGTGATGGCGTTCGGGGCCAAGGCGGCCAGGGCTCCACCCGAGGCAGCCATAAGGGCGAGGAAGCACCACGTCGTGCGCCCCGACGCCGGGAGCCGGCGGCTGGCCATCCAGCCCAACCAGCCGATCCCGGCGGCGCCCATGAGGATCCACTTCACCGGGTGATCGGCCGACACGCCCTTCGGCGACCCCTGGTGTGCGGTCGCCCAGAGGAGTCCGACCAGGGCGGCGAGGCGGGCGGCGCTGAGCAGGCGCTCGGTCCTCGTCCCCATCCGGGTTCGGAGTTGGGAGGCCAATCCCATGAACACGATGATCCCACCCCGCAGCGGTCTTCGCGCCTTTGCAGCTCAGGCCGCCGCCGGTGAACGGAGCAGGCCGCCCCGCTCGATGACCGCACCGGTGCGGCGGGTCTTGAGGTAGAGGACGCTGGTCCGGCTGGCCACCTCGGCCATGGCCATGAGGACGAACGCCGCACCCCACGCCGCACTCGAGGTGATGTGGTGCAGGACGCTGAACCGGGCCACGGCAGCCTGCCCGCCGTGGCTCACCCACAGGGCGAAACCCATACGGGCACCGATGCCTACGATCCACAAGACAGCCGCCACCAGGCCGGCCTTGGCGAAGGCGCTGACCCCGTCGCGTCGGACGGTGGTCAAGAGTCCCGCCCCTGCGCCGAGGGCGGCACCGGCGGCGGCGAATCCGACGATCAGCACCAGGTCGTTGCCGGCGGTGGGGATGACGTGGAGGAACTGGGCGGCCACGAAGACGGTGGCGACCAGCGGGAACACCAGGCGGGCACGGGTCACCTTGTGCCCCCGGATCTGGAGGACGACCAGGGCGATGAGGGCGATGTTCATGAGGTAATCGGTGGTTGT
>Ga0209415_10012710_pt1 | contig 13989 bp, 17 predicted proteins | sample PeaSoiSIISIP2007_FD_187696 | JGI IMG/M metagenome (GOLD analysis project Ga0209415, IMG submission 187696) | Peat soil microbial communities from Weissenstadt, Germany - SII-SIP-2007 (SPAdes) (version 2) | ecosystem: Environmental > Terrestrial > Soil > Wetlands > Peat | place: Germany... | reverse complement strand
CTTGCTATAGCGAGACCCGCTTCAGAGAACTGTCATTGGAGGTAAAAAAGCGCGCCATTTCCAGCTATCCGGCGGGCCTGAAGACCTGAATCAAACGTACTATGCGCTGTTCTTTACTCGCTGGATTACCCACTTTTGTGCGCCACTTTTCTTTTTCTTAGCCGGAACCGGAGCTTTCTTCTACGGCCTGCACCGCACGCCACAACAGTTGAGCCGATTTCTGTGGACACGTGGTCTTTGGCTCATTGTGCTGGAATTTACGGTCATCGGTACGGCGTGGACGTTCTTGTTTCCGCACGGTTTCTTTGGTGTCATCTGGGCCCTGGGCGCTTCCATGATCATTATGGCTCTTGTTGTACGGCTTCCATTGCGATGGATTGCCCTATTGTCAAGCGCCATGATTGTAGGTCATGACCTTCTTGATCGTGTTCGCCCGCAACAGTTCGGTTCCCTGGCCTGGCTCTGGACGATCCTGCACGTAAGAGGCGGCATTCTGCTGCCGTTTCATATTCGCGAGTTCGTTTTGTTCCAGCTTGTGCCCTGGGTTGGGTTGATGGCGGCAGGCTACGCTTTCGGTCAGTTGTACCTGTTTGAAAAGGAGCGCCGCAGAAAGCTCTTGATCCGACTCGGCATATGTCTGACCTTGGCGTTCTTGGTGCTACGCGCGACCAACCTCTACGGCAATCCACCCGCCGGATTGGGAGGCGTCTCGCAAGGAGATTGGCACATCCAGCCAACTATGGAAAAGACCATAATTCTCTTTCTGGATGTCGAAAAGTATCCTCCATCCTTGCAGTTCCTGCTCATGACGCTGGGTCCTGCGTTCCTGCTGCTCTCTTGGCTGGAAAGGCGCGCTATTGTGCACTGGGCTTCGCCCTTCCTTGTCTTCGGACGCGTTCCCATGTTCTTCTACATTCTGCATTTGTATCTCATCCATGTGTTGGCTATCGTGGTCGGGGTGCTGTTCCGCCAGTCGGTTGCCTGGCTATTTCACGGAGCGATTTTCGGGAATACCCCGGAGAGCTATGGCCATGGATTGCCATTCGTTTACTTAATGTGGATTACCACTGTCGTCATACTCTATTTCCCCTGTCGCTGGTGGGCTGAACTCAAACAGCGGCGCAAAGATTGGTGGCTCAGCTACCTGTGAAGCAACGGGCCAAAAGCAGCACCAGTCCTGTTGATGCGACGGCAACCTTTGACTTCCATCCGCTGACCCCGGCGCGCTGGCCTGACCTCGAGCAACTCTTCGGTCTGCGCGGCGCATGCGGTGGCTGTTGGTGCATGTTGTGGCGCTTGAAGAGAGCTGATTTCGAGAAACAAAAAGGCGCAGCCAATCGGCGTGCCCTTCGTAGGATCGTTGAATCCGGGAAGCCTGCCGGAGTTCTGGCCTATCACGGGCGGCAGCCGGTGGGGTGGTGCGCCGTCGCACCACGGCAGGACTTTCCCGCGCTGGGGCGCTCCCGCATCCTTAGGCCCGTGGACGATCAGCCAGTATGGTCGGTAACATGCTTTTTCATTGCCCGCGGATATCGACGTAGCGGCCTAGCGACAAAGCTCCTTGGCGCCGCCGTGAACTACGCACACGAGCAGGGCGCGAAGATCATCGAGGGATATCCCATTGACCCGCCTACGAACAACATTCCAGATGTGTTCGCTTGGACGGGTCTTGCTGCAGTCTTCCGCAAAAGCGGTTTCCAGGAAGTGGCCCGCAGATCGCTCACGCGCCCGTTGATGAGAAGGGTACTTCGAGGTTGAGTGCATGACTCAGCGCGCTTTGGCTTGGGCGGCTTGAATTTGCGGCATCAGAATGTCGCGAAGGTAGTGCCAGTAAGGGACGAGTTTGAGGGCAGCTTGTGCGTACTGCTCGGCGGCCTTTAAATCGGGCGTGTTTCGGTTCAAATTCGACCAGGCGAGACTCACCAGCAGTTCGGGCTCTCCCGAGGTCGGCTCCAGCGGGTCGCTAGTATTCCATTTGTGTTCCCGTATGGCGTCCAGGCCCTTCTGTTGGGTTGCGATCGCTTTGTCCTGGCCGCCTCCGCGCTCCGGGGGTGTGTTCCACTCATTTGGACCTATAACCCAGAGAAGTCGGGGGTTGTCCGGTGCTGCAGCCTTGGCCTCCTTAATCAACTGTGAAGCCGGCGCCATGAATCCCTTCAACCGCTGAGGATCTTTCTCCTTTGAGAAGGTCCCTTCCAGGAATAACCGGAGCACGACACACGATGCAGCTCCAGCCTTCGCATCCACAAAACCCGGATCCCTTTGAATAGCCGCGTCGAATTCGCTTTCCCCTTCCGTCAGGTCTTCCGCCAGATCCTTTGGAGTGGGGGTTTCGTTAAATCCGTTTATACCGCGGCGCCATTTCGCAAATCCGCGCCAATATCGAACGCGAGATGCAAGTTCAGGCTCGTCAACGAACGGCGCGAGCTGTTCGTAAAATTGGTTCAGCGCTGCACGGTCGCCTTCATAGTCAGCTCGTTGTATTTGGGCAACGATTTTGACAACCTGTTCATGCGATACATCGACAGCCGGCGCGGCCAGTGCCACCGTCACTGAAGCCAGCATGATTGCTACCATGTGCGCCACTCTGCCCCAGGTGCATTTTGAGGAGTTCAAATGTTGGTTTGTAGCCATCGCCACCCTCCATAGCCGCCCGATCACCAAGCGCTCTCTCCGCCAGGAGATTCTCCGGTTGTGCGTTGCCAAAATGTAGGGCACCATTGCATTCCCGTGCCAGAGTTTTCGGTGAACCAGCAAGTTTTGTCGGTCAATGGTGTCTGCAATCGGTACAAGTTGAGATAATTTGAGCAGAGTCATGCGAAAGGCCATCAAGCGCTACGCGATTGTTTTAGCGGCATGGCTGCCGTTCTTTGCGATTTGGGTCTTCTTCGCGATGTTGCACGCGCACTATCCATTGCTCGCGGCACTCGTCACAAGCATGATTTCGATGGGCAGTGCGAGCCTGATGGGAATCGCCGTCTGGCATATTTGCCAACGCTGGCCCTGGCCCCTTCGCCTCGACTTGAAGTTCTACTTTCTTCAAATCTTCTTTGCGTCAGGGTACTCAATTCTCTGGATTCTTTCGGTTTATTGGCTCGAGTCAATACGCCGCGGAAGCAACGCTCTGCGGGATTTCCGGAGTTCCTCGCTTCTCGGGTGGCAGCTTCTGACGGGAGTTTGGCTCTATGGGGTGTTCGCAGGCGTATCCTATGCGGTGCAGACGAGGAGTCGATTGCACGAAAAAGAGACGCTGGCTGCGCGTGCAGAAGCGCTAGCGGCTGCTGCGCGTCTGGATGCGATTCGCGCCCGTTTGAATCCACATTTCCTGTTCAACGCCCTGCACACGCTGGCCGCTCTGGTGAAATTTCGTCCCACCCTGGCGGAAAGCGCCATCGAGCGCCTGGGGGATATGCTGCGTTACACCCTGAAGGAAGATGGCGGCGGCCTGGTTGAATTCTCTGAGGAATACGAGTTTACACGTCAGTACATCGCCTTCGAACAACTTCGCTATGAAGACCGGCTCAAAGTCGATCAACAAATTGACCCACAGTCCTTCAACTTCGATGTTCCCCCGTTTTCGATACAGACATTGGCCGAAAATGCCGTGCGCCATGCCATCTCCATCCGCCCGGAGGGCGGCTCTATCTGGATCAAGTGCTCGTGCGAGGAGGGCAGACTTAGCGTAAGCGTTCGAGATGACGGACCAGGAGACGCCGCTGATCATGGCCAGTCACACCAATTCGGTTTGCGTTCCCTGCGGGAACGTCTGCGGGCAGCTTACGGACCTGTGGCCGATCTGTGGATCCACAGCGGCCCGGAAGGCTTTGAAGCGCGTTTTGTAGTACCCTCTTCCTCGGAATCGTCCTCAGTTGATCGCGAGTCTGCCGGTAAACGCCAATGAAAGGTTCCGTTCTGATCGCCGACGATGAGCCGCTGGCTAGACATACCGTTCGACAACATCTGCTTGACCTAGGCTGGGCCGGGCCGATTTATGAGGCTCAAGACGGCGAAACGGCGATTGCGGTAGCGAACGACCAACGGCCTGATCTAGTGTTTCTGGACATCGTGATGCCGGGCGCGACGGGATTGGAAGTCCTCGAACAGCTTGACTATGAGCCTAAGGTGGTCTTCACAACTGCTCATGACCAATACGCCGTCACCGCCTTCGAACTTGGGGCTCTCGATTACCTGCTGAAGCCTTTCGGACGTGAACGGCTGGAGCGCGTCGTGCGTCAAGCACAAGCAGCCTTATACGGGTCGGCGGCCCCGTTACTGTCCCGCGCAAGAGAATCGCTTGAACAGATACGTCCGCTCTCAAGAATCTTCGTCCGCGATGGTAACCGCATCGTGCCAATCCCTCTGATAAGTCTTGAGCGCGCACAAGGAGCGGATGATTACGTGACGGTTTCGACTACAACGAAACAGTATCTCGTCAGGATCCGCTTGTCTGATCTCGAAGGGCGCCTAAGCGGAGCAAATTTCTTGCGAATCCACCGATCCCACATCGTAAACCTCGAATACGTAACATCCATTGAACCGTACGATACTGCACGTGTTCAGGTTGTCTTGAAAAGTGGTGTGCGGATCGTTGCCAGCCGAACGGGTTCGAAACGGCTACGTGGTCTAGCTCTCTGAGGGGGAATTAGCATGAGTCGCGTTTTATCGTCGAGCGGGCGTTGGAACTGCGCCGACGGGCGTCCAGATGTCGGACACAGCTGATGTTGATCCGCCGGCGGAACGAGAAGATGCGCAGGCTAGTGAGAAATATGCTTCGGTTGCAATCACGCTCGCTGGCGCGTTTTGGTTTGTCGGCGAGTCAACATCATCTGGCGTACAGTTTTGCGATGAGCAGGGCGACCAAGATGGCACGTGAGCCCTCGGGCCGATTTGCGCAAAGGTTCTCCGAGTTCCAACAGTGATTTGAACGCCAGAGCTTCCTCGAGCGGACGGGAAGGTTTTCGAGTTCCGCGCAAGCCCAGCCGAGGATCGCTACAGCGCCATACGCAAAACTGGGATAGACGAAATATGCCATAGTCTCATCCTCGCGAACGAGTGCTAGACCTTTGGGCATGTTCGCACCCCCCGTTGTCCGGTTAAACTGCCGCACTCTCAATTGAGTTGGTGCGAAATGTCGTGTCAGGCGAAGTGAATCCGGCGCTAGTGACGGCGCCGCCCGACGACCTCAGATCAAACGGTCCGTCCAATTCGCTCTGACGCCGCTTTATGCGGTTCCCCCAGAGAATCGCGGCCACAGCGCTCATGGGAGTTTCGGTTCAATTTGACGACTTGAGACCGGTTGCCCGCTCTTTCATAGGGATTATGATGCGAACTTTCATATCGGGCATCGGGCCCTCATGAGACAAATACTCCATTCTGGTCGGGCCAGTTTGCACGTATCCATTCCTTGCCATCCAAGGAATCATGTCCAGCCCGTCATGGGCCGCATTCCCGACGGTGGATTCTATGACCGCTGCAGTTGTCGCCGGAAGAATTCTAATCGTGTAAGGAGCTTCAGGTCGCTTCATTTGTCGAAGGGTCGCAGCGGCTGTCCCCACGCGCACGCAGGGCAGGCACAGTGAAGCAGCGATGATCGCTACCTTGAAACAGGTGGAAGCGGGGCGAGCGGTCGAAGATGTAGCCCGCGAGGTTGGGGTATCGAAGCACACGATCTATGGTTGGAAAGCGAAGTACGGTTCTCTGGGAGCAGGACAAGTCCGGCGTATGCGCGTGGTCTACGTTTTAGTTTAGATAGTCGAACTCGGGCGAATCTGAATGCCTATCCTTCGGTACCTGTTGCTGCCTTCCCCCGATTGAGCGTGTCTTCCACTTTACGCAGGAGTTCCGAAGGAAGGAAGGGCTTTTCCAGGATGCTTGCGCCGTACTTGATCAGTTCACGTAATTCGGGAAATTCGTCAGCAAAGCCAGTGATAAACAAGAAATTCATTTCGGGGCGAGCCGCACGAATTTGCTCCGACAGCTGGAGGCCGCTGAGCCGGGGCATGATGATATCACTCACCGCGAGGTTTATTGCGCCATCGTGCTGCTGGCACAAGCGGAGTGCCTCTGCGCCATCGGAGGCAGAAAGGACGGAAAACCCAACCCCTTCGAGAGTCCTTTGCAGAAGGTTTCGGAGGTTGTCGTTGTCCTCGACCAACAAGATGGTGGCAGAAGGCTGCCGACTTGGCGTGAGGTGAAGTCTCTGTTGCGGTGATTGAACCTCTCTTGTGCGGCGTAGTTCCAACTCGTTCACAATGCGTCGAGCAAGAATCTGGAAGGAATCTATTTGCTCGGCGGTTAGGAGGTGTGGCACTTGGTCCATCACGGCTAGCGTACCTACAGCGTGGCCGTTTGCGGTTAGCGGTATCCCTGCGTAGAATCGAATCCCGAGCTGCGTAACTTGGAGGTTGCACGCGAACTTTTCGTCGACGAGCGGGTCAAGGACGATCAGTAGGTCGGATTGCAAAATTGCGTGGGAGCAAAAAGACCGATCTCGTTGAATCTCATCTAATGCCAGGTTGGTTTTCGCCTTGAACCACACCCTTTGCTCATCGATAAAGGCGATGACGGCGATAGGACTGTCACAGATGAAACCTGCTAAACAAGCTAGGTCGTCAAACAGTGCTTCGGGCGGTGTGTCCAGAATGTGAAGGGCACGAAGACTTTCGAGACGGGATTGCTCAACTTCGACTAGAGGTGGCTGCACGAATGCCTCCTGCGAGCAAAACACCAAGCGGACGACCCACAAATCGCCCGCCCCCCAGTTAACTATCTCTTGGCAACGCTCACACTGAATGTGTCTGAATAATACTCTTAGGGTACGGTGAGTCAATATGATTTCATGTGTGGGGCAGTGTGTCTGAAATTCAGACACTACCCATTTTTACGCGCGTCACGGGACTGCGTATTTGCGTCACGCAAAACTGTGCTGCTGCTGACTGCAATGTGGGAACCTGCGTCGGACAATCGTGCCATTGCTCATGCATTGGGGTTGAGTCGGACCCCGCGTGAACGCTTGCTTCTGTGTACTGATCGGTTACTCTGATGGTCCCGCAAGCAAGATTCTGCGCGCTCAGATCGAAACTGTGACTATTGTGTATGAGGCTTCCGCGTCCTCATGAGAAGCTCTCGTCAAGCAAGGTTGCTTTGGGGGAGTGCCATTGGTTACCCGAAGGAAGGCTAATGTTTGATTCGGTCCACCTTCCCGATCTGAAAGCGGGCCAGTATGGTAATTTGCTTGATCTGGCCCAGTTAGCAGTCAGCCACACGACAACAGATGCTCTTTTCCCCACCTTGACACTCCGCCTGCAGCATGCCCTGGGTTTTGACGTTCTTACGTTGGGTTTGTACGACACAGGTGCGGGAAGCATCCGTCTGAATATCTGGAAGGCGGGTGAAGCGCTGAGCGGGGCTGAAACGCTTCCCGTCAATAGTTGTGCAAGTGGCTGGGCCTGGAAGAATCAACGATGCGTACTTGTCCAAGATTTGGACGCCGAAACCAAGCTGCCCGTTTTCTTACAGTCGCTCCGCCAACTCGGCGTTCGTACTTATTTTGTCTTTCCCTTGACCACAACTCGTCAGAGGCTCGGAGCTATAGGCTTTGGCAGTTTGCACATCGTTCCCAAGAGAAAGGCGACGCTTGAGTTCTTGCGCCATGCGACCGCGATAGTAGCTCGGCTCCTTGACGCCACACTTTCATCTGGCGGGCTGGTAGCGCAGTCAGATTGCGTCCAAACCGCCTCGGTCGTAACGGGAAGGCCTGAACAAGCACTTCAGGATTTCGATCTGGGCGATCAGGCGAGTCGGGACGGAGCTTTCCCTGAAATCGTGGGGAACAGTGCTCCTCTCCAAGAGCTGCTAGGACACGTCAGGACAGCGGCTTCGACGGACGCGACGGTGCTGCTGCTGGGGGAAACAGGTACCGGGAAGGAGTTAGTTGCGCGTGCTATTCATCGTCTCAGCCCACGGACCGACAGCAAGTTCGTTAGCGTCAACTGTACTGCGATTCCGGCGGATTTGTTGGAAAGCGAGCTGTTCGTACACGAAAAGGGAGCATTTACCGGAGCCATCGATCGGTACATCGGTCGCTGGGAACTGGCCGACACAGGGACCCTGCTGTTAGACGAGGTGGGCGATTTTCCGACTACAATTCAGCCGAAACTGTTACGAGTGCTGCAAGATAAGGAATTCGAACGTCTTGGAAGCACCCGGACGTTGAAAGTCGACGTGCGGCTGATTGCTGCCACAAATCACGACTTGCATCGGAGTATCGCCGAAGGTCGATTCCGGCAGGATCTGTTCTATAGACTCAATGTGTTTCCGATTTACGTTCCCCCTCTACGGGAGAGAACGAGTGACATTCCCGCCCTTGTGCATCACTTCGTGTCCAGATACGCGCGCGAAGCGAAGAAATCGATTACGACCATCCCAGCCGGAGCAATGGATGCTCTTATGAATTGGAACTGGCCGGGAAACATCAGAGAATTGCAAAATCTGGTCCATCGATGCGTGATTCTGACGGACTCACCAGTCCTCAGGGTTCCCCTTGGGGAACTGAGAAGTCACGCGAAGCCGTCTTCCGGCAAGATGTCCCAGGAGGTCGAGCGTGAACTCATCCTGCAAGCTCTGAAAGAGGCGGGCGGAGTGATAGGTGGCGCATCGGGTGCAGCCAATAGGCTCGGAATAAAACGCACAACCCTCTACTCGAAAATGAAAAAGCTAAACATTCGTCCCGTTGAGTTCCAGGACTAGTTGCGCCTGTCCTTATCAATGTCGGACGATTCGTGTTTTCGTAGACTTGTAGTGACACATCGAAGAAGGCACAGACCGTGTCGAAGTGTCGAGTCCACGGAACGCGTTCGACAGTCATCCGACGCCTCTCGGCGAGCCCCAGTTCAGGCCAGACCTTTACTTTCTATAGCTTACAAGTCGACATCCAGCGGAGGATCAATTGCGAAGACCCTTGAGGCTAGGAAGTGCGGGATGGGCCACACCGGAGAAGACCTCATTCGCCGGAGCGATAGCGTGATGTCGACAGATCGGCTCCACGCCATTGTCACAAGGCTCGTTTCGGTCATCGGTCAGAGTGGAACCCCTCCGCGACCGGCGTGGTTTTTATCCTGCACCTCGAAGAATCCGAATTTGGATGCGCCCGTAGCGGCAACTTGTGTTTCCTGGAGGACCATGATAGCCACGTGTGCGAACCCAGCTTGCAACGTACCTTTCCGCTATTTTCGCACCGGGAAGATTTTCATCCTTGAGGCGAACGATGCGGACCCTAGTTCGAGAGCCGATCTGCCAAAACGCAGGATCGAGTACTTTTGGTTGTGTGGGAAGTGCGCCCCGGCCATGCACTTGATGCGAATGATGGACGGGGCAGTCGCTATCTGCCAGCCTTCCCGGCCCCCCGATCCGCTGGTGGCTCTAAGAATCGCCTTTGCTCATGAAGCGACACCTTGCCTCCGAGCACCGAGGCCCAATGCGATCTCAACTTAGCTGAGCCTAAGACTGTCGAATCGTCTGTCTTCCGACAGGGTTGACACTCTGACACTGAGATCCCAAGCCGTGTTTTCTATGGCTTAACTGCTACTCATAGATGGAAAGGTACATGCAATGCCAAGACATTAACAAGCGCGAAACGGGGAACGGTCGACTGGTAGCATTCTTAAACGCGAACTCGACGCAAACGTGTCAGTCGATCCGGGCGACTCCCTCCCCTCGCGTTCAAGAAGCACTGTCGCACACGTTCGCCCTGTCCCTGGGAGCACTTCGAGAGTCTGGTGGTCTGCTTGAATTTCTCTGGGATGCAGATCGCCAGACTTTGGAAGAGGCGTTTGACGAAGCATTGCGCAGAGTTGCGCCATATCTCGAAAACTAGAGTGAGAAGAAGACACCTCCATGTTTGCTCGTGTTGTGGAATGTCAATCGAAATGCTGGCAGAAGTGAGCAAGTCGGCAACAGGTTAAGAAACGATGTACTCACCCCGGCACGTTCCATTCGCCTCCGTGCCGGGGCTTTTTTGATGAGTTGTCTGGTTGCTGCATCCGAGTCAAGAAATTGCGGACTCTTTAGAGTGCCAGGAAGAAAAAAATGGCATTTATGTCAACTCAGAGGGACGGCCCAAGGACCCACCTACAGGAGGGTGCGATATACAGGGACAGGTTCGAAAACATCATACGACTGCTCTCGATCTGTCGGGATTACTGCGTCTATGTTTATGTCTCCCTGACGAACCCGCGATCCGCGATGCACGGCTCGGTGACCGGTCTCACCAGAAGGGACGCATTTGACGCTGAGTTCGTGTTTGTCGCAGGTTCAGTCGAAGATTGGATCGGAAATCAACGCACACAGTCGAACAGGTGGACTGATGCTTTACACATGTCTCTTCCGGCAGGTCATTCAGTGTCTCGCGGGTTTGAGCCACGCGATTGGCCAGTACGTCTCGGCCTTGTCGCGCGCAGGTCACACCGCGAGCATACCATTCGGCGGGCAGCTTGAATTCGTCGGATATATGCATCGGTGCGGCGTCATTGCGCCAACAACGGGGGCATGGGAACTGCGTCCGTCTGACGGGGATGAGGGTCCCGCTTCGCAGCGAGCGAAATGAGGCTGTCCAGTTTCCATTCCCCGGTGTTCCACGACAAAGTCGCTTTAGAGCTAGTGCAGACACTAGCCCGAGGGTGCGGGCTTCTCGCGGCCCCGATCTCTTGGGAAGGTCTTTCAAGGCTCTTTGAAGCACTGGAAAGGTGCTCGCCAGATGAACATCTTAATCATTGATGACGACGAAGATGTATTGATTCGCCTGGAGCGCACGCTGGAAGCAGAGGGTTACAGAACAACCACAGCATGGAGCGGACGAGAAGCACTCTCCATCGCACAGAAATCCCAATTCGACATGTTGCTTGTAGATGAGCACCTGAATGATATGGAATCCGCGATCCTGGTCGATAGGCTCAGGGAGCTGCAACCGGAGGCATCTCTAATCCTGATGCATACAAGAATGGAATCCGGCAAATCGTTTTTGCATCCGGACGATAGAGTTGCTTGTAAATGGGACGACGAAGAGGTCAAGACGAGAATCCGTAAGCTCGCAGCGTGACCTCCTGCGGCATCCGTAGCGGAGATATACAGTGGACGACAGCCGAGTGATCCAGTACAACGTCCGCGACATCACCCAGCGCAGACACCCCTACGCGGCGCTGCAGGACTCCGAAACTCGCTACCGGAGACTGTTTGAAACGGCCAAGGACGGAATATTGATTCTCGATTTTGGAACGGGGCAGATCACTGATGTGAACCCATTTTTGGTCGAGATGTTGGGCTATACGCGCAGTGAATTTGTGGGGAAGAAACTCTGGGAAATCGGCCCCTTTAAGGATACCGCAGCCTCCCGGTCCGCCTTTAGCGACCTGCAAACGAAAGGGATCATCCGCTACGAGGATTTGCCACTTGAAACCAAAGACGGACGGCGAATCGAGGTAGAGTTTGTCAGCAATGTTTATACCGTCGATGGAACGCAGGTGGTTCAGTGCAACATCCGCGACATCACCCAGCGCAGACACGCCGAGGAGGCGCTGCGCAGATCGGAAGAGCAGCTACAACAGGCAAGCAAACTGGAAGCCGTCGGCCGCCTCGCTGGTGGAGTGGCCCACGACTTCAACAACTTGCTGGGTGTAATTCTCGGAAGTGCGGAACTGCTGCTAGCTGATCTTCACGCTGACGATCGACGAAGAAAATATGTCGAGGACATCATCGACGCATCCAAGCGGTCCGCAAGTTTGACAAGACAACTCCTCACCTTCAGCCGCAAGCAGGTATTTTCGCCGCTGGTGTTTGATCTCAATTCGGTAGTGACGGAAACCGGTCGCATGCTCCCTCGGGTAATTGGAGAACACATCGAGATTGCTGTTGTCCCCTCGGTGGAGCGGGTTCCGGTACTGGCTGATCCTACTCAGATCCAGCAGGTCTTGATGAACCTGGCGGCGAACGCTCGTGACGCCATGCCGGAAGGAGGCAAGCTGACCATCGAGGTCGCCAATTTTGAAATGGAAGAGGGCGGTGGCGAACCGGCTGACGTTGCTCCGGGTCATTACGTCAAGCTAACTGTGAGTGATACGGGAGTAGGGATGTCGCCACAGGTCCAGAGCCATGCTTTCGATCCGTTTTTCACCACCAAAGACATAGGAAAAGGTACGGGCCTGGGTTTGTCTACAGTTTATGGAATCGTGAAGGAGAGTGGTGGGAGCATTTTGGTAAATAGCAAGCCAGGCGAGGGTACGACGTTCAGGATTTATCTGCCGAGGGCGAAAGAAGAAATCATAGAGCGGGCCGCCACGTCGAGAATCCCCGACGAATCTCTGCAGGGCTCAGAAACCATCCTTCTAGTCGAAGACCAGAGCCAATTGCGCAATCTCACTCGGGAGTTTCTGCAGGGGCTGGGATATAACGTGCTGGATGCAGGTTTTCCGGGAGAGGCCATTCAGATCGCACAGCAATTTACGGGGAAAATTGACTTGCTGTTAACGGATGTGGTGATGCCTGGTATGAACGGTAGAGAGTTAGCACGGCAGCTACGACCGTTTTACGCAAACATGGGGGTTCTGTACGTTTCCGGCTTTGCCGACGAGACTCTTGGGAAGCATACTTCCGATGCGAACGATGCTTTCCTGGCGAAGCCGTTTGTTCTCCAGGAGCTAGCGACGAAAATTCGAGAGCTCTTGCGGGCGTAGAGACGCACTGATGTCATCACGAGGGCCTTCGTGAATTAAATCCGAGCGAGTACTGAACACGCACGGTTACAAAACGATCCTCGCCGATGACGGTGAGAGTGCGGTCCGGCTCTTCAGCGAGAACTGCCGGGTGTAATCGACATCTCTGCCTGCACAGGGAATCGCCCAGCTGCGGTACACCGCTTTCAGCCGATTCATCACTCGCGACAGGTCCTTGACGATGGTCAGATAACTCCGCGATAGTTCCCGCAACATCCGCACGCCCGTCTCGCCGTGGTAGACCGGTTTGAGTTGGTTGCCGCGTAACAGATCGGCCAGCTTGCGCGCATCGATGCGATCGCGAACTAGAGGATGTCGCTTACCAGATCGGAGATCGCACGCTTTTTGCGGGGCTCAACTTCATCGTCTCCGCCGGGCAGAGAGTCGGGCTGGTGGGCCCGAATGGCAGTGGCAAAACGACGTTGCTGCGGCTATTGCGCGGAGATTGACCCCAACCGGTGGACAGATTCACCGGGCCGATTGGTTGCACATCGTGTACTTCGACCAGAGCCTGGAACTCGACCCAACCGTGACTCTGCGTCGCGCTCTAGCTCCGGAAGGAGATTCGGTCATTTATCAAGATCGGGTAATTCACGTGGCATCATGGGCGGCAAGATTCCTGTTCATGAGTGAGCAGCTCAATCAACCTGTCGAGCGACTCTCCGGAGGCGAACGGGCGCGAGTCCTGATCGCTCAGCTTATGCTCCAGCCTGCCGACGTTCTCCTGCTGGATGAGCCGACGAATGACCTCGACATCCCGACCCTCGAAATACTGGAGGAAAGCCTGCTCGAGACTTCCCCGTTTGCGACTAGCTCCCGCGTGGTTCGGATGGCGTCGTCCAGTCCGCCGCTGCTAGATGCGACTTCCACTCCTCCGGGAAGAAGCTGCGGGGCGAGCAGCCCCACGTTGCGCCCCTGCTCGAAGATCGCTTCGGCTGAGGCATCCGGCTGGGCCGCCAGTTCTGGCTCATACACTTGCCAGTACAGCCGCTTGAAGCACTGGACGCCCGCTACGAACTTTGACTTGGGTATTCTCATTCGCTCACAATCTCGCCGACCATCATGATAGCCGGGTTGCCCAAGAACCTCCTTCCCGGCACCGGTGCAAAATGCTTGAAATCTGCATGGGCGCAGATTCCTAAGGTCTGACGGTTGTGCACTGATGTTGTTTGGTGGGCCGACCGACTCAATGGACCACGATCGTGTCGGCTCATTTCCAAATGTT
>Ga0209415_10012709_pt1 | contig 13990 bp, 13 predicted proteins | sample PeaSoiSIISIP2007_FD_187696 | JGI IMG/M metagenome (GOLD analysis project Ga0209415, IMG submission 187696) | Peat soil microbial communities from Weissenstadt, Germany - SII-SIP-2007 (SPAdes) (version 2) | ecosystem: Environmental > Terrestrial > Soil > Wetlands > Peat | place: Germany... | reverse complement strand
CCTCTTCGAGGAGCACGACGCCTTCTGGAACAAGCTGCGCGGCGCGTTCACCGATCCGCAGCGCCTTCGCCGCAGCGATCCGGGGAGGCCGGAGATCTGCAACATCTTCACGATGCACAAGGCCGTCTCGCCGGAGGACACGGTCACCCGGGTCTACGAGCAGTGCACGGAGGCCAAGTGGGGCTGTGTCGAGTGCAAGCAGGTCATGTTCGATCACTTCGACAAGGAGCTCGTGCCGCTCCGCGCGAAGCGGAAAGAGCTCGACCAGAAGCCCGACGTCATCCATGCGGTCCTCGAGGAAGGGGCGGCGAAGGCGCGCGCGCTCGCGCAGCCGATGATGCGCGAGGTGAGGCAGGCGATGGGGCTGGGCGGCGGTGTTTCGGGCAAGTAGCGCGCTCCTCGTCGCGGCGCTGGTCGGCTGCTCGCACCCGGTGCCGAACGCGACGCCGGAGGGCGCCGTCCGCGCGTGGCTCGAGCACATGGAGGAGTCGATGGGCTCGCCCGGCGCGGCGATGGATGCCTACGCGCTGCTCGGCCCGAAGGCGAAGGCGAACCTGGAGGCGAGGGCGCAGCGGGCCGCGCAGATCGAGGGGCGGAGGGCGCTCGGCTACGAGATGATGGCCGAGGGGAGGTTCGGGTTGAAGTTCCGCCCGAAGGCGATGCACGCGGTGGTCGTCGGTGACCAGGCGACGGTCGAGGTGACGGGGGCCGATCCGGGGACCGAGCACGCGAACGTCGCGTGCATCAAGGAGGCCGATGGCTGGCACGTCGAGCCCGAGCTGCCCGAGATCGCCCCTCCGCCGCGCAAGCTGTGAAGCCCCCGTCCCGTCCTGGTCATCCTAGATCGCAGGACCAGTTGTGCTACGGAAGCGCCACCTGGCCGGCCGTCGTTGCCGATGGCCGCAGAGAGAAATGAGAGAGCCCCCCATGTCCAAGCTTTCCAAGACCATCGTCATCGTCGCTGCCAAGCGAACGGCCTTCGGCACGATGCAAGGCAGCCTCAAGGGCCTGTCGGCCAACGATCTCGGCGTCGTCGCCGCGAAGGCCGCCCTCGCGCAGTCGAAGGTCGCGGCGGAGGACATCGGACACGTGCTCTTCGGCAACGTGCTCCAGTCGAGCGCGGACGCGATCTACTGCGCGCGCCACATCGGCCTCAAGGCGGGGCTCCCCGTCACGACCCCGGCCGTGACCGTGAACCGCCTGTGCGGCTCGGGCTTCGAGGCGATCGTACAAGGAGCACAGCTGCTCCTGCTCGGCGAGCACGACGCCGTGCTCGTGGGCGGCACCGAGAACATGACGCAGGCCCCGCACGTCATCCGCGGCGGACGCGAGGGCTTCGCCTTCGGCAAGGCGCCCCAGCTCGAGGACACGCTCTGGTCCGCCCTGACCGACAGCTACTGCAACACGCCGATGGCCGTGACGGCGGAGAACCTCGCGACGAAGTATGGCATCACGCGCCAGCAGTGTGACGAGTTTGCCCTCGCGAGCCAGCAGCGCTGGGCATCGGCAGAGGAGCGAGGCCTCTTCAAGGACGAGATCGAGGCCGTGAGCCTGGTGTCCAAGAAGGGGACGGTCGCGTTCGCCAAGGACGAGCATCCGCGCCCGCAGACGACGCTCGAGACGCTCGCGAAGCTCGGCCCCGTCTTCAAGAAGGACGGCGTCGTCACGGCAGGCAACGCGTCGGGCATCTGCGACGGGGCCGCCGCGCTCGTGCTGACGACGGGCGAGTATGCCGAGAAGAAGGGGCTCAAGCCGCTCGCCAAGCTGGTGCAGTGGGGCGTCGCCGGGGTCGACCCCAACCTCATGGGTATCGGGCCTGCCCCCGCGATCAAGAGCGCGCTCGCGCGCGCCGGCCTCAAGCTCGCGGACATCGACAGGGTCGAGGTGAACGAGGCCTTCGCGCCGCAGTACCTCGCCGTCGAGAAGGAGCTCGGGCTCGACCGCGCGAAGACCAACGTCAACGGCGGCGCGATCGCGATGGGGCATCCGCTCGGCGCGAGCGGGGCGCGCATCACGGCGCACCTCGTCTACGAGCTCGGGCGATCGGGCGGCAAGTACGCGATCGGCAGCGCGTGCATCGGCGGCGGGCAGGGGCTCGCGGTCGTGCTCGAGCGCGCGTAGGGCGGCTCAGCCGGGGTGATCGACGAGGACGTCCCCGTGGGCTCGCGCGCTCGCGAGATCCGGGGCGTCCTTCGTCGTTAGCGCCGCCGAGGCGCGGATGACGGCCCAGCGCACGGCGTTCGTCATCGCATGAGCCGCGTGCGTCGCGGCCGCGACGCTGGGGAACACCCACGCGAGCGTGCCGGGCTCCACGCTCTTCCAACCGTAGACGACGAGAACGACGCCGCTGATCAAGGCCGAGCTCCGGGACGTGCGCGGGACTTCGCGCGGGGGTACTGCGATGACGGTCGAGAGGGGACGGTTTATTCCGCGCCGGCTGCACCGCGAGGGCGATTGTGCAACCGTTCGGTAGCGTCACGGCTGTGGTCGAGTGCCACGGCGAGAGCCGTCCCCTAAGATGACGCGGTGACCGCCGAGATCCCGCCCGTGCCCCGACCCGGGAAGGCCCAGGCGCCGGGGACGGCCGTGGTGAGGACTGGCGAGCGGACGGGCGACTTCCGCTCGCTCGCGAGCGCGGGCTACGCGGCGCTGACGGCGACCGGCACGCTCCCGCTCTCGGCGCTCCGAACGCGGCGCGCGTGGCCGCTCCTCCCGCTCGCGCCGGCGATCGTGACCGTCATCGGGCTCGCGGTGGCGCTCGCGATCGGCGTCGTGGGGATCGACAGCCTCTCGCGCGCGGGCGACGAGCACGCGGCGGCGAAGGCGGCGCTCCTTGCGGACGTCGTCGCGGCGAGGATGCTCGCGCTCCCCCCTTCGATGCGCGGCGAAGCCATGAAGCTCGCGGCGCACAGGACGGGGGCCGAGCTCGTCCTCGTCGACGCCTCCGGCAACGTCGTGCTCGACGCGAGCCTCGGCACGGTCAGCGCGACCCTCGTCCGCCAGATCGCGAGCCAGAGGGACGGCGAGGCCATGACCCGCTTCGGGTTCGCGCGCTTCGCGGTGCGTCCCGTCGATCCTCCCCCCTCGCGCCTCTCCCTCATCGTCTTCGTCCCCGTCCCCGGGACCCCAGCGGGAGCCCCCGCGCTCCTGTCGGCGCTCGTCGCGCTCACGACGCTCCTCGTCGGCATCGCGGCCACCGTCGCGTACTTCGTCGGGCGCGACGCGAGCTCCGACGTCGTTTTCGTCACCGAGCAGATCGCCGAGATCGCGCGCGAGAGGCGCGAGCACACGGGCGAGCTCGTCCCCGTACGATCCTTGGACGAAGTCGGCACGCTGACGAGCGACATCAACGAGCTCATCTTGCGCTTTGCCTCCGCCGAGCGCTCCTACCGTGCGAATCTCGACCGCGCGCGTGCGGCGGACCGCGACCGCGCCGGCTTCCTGGCCGCCGTGAGCCACGAGCTGCGGAGCCCGCTCAACGCGATCCTGGGCTTCGCCGACGTCCTCGCGGCGGAGGTCGACGGCCCTTTGACGGCCGCCGCGAAGGAAGAGGTCGAGCAGATCCGCGGCTCGGGGGTCCACCTGCTCGAGCTGATCAACGACATCCTCGAGTTCTCGGCGCTCGAGGGGGGGCAGCTCCGCCTGTCCCGGTCGAGGGTGGATCTCGCCGCCGTCGCGGGGGAAGTCGTGCGCGAGGCCGCGGGCGTGCTCGGTCAGAAGCCGGTCCGGGTGTACGTCGGGGGGGAGAGGGACGTCTTCGCGCACGCGGACGCGCGCCGCGTCCGGCAGATCCTCCAGAACCTCGTGGGCAACGCGATCAAGTTCACGCAGCGGGGAGAGGTCGTGATCACCCTCCAGCGCGACGGGAGCCGCGCCCTCGCTCGCGTGAGGGACACCGGCCCCGGCATCAGCTCGGCCGAGCGCGCCATGATCTTCGACGACTACAAGCAGGCGGGCGACGAGAACGTGAGGCGCAGGGGTACGGGGCTCGGGCTCGCGATCGCGAGGAGGCTCGTCTTGATGCACGGCGGGCTCATCACCGTGGAGAGCGAGCTCGGGAAGGGCTCGACGTTCACGGTGACCTTGCCGCTGTGGTTCGACCGCGCCGCGAAGAGCTCCGACCCGCCGCCGCAGGCGAACGTGGGGCGCGGATGAACCGCATCGCCGCCATGCTCGTGATGAGGCTCATCCTCGTCCAGGTCGCGGTCGGGACGTTCGCGCTCCTGCTCGTGGTCGCCTTCGCCTCGCGCCTCCTCCTGCTCGACCCTGGCGTCGTCTGGTCCACCGTCCCCGCGGTCGGGTGCACCGGTGGCGCCATCTTCGTCCTGTCGTGCGTGATGACGCTGCTCGTGACCGCGCCCGTGCGCCGCGCCCTCCGAGGGATCACCGTCGGCGCGTCCGAGGTGGCCGCGAGCGACCTCCAGAAGCTCTACTCCGTCCCGGTGAAGCTCACCTTCCTCGACTCGCTCGTCGTCATCACGATCGGCGTCGCCACGCTCTTCCGGCCGTTCCGCCCGGCCACGCTCGATCTCGCGACGGCGGTGCCGCTCGTGCTCCTCGGTTTCACGTTCGCGAGCGCCGCCGTGCTGCCCCTCTACGTGATGATGCGCGCGCAGGTGTCGATGGTGCTCGAGGTCGCGCCGCTCGAGGCCACGCGCGAGGCCCTCGACAGGCGCGGCGAGCGTCTGCCTTTGCGTCCGCGCGTCCAGCGGCGCTTCGTCTTCGCCGTCACCGCCCCCGTCGCGTTCGTCGCCCTCGGCGCCTCGCTCCTCGTCGAGGCCCACGTCGCCTCCTTCGAGAGCGAGGCCCGCCAGGACGAGGCCCAGAAGCTCGCGCAGGGGGCCCTGGACCTCGTCGGTACGAGCGCCGTCGGCCGCACCTCGGCCCGCGCGGCCGCGGCCGCGCACGGGATCCACGCGAGCCTGGGGGAAGGGCGCATCCTGCTCTCCGCCGTCCGCGACGACCAGGGGATGACCTCGATCGAGGTGCCGCTCGACGACGGTCACGCGACCCTCACGTACGAGAGCACGCGGTTCGGCCCGATCCTCTGGGCGTACGCGCTCCTCGCTGCCGTCGCGAGCGCGCTCGCCGGCATCCTTGGCTCGCGCCTCGGCAAGGTCTTCGTCGCCGACGTCAAGATGGCGACGCGGGCCGTGCGCGAGACGGGCGTGGCGGACGTCCTCCGCGGGTCGCGGGTGCGGCGAGAGGCGAGGTTCCACTCCGTCATCCGGCTCATGGACGCGGTCGACTCGATGGGGGGCGTCTTCGGCGAGTTCGCGTCCGCCCAGGAGCGCGCGATCGACGCGCGCGCCGCGACCGAGCGGATGCGCGGGCTCTTCCTCGCCTCCATGAGCCACGATCTCAAGGGGCCGCTCAACGCCGTCCTCGGCTTCGCCGACCTCGTCTCCCGAAGCCCGCTCACGCCCGGACAGCTCGAGAGCCTGACGATCATCGAGCAGCGCGGTCGCGAGCTCCTCACGCTCATCCACACCGTCCTCGACTCGGCGCGCGTCGAGGCGGGCGAGCTCCGCGTCGTCCCGGAGTGGACGATGGTCGGCGACGTCGTCATGAGCGCCGTGCTCGACGCGCGGGATCTCGCGGTCGGGTCGCACGTCGAGGTCGTCGCCGAGATCCAGCCCGGCGTCCCGCGCCTCTACGCCGACGGATCGCGCGTCGTGCAGGCGCTCACCGCCGTCATCCAGAGCGCCGTCCGCTTCACGCAGCAGGGGACGGTACACGTGCGCGCCACCCTGCCGGCCGGCTCGCAGGACCTCCGCGTCGACGTCGAGAGCTCGGGCCGCACCGCGCCCGGCACCGAGCGCGAGAAGCTCTTCGACGCCTTCAAGGACACCGACCGCGCGCGCCGCCACGGCAGCCTCGGCCTCGGCTTGTCCCTCGCGCGGTCGATCCTGGAGCTCCAAGGCGGCTCGATCGACGTCGCCGTCACCAAGCTCGGCGGGACGGTCTTCCACATCACGATCCCGACCGAGCCCGAGCGGGTCACGGCCGCGCTCCGCGGCGCGACGTCAGCGAGCCGCAAGGCCTAGGAGCGCCCGGGCGCGATTCGGGTCCGAAGGCTCACGCCCGATCGACCGAGCGTACGCGGCGGCGCGCGCGACGAGCGGCGCGCTCCCCTCGGCGAGGACCCCCTTCTCCAAGTAGATGTTGTCCTCGAGCCCGACCCGCGCGTGACCGCCCGCCCGGATCGCGAGCTCCGTCATCGGCTGCTGGTGGCGACCGACGGCGGCGACGGCCCACGTCGCGCCGTCCGGGAGGAGCGAGCGGAGGTAGAGGACGTTGGCCTCGTGCGCCCCGATCCCCCCGGGGATGCCGAGGACGAACTGGAAATGGAGCGGCGCCCGGATCGCGCCTTCGCGAGCGAGCGCGAGGGCCTCCTCGACGTGGCTCACGTCGTAGCACTCGAGCTCGGGGACGCTGCCGGCGTCCGAGAGCCGCCGCGCGAGATCGCGGATCTGCGGGCGCGTGTTGACGAAGACGTCGTCGCCGAAGTTGATGGAGCCGCAGTTGAGCGAGGCCATCTCAGGCCGGCAGTCGAGAGGCTGTGCCCGCTCGTCGATGCTCATGCCGACCGCGCCGCCGGTGGACGGCTGCACGATGCAGTCGGTCTTGGCCCGGATGGCGCCGATGGCTTCCGCGAAGCGCTCGCGCGACTGTGTCGGCGTTCCGTCGTCGTTCCTCACATGGAGGTGGATCACCGCGGCGCCGGCGTCGCGGCACCGCGCGGCCTCGTCGGCGATCTCGCGGGCGGTGATGGGGAGGTGCGGGGTCTGGGCGCGGGTGATCTCTGCGCCGACGATGGCCGCTGTGAGAATGAGCTCGGGCAAGGGGGGCGCGGGGGTGATGGCGCCGAGCCCGGGGGCGGGGCCCGCGGGGAGGCCGGGGAGGTAGAGCTCCCTCGGGCGGCGCTGGAGCTCTCTCGGCGTGACGCACGTGCCGGTGGCGCGGCAAACGACGAGCGGCGTCGCGAGGATGTCGGCGGCGCTCGGCGGCTGGCCGGGCGCGCGCGTGTTGGCGATGACCTTGCGCGCCTCGAAGCGCATCGAGCGGCTGCTCGCGCCGACGCGTGTGAGCTCCGCCGTCGCCTCGATGTAGTCTCCGGCGAAGACCGGCGCGAGGAACTCGACCGAGTCGTAGGCCCTGAACAGCCCCTCGTCGCCGTCGAGACGGATGAGCAGCTCCGTCGCGAGATCGCCGAAGAGCGCCAGCATCCGGGCCCCGTCCACGAGCTCGCCGGCGTAGTGGGCGTCGTGGGAGGACATGCGGAGGCGGAGGCTGACTTTCGTTCCGAGCATGAGCCCGAGGGTACCATGGCGTATGGGCGCGTTCTCGTCCGCTCCGGGCAGAAGACGAGTCGACCCTGCCCCAATCGACGCGCTAAGGTGTGCCCCGATGCGTTCGTTCGTGCCTGCGAGGCGGGCTCTCGTCGCTTGCTTCCTCCCCCTCGTCGCGTGCGGCTCGAACGGCGCCAACACGGCCGACGCCTCCATCGGGTCAAAGCACGACGCGACGGTCGAGCACCGCGACGCACCCGGCGGGTTCGACGCGGACATCGCCGACGTGAAGCGCGGCGAGTCTCCGCCGCCGATGACCGACTTCTGCAAGCTCCCGGGCTCGGTCGTCTGGAAGGGCGGGACGCCGACGGTCGTGCCCGGCGGCGCCGCACTCCCCGACGGCGGCCTCGACTGGATGACGCTCCCCGACGGGTTCTGCTCGCACTACTTCGCCACCGTCCCGGAGGTGCGCCAGCTCAGGTTCTCTCCGTCGGGCGATCTGTTCGCCGCGTCCCCGAGCACGGCATGCGCGGGCGGCGCCACCGGCGGCACGGGGGCGGTCGTCGTGCTCCCCGACGACAACCACGACGGCGTCGCCGACACGACGCTCACGTACCTCGGCAACCTCCCGTCGACCCAGGGGCTCCTCTTCAACGGCGGCTACCTCTACTACCAGGACAACGCGCTCATCCGCCGCACGCCGTACAAGAACGGCGACCGCACCGGCACCGTCGGCGAGCAGGTCATCGACGTCACGATCTACAGCTCGTCGCTCCACTGGCCTCGGGCGATCGACGCGGACGACGACGGGAACATCTTCGTCACGAACGGCGGCGACAACGGCGAGCTCTGCGAGGGCGAGGCCGCCGAGCTCGGCCCGAACCGACCGTTCCACGGCGGCGTGCTCCAGATCGACGGCACCCCCAACGGCAAGCTCGTCGCCCGCGGCCTCCGCAACGCCATCGCGCTCCGGTGCGCCAAGGGGACGGGCGTCTGCTTCGGCCTCGAGCTCGCGCTCGACTTCGCCGCGTCGCAGGGCTCGCGCGAGAAGCTCTTCCCCGTCCACGACGGCGACGACTGGGGCTTCCCCTGCTGCGCGACCGCGAACGAGCCCTACAGCCAGTACACCATGCCGGGCGTGACGGTCCCCGATTGCGCCAACGTCAACGCGGAGGACGTCTCGTTCGTCATCGATCACACGCCGTTCGGCCTCGACTTCGAGGAGGGGTACTGGCCCGTGGCGTGGAAGTATCGCGCGTTCGTCGTGTTCCACGGCGTCTTCGGCTCGTGGGTCGGGGCGCGCGTCGTCGGGATCGAGACCGACCCTCGGACGGGGTGGCCGGTGCGCACGAGCGAGCCCGACGCAGGCTCGACGCCCGAGATGACGGACTTCGCGACCGGCTGGGACGACGGCATGATGGACCACGGCCGCCCCGCGGTGATCACCTTCGCCCCCGACGGACGCATGTTCGTCGGCAACGATCTCACGGGGCTCGTCGTCTGGATCGCGCCCGTCACGAGCTCGGGGTAGCCGCGCGCGGGTCTCGCCTCATCGTCCACATGCGGACGCCCGGCAGGCCCGGGATCTCCTCGTCCGTGAGCACGCGGTAGCCGACGCTCTCGTAGAGCCGCACGTTGATCGCCTTCTCGGTCTCGAGGTAAGCGGGCGCCCCGAGCGCGTCGGCGCGCGCGTGGAGCTCGGCGAGCAACGCCCGTCCGATGCCGCGCCCCTGGAGCTCGGGGAGGACGCCGAGCGCCATGAGGTAGAAGTGGGGCTCCTCGATGTGGCGCCTCCGGACGTAAGCCGACAGCCGGAGGAAGCGACGGATGGCGCCGGGCCCCGTGGTCGCGCATCCGCTCGCTTGACGGATCTCATCGAGGAGCGATAGCGGGTACGCCCGGGGCGGCATCACGAGCGCGACCCCCGCCGGCCGATCGAGGACGCGCGCCACGAGGCTGGCGCCGTGGTGGGCGGTCATCCGCACGAAGCCGCGCTTGACGCGGAGGAGCGCGGCCTTTCTCGCGCGCTCCGCGTGGCCTCCGAGCACGGTCACGTACACGGGGCTGTCGAGGAAGGCGCGGGCGAGGATCTCGGCCGCCGGCTCGGCGTCTCCGGGCGCGAGGGCTGCGAGGTCGGACATGACGTTCGCGACGATATCGTCTGCGCCCACCTGTCCTGTGCGCGAAGTTCGTGCTAAGTGAGGCCAGCGCGAGAGCAAAGTGCCCTCGCAATCGTAAGGATGATTCAAAATGGCGACTGGCATCGTAAAGTGGTTCAACGACTCGAAGGGCTTCGGATTCGTCACGCAGGACGGCGGGGGCGAAGACGTCTTCTGTCACCAGTCGGCCATCCAGGCGACCGGGTTCCGCTCCCTCTCCGAGGGGCAAAAGGTCGAGTTCGAGGTGAAGAAGGGCCCCAAGGGGCTCCAGGCCGAGAAGGTCCGCGTGATCGCCTGATCTCGGGTCGATAGACGCTTCTTCAGGTGAGAGGCGTGGAGCGGAGCGGGCCTAGAGCCCCCCGTTTCACGCCTCGACACTTTTTGTGCCGCCGCCTCACGCGCGAGGAGGCGACGAGGAGCCCGCGAGGAGATTCGGTGGCGTGCGTCTGGGGAGGAACTACGACGCCCGCGCCCGTTCGTTCCTCGCTCATCGCGCGCGTTCAATTGCCGGCGACTTTCCGCCGTGATAACCCCCCGCGCCTCACGGACATGTCACTCGTCGAAGCCAGGAACCTCCCCGCCCACATCGGCATCATCATGGATGGCAACGGCCGCTGGGCCCAGCAGCGCGGGCTCCCGCGTCGCGAAGGCCACCGCGAAGGCTCCGACGCCGTCCGTCGCACGGTCCGCGCCGCCCGCCGGCTCGGCATCCGCGCGCTGACGCTCTACGCGTTCAGCGAGCAGAACTGGGCGCGCCCGGAGGACGAGGTCGACGCCCTGATGCTGCTCCTCCGCGAGTTCCTCCTCTCCGAGCGCGACGAGCTCCTCGACAACGGCATCCGCCTCCACGCCGTCGGCAACCTCGGCCGCCTCCCCTCCCTCGTCCGCGCCGTGCTCGACCCGCTCCGCCGCGAGACCGGGCCGAACGACGCCATGACGCTCACCCTCGCCCTCAGCTATGGCGGCCGAGAAGAGATCGCCGACGTCGCCCGCAGCCTCGCGCGCTCGGTGGCCGACGGCACCCTCGACCCGAGCGACATCACTCCCGAGAAGATGCGCTCGCTCATGCCGAGCCTCGCCGTGGGGGATCCGGACCTCGTCATCCGCACCGGCGGAGAGCGCCGCATCTCGAACTTCCTCCTCTTCGGCCTCGCGTACGCCGAGCTCTACTTCGAGGACGCCCTCTGGCCCGACTTCGGCTCCGTCGAGCTCCACCGCGCCGTCGCGAGCTACCAGGCCCGCGAGCGCCGCTTCGGGCACGTCGTCCCCCCGTCGTCCCCCGTGCTCGCCGGCGAAGCGAGACTCGCCGCGGTGTAGCCGCTCGTGACGTCCGACGGGAGCAAGCCCGCGCCGAGCAACCTCACCATCCGGCTGCTCACGGCCGCCGTCGGCGTGCCCGCGATCCTGTCGCTTCTCTACGTCGCCCCGCCGTGGGGCTTCTACATCCTCGTCATCACGTGCGTCTCGATCGGCTGCTGGGAGCTGCTCACGATGACGCACCCCGGCGACCGCGTCGCCCGCGTCTTCGGCCTCGCTCTCTGCCAGTTGGCTTCGCTGGTCGTCTACTTCCGCGTCCACGACGCCCACGCGCTGCTCGCGCTGCTCGTCGGTGTCCCCGCCGTGGCGCTCCTCTTCACGCTGTTCCGGCTCGGTGACATGTCCACCGCGGCGATCCGCGCGTTCGGGATGGCCTTTGCCCCCGTCTTCGTCGCCGCGCCCCTCACGCTCCTCGCCGTGATGCAGCGGGATTTCGGCAAGGCCGGCCCCGGGCTCGCCGTCATGAGCTTCATGTTCGCGTGGTTCGCCGACACGGGCGGCTACTTTGGCGGCCGCTTCTTCGGAAAGCACAAGCTCTACGAGGCGGTGTCCCCGAAGAAGACGGTGGAGGGGGCGATCGGCGGCCTCGTCGGCGCGGTCATCGGCGCGCTCATGGCGAGCCTCGGGTATCTGCGGCAGCTCCCGCTCGCGCACACGATCCCGCTCGCGCTCTTCGCCGGAGCCCTCGGCGCGGCGGGCGATCTCGGCGAGTCGCTCATCAAGCGTTCGATGGGGGTGAAAGATTCGGGTGCGATTGTCCCGGGGCACGGCGGCATCCTCGACCGCGCCGACGCGCTCATCTTCACGAGCGTCGCGGTCTACGCCTACGCCGCAATCTTTCTCTAGCCACTACCCGTCCGAAGCGTTCGACACTACGACGCATACCGCCACGAACACGCGACCGATGCCGCTGATCCGCGTCGCTCGCACTGCAGTCTTTGTGTGCTATTCCGCAGGCCTCTCGACCCTCAGCAAGGGAAGCTCATGACGCCGACCGAACCGTCGATCAAGTCCGTCTCCTCCGCCCCTACGTCCGCCTCCAGTGGCGACATCCCGCCGCCCCCGCCGTCGCGCGGCGGGATCCCGAAGGAGTACGACTTCTTCAAGGTGGTCCAGGACTACCTCGAGCGCGCCGCCAAGGTCATCGACCTCGCGCCGTACGTGAGGACGATCCTCAGCCAGCCGAAGAACGAGATCATCATCAACTTCCCCGTCCGGATGGACAACGACGAGGTGCGCCTCTTCAAGGGCTACCGCGTCCAGCACAACAACATCCTCGGCCCGTTCAAGGGGGGCATGCGCTTCCACCCGAACGTGACGCTCGACGACGTGAAGGCGCTCGCGTCGATGATGACCTGGAAGGCGGGTCTCATGCGCCTGCCCTACGGCGGCGGGAAGGGGGGCATCAAGTTCGACCCTCGCAGCGTCAGCAGGGACGAGCTCGAGCGCATCACGCGCCGCTTCACCCACGCCCTCGGCGCCAACATCGGACCGGAGTACGACATCCCCGCGCCCGACGTGAACACCAACGCGCAGACGATGGCGTGGATGATGGACACGTACGCCAACATGGTCGGCGCCACGAACAAGCAGAGCGTGAAGGGGGTCGTGACGGGCAAGCCCGTGGCGAGCGGCGGGACGCTCGGGCGCGCGAAGGCGACGGGGCAGGGAATGGTCCACTGCGTTACCGAGTGGGCGCAGGAGAACAACTTCAACCTCGAAGGCTCGACGATGATCGTGCAGGGCTTCGGCAACGTCGGCTCGAACTGCGCCGTCATCCTGTCGAAGCTCGGCGTCTCGACCATCGCCGTCGGAGACCACTCGGGCTACCTCTTCAACCCCGAGGGCTTCAACGCGCACAAGCTCCAGGATCACGTCGAGGCCAAGGGCTCCATCGCCGGCTACCCGGGCGGAAAGTCGATCACGCGCGAGGAGTTCTTCGCGACGAAGGCCGACATCTTCGCCCCGTCCGCCCTCGAGAACCAGGTCGGCGAGAACGAGGCGAAGGCGCTCAACGTGAAGCTCGTCGTCGAGGGAGCCAACGGCCCGACGACGCCCGGCGGCGAGAAGATCCTCCTCGACCGCGGCATCGACATCATCCCGGACGTCCTCGCGAACTCGGGCGGCGTCACCGTCAGCTACTACGAGTGGGTGCAGAACAAGCGCTCGGAGAGCTGGACGGAGGAGGAGGTCGACGCGCGCCTCGAGAAGGCCATGAAGCGCGCCTACCGCGAGGTGTCGGACTTCGCGCGCACGAAGAAGGTCGACCGCCGCATCGCCGCCTACGGTCTCGCGCTGCAGCGCATCGAGGCGGTCTACAAGGAGCGTGGGATCTTCCCCTGATGCCCTACCTCCGGACCCGACTCGGCCGGTGGTTCTTCGAGGATGTGGAGCGCGAAGGGGGAACCTTCGCGGGGGCGCCGACGATCGTCCTCCTCCATAGCCTCCTCTGCGACGGCGGGATGTGGCGTGGGCAGGTCGGCCCGCTCCGTGCGCTCGGGCGCGTCGTCGTGATCGACAGCCCGGGGCACGGCAAGAGCGACGTCCCGCCCCCCTTCACGCTGGAGGACCACACCCGGGCGCTCCTCGACGCGTTCGAGGAGCTCCGCATCGGCCGCGCGATCGTGGCCGGTGTCTCCTGGGGGGGGATGCTCGCGATGCGCGTCGCGCTCCACCATCCCGGCCGCCTCGCGGCGATGGCCATCCTCGACTCCAGCGCCGACGGCACGCTCTGGAAGGAGCGCCTCGAGTACCGCGCGATGTGCGCCGTCGTGCGCGCCGTCGGCATGCCCCCGCGGCTCTTGAAGGAGCGCGTCGTTCCGCTCATGTTCGCGCCGCGGACGCGGACGCACGCCCCCGAGCTGGTCGACGAGTTCGTCCGCACGCTCGGCGGGTTCTCGCGGGAGGGGGTGACGCGTGCGACGAAGGCCGTGTCGATCGACCGCCCGTCGATCGTGGAGGAGCTCCGGCGCATCACCGTGCCGACGCTCGTCGGCTACGGCGAGTACGACAAGGCGACGCCGGCCGCCCATAGCCGGAGGATCGCGTCGCGCATCGGAGGGTCGCTGCTCGCGGTCTTCGAGGGGGGCGGGCACCTCGCGGCCCTGGAGGTCCCGGACGCCGTGAACCAGCACTTGGTCCCGTTCGTCCGCGAGCACATGGGCTAGGAGTCGCCTCTGCTACGGCACGGGCACCAGCGCGACCGGGGCCTCCGGCGCGTAG